>Ga0070706_100003137_pt1 | contig 16343 bp, 16 predicted proteins | sample KBSK5501metaG_FD_65476 | JGI IMG/M metagenome (GOLD analysis project Ga0070706, IMG submission 65476) | Corn, switchgrass and miscanthus rhizosphere microbial communities from Kellogg Biological Station, Michigan, USA - KBS K5-50-1 metaG | ecosystem: Host-associated > Plants > Roots >...
TTCGGCGCCCAGGCGCTGGCCCGGGTGCTCGGCGCCCGCCTCTACCGGCTGCCCGAGCCGGAGATCGGCTGGGCGAAGGTGACGAGCGAGCGCCCCGGCCTGGCGGAGGGGCCGTGGCTGGCCTGGCACCGGGACGCGTTCGACCTGCCCGCGGGGGCGGCGCAGATCGCCGCGAACGAGGTCTGCGTCCAGGGGTTCCGCTACGGCCCGCACGCCGGGCTGCAGTTCCACCCGGAGGCGACCCAGCCGATCGCCGCGTCGTGGCTGCGGTTCGCCGACCCGCCGCCGGGCGAGGAGGTCACCGGCCCGCTGTTCCGCGACGCCGACGGTGCCTGGGACCGGGCCGCGGCGCACGCGCCCGCGGTGTTCTCGGCCTGGCTGGACGGCGGCCTGGCCGGGCCGTGACCCGGGAGGTGCGGCGAGCGGCGGGATCGGTGGCCGGAAACCGGTTGCGGACGCCCGTAGAGTCGGCTGCGTGGAGAGCACCGAGGCGCTGCTGGCCGCGTTCGACGCACAGGCCCGCGCGGAGCCGCCCGCCCCGCCCGCCGGGGTGTGGCACGAGCCCGACGGGCCGGTGCTGCGCGTGGTCGGCCAGGAACGCGGGTTCGTCAGCGCCCCGCGCGACACCGGGTTCCGCGGTGCCGGCCTCGACCGGCTGATCGCCCGGCAGCGGGACTACTTCGCCGCCCGTGGCGAGGCGGTCGAGTGGAAGATCTACGGCTACGACGAGCCGGCCGACCTGCCGGACCGGCTGCGCGCCGCGGGCTTCGTCCCGGAGCCGACCGAGACCGTGGTCGTCGCGCTCGCCACGGCGATCGCGGCCGAGCCCGTGCTGCCCGGCGGTGTGGCGCTGCGGCGGGTCACCGCCGCCGCGGACATGCGCCGGATCGCCGCGATGGAGTCGGCGGTGTGGCACGCCGACCGGGACTGGACCGGTGAGCACCTGATCCGCGAGATCGCGGCCGCGCCGGACGATTACGTCGTGCTGACCGCGGAGGCCGCCGGGCGGGTGGTAGCGGCAGGCTGGCTGGAGATGCGGCCCGCGTCGCAGTTCGCCGGGCTGTGGGGCGGCGCGACGCTGCGTGAGTGGCGCGGCCGGGGCATCTACCGGGCCCTGGTCGCCCGGCGGGCCCAGTTCGCCGCCGCGCGTGGCGTCCGCTACCTCCAGGTGGACGCCTCCGGCGATAGCGCCCCGATCCTCCGCCGCATGGGTTTTCAGCCCCTGGCCACGACGACGCCGTACGTCTGGACCCCGCCGTCTTGAGCGGGCCCTGCTTGTCGCGCTGAACTGCCCGGTGCGGGTGACCGGGCCGGCCCGGCGCTGGTATCTGTTGGGTAGGGAGGGAGCCCGGTGCAGCCAGTGCAGGCGTTGCGGCAGATCGCGTTCCAGCTCGAGCGCGCCGCCGCGCCTACCTACCGGGTGCGGGCGTTCCGCCGGGCGGCGCAGGTGATCGCCGGCCTGGGCGCGGCCGAGCTGGAGCGGCGGATCCGCGAGGGCACCCTGGAGGCGCTGCCCGGGATCGGCAAGGTCACCGCCGAGGTGGTCACGCAGGCGTCGGCCGGGCAGCGGCCCGACTACCTGTCCCGGCTGCTGGCCGAGGCACCGGCCGCGGCGCCGTCGGCGCTGCGGGCGGCGCTGCGCGGTGACTGCCACACCCACTCGGACTGGAGCGACGGAAGCAGCCCGCCAGAGGAGATGGCCGAGGCGGCCCGCGACCTCGGGCACCAGTGGGTCACGCTGACCGACCACTCACCGCGGCTGACCGTGGCCAACGGGCTGACCGCCGAGCGCCTAGAGGCACAGCTTGAGCTGGTCGCCCGGCTGAACGCCGAACTGGCACCGTTCCACATCCTGACCGGGATCGAGGTGGACATCCTCGACGACGGTTCCCTGGACCAGACCGACGGCCTGCTCGGCCGGCTCGACGTCGTGGTGGCCAGCGTGCATTCGCAGCTGCGGATGCCGGCCGGGCCGATGACCGCCCGCATGGTGGCCGCGGTGTCCAGCCCGCACGTGGACGTGCTCGGCCATTGCACCGGCCGGCTGCTCGGCGGGCGCGGCGGCCGGGGGAGGCCCGAGTCGGCGTTCGATCCGGAGCAGGTGTTCGCCGCCTGCCGCGACCGCGGGGTCGCGGTGGAGATCAACTGCCGGCCGGAGCGCCGGGACCCACCAGGCCGCCTGCTGCGCCTGGCCATGGAGATGGGCTGCCTGTTCACCATCGACAGCGACGCGCACGCGCCCGGTCAGCTCGACTGGCTGGAGTACGGCTGCGCCCGCGCGGAAAGCCTGGGCATCCCGCAGGAGCGGGTCCTCAACACCCGCGGCGCGGACGGCTTCCTCGCCCGCACCCGATAACCGGGGCGCGGTCCCGCCCGGCCGGGCCGCGGCCGGGTCAGCCGCCGCCCATCGCCGCGGCGGCCCGCTGCAGCGCGCCGAGCACCAGGTCCCAGAACGCGGGGGCGTCCACCGACAGCGCGACCAGCGCGTTACGGTCCCCGGCGGCCGCGCCGAAGTCGGTGACGGTCATGCCGGAGGTCCACCGGCCCTGGACTTCGACCTCGACCCGTGCCGGTTCGCAGCCGAACAGGCCGGGCGCGACCACCAGGGCCACCGCGCACACGTCGTGCACCGGCTGGCCCGCGCCGCCGGCCACGCTCCGGTAGCCGCGCAGCCCCGGCAGCAGCAGCTCATCACCCAGCCGGCCGAGCGCGCGCAGCCGGTCCCGTACCTCGGCGGTGGCCCGGGCCTGGTGCGTCACGTCGAGCCCGGCCATCGTCACCCGCCAGCCCGCGCCGAACACGATCGCCGCGGCCTCGGGATCGCAGGCGATGTTGAACTCCGCCGCCGGGGTGACGTTCCCCCGGCCCGCCGACCCGCCCATGATGACGAAGCCGGCGACCTGGGCGGCCAGCGGGGGATACCGGCGGACGGCCAGCGCGATGTTGGTCAGCGGCCCGGTCGCGACCAGCGTCACCTCCCCCGGCGCGCCGGCGACCCGCTCGATGAGGAAGTCCACCGCGTGCGCCGTCACGGGCCCGCGCCGCGCCGACGGGAGGGTGGCCGCGCCGAGCCCGGTCTCGCCGTGCACGTCATGGGCATCGGCGAGGGGGCGCAGCAGCGGCGCCGGGCTGCCCGCGGCGACGGGCACGTCCGCCCGGCCGAGGAACTCCAGCACGGCCAGCGCGTTGCCGGTCGTCCGGTCCAGGCCGACGTTGCCGGCCACCGTGGTGACACCGCTCAGCTCGATGCCGGGGTGCCCGCACGCGAAGGCGATCGCGAACGCGTCGTCGATGCCCGGGTCACAGTCGAGGATGACCTTCCGGGGCACCGCCCCGGCCGGGCCGCTCACGCGGCCATGCCGGCCCCGCGGACCGGCGCACCGACCCGGTCATGGCCGTCGCGCGGCTGCCCCGTGGCGGCGCTCGCGGTGATGAGCGGGTGCCCGCCCGGTGCCGCCCGCCGCGGCAGGGCCGCGACGGCGACCGCCTGCCCGGGGGCACGTTCGTCGGGGACGGAGATCTCGTTGGCCATGTCTCCTCCAGGCTCACCCAGCCCAGCGGTCCGCGGCAGCCGCCACGGCCCCGGTCCCCGGCCGTGCACTGCCTACCGCTCCACGGCGCGGAAACGCTGGCCGGTCCGCCGATCCTATCGGCCGAGGGCCGGCCCGCCCGGCGGCCGGGCGGGCCGACCGCGGGTCAGCCGGTGGCGTGCAGCCAGCGCACCGGCGCGCCGTCGGCGGCGCACCGGAACGGCTCAAGCTCGCAGTCCCAGGGCTCGCCGAGCAGCCGGGAAAGTTCCTCCTCCAGCGCGCTGGCGGCGTCGCGATCGGCGCCGCCGTGCGCCAGCCGGGCGACGCCGGACGGGGCGGCCGCCACCGTCATCGCCGCGCGGAGCCGGTTCTCCGGCACCAGGATGTCCCCGTTCCCCATCGTGACGGCCGAGAACACGCCGAGTGCCGGTGTGTAGCTGAACCGCAGCGCGTCGCAGCCGGGGCTGGCTTCCTCGGTGGCCTCGAAGCGCAGCCGGTTCCACCCGGCCAGCGCGGAGGTGATCTTCCCCGCCAGGCCGGGCTGCCCCTGCCACTCAAGCTCGGCGCGCACCATGCCGGGCGCGGCGGGCTGGCTTACCCATGGCATGCTGACAGGCACGCCAAGAACCCCGGCCACCGCCCACTCCACGTGGGGGCTGAGCGCCGGGGGCGCGGAATGTACGTGCAGAACGCCGCGAACGGTCACCCTGGCCTCCCTGTGTGCGGACGAGGTGCGTCTTCCCCAACGAACCTCAGCTCCGCACACCGGCCCGGGCATCCCCGTTCCCGCGACACGCTGCCGCTAGCACTCCTCTTCGGATTCTGCCTCACCAGCACCGCCTGGCGCCACCCCTTACCGCGTGTCGCGCCGGCGTGGTGTAGTGGACTCGTGGATGCCAGCGCGGGCCGGGCGGACACCACCGCCCCATCCGGGCGCCTCACCGAGCGCGACATCGCCGCGCTGCTCTTCGTCGCCGACATGTACGCCGTGCAACTCGACCAGCTCGCCGTGGTCCTCGGTGTCGCCGAGGCGCGGGCCCGCGCCATCGCGCTGGCCTGGCGGCGGGCGCGTTACGCCGAATCCGCCAGGATCGGGCCGGGGCGTTCCTGGGTCTGGCTGACCCGGGCCGGGCTGGCGGCCTGCGGCCTGCCCTACACCGCCGCCCCGCCCGCGTTATCACGGCTGGCGCACCTGCGCGCGGTCACCTCGGTGCGGCTGGCGCTGGAGGCGACCTCTGGGTATGCCGCCGCGGGAGCGTTCTGGCGCGGCGAGCGCCGGCTGCGGGCCCGGGCCGGCGGGCGGGTCGGCTTACGTGAGCACATCCCAGACGGCGAGGTGCACTGGCCCGACGGCGCCCCGGTCGCGTTCGCCGGGGAGTGCTGGGCGATCGAGGCCGAGCTGACCCCGAAGACGGTCGCCAGGACCGCCGCCATCATGCAGGAGATCCTCCGCAGGACCGGGGACTACGGCTGCCCGGCCGGCCAGGTGCGGGTGCCCGGGGCGCCCCCGCGCCATGCCCGGGCGGTGTACCTGTGCTCGGCCGCCGCCCGGCCGGCGGTGGCCAGGGCCCGCGCCATGCTGGGCGGCGCCGCGGGCCGGGTGGAGATCCGCGCCCTGCCACCGGGGGCGGGCATGGGCGGCGCGGCGCCCCGCGCCGGCGGGGGGCCCCGGTGATCCGGCGCTACCTGGGCCTGGTCGTGCTGCTGGCCGTGCTGCGCGCGGCGGCCAGGCTGGCGCGGGCCGCCGTGGCCGTGGCGCTGGTCATCGCGGCCGCGCCGGTCTCGCTGGTGGCCGCGCTGGGGATGACGCTGGCCTGGCTGCGCGGCTGGCCGCCGCGCCGGCTGTACCGGGCGGCGCTGGCGTGCCTGCCCATGGTGGCGGCCTGGCTGGCGGCGGTCGCCGTCGCCAGCCGGTCCGCGTGGCAGGTCGCCACCGCGCCCTATCAGGCCTGGCTGGCCGCCTGGCACCAGGTGGCGGCGGGCAGGGTGGCACTGGCCGCCGCCACCATCGCCCCGGCCGCGATCCCGCTCGGCCTGGCCGCGGCCGGGGTGCTGTGGTCGCGGCGGATCTACACGATGCAGACCGGTACCGGCGGCATGTTCCCGACCTCCCCGGCGGCATTCCAGGCACGGCAGTGGCGGCGCCAGGTGCGCACGGCGCGGGCCAGGATCGCCGCGCCCGGCGCGGTTCCGCTGGTCAACCGGCGCGGCGCCGTCGTCGCGGGCGCGGTCATCAGGGCGGCGGGGCACCCGGCCGCCGACCTCGCGTTGCTCCCCTACGAGCGGCTGCGGTCCCACCAGGTGATCATCGGGACGACCGGGACGGGCAAGACGACGCTGCTGCTGAGGCTGTGGGCCGGGTTCCTGGCCCGGGGGCTGCAGCTGCACGCGGCCGGCGCCGGGCGGCGGCCGCTGCTGGTTGTGCTGGACTGCAAGGGCGGTGCCGACTCGCGGCGGATCGCGGACCGGGTTCGCCGCGTGCTGCGCGGCGCGGGGGCCCGGTCCACCGCCGTCTGGCCGGACGAGGCCAGCCTGTCGCTGTGGGACCTGCCACCGGCGCAGCTGATCACCACGCTGCTGGACATGATCGAGCACGGCACGGGGGGCGCGGCCTACTACGCGGACGTGATGGAGACGATCGTCGCGCTGGCGGTGGGCGCGCCCGGCGGCCCGCCCGCCACCGCCGCGGACTTCCTGGCCAGGCTGGATGCCGCCTGGCTCGGCCTGGCCTACGCCGCCCCGGAGCATGGCGACGAGGCGGCGCTGCTCTCCTCGGCGTCCCGGCACATCACCGACGTCGCGCTGCGGTTCCGTACCCTGTTCCGCCGGCTCGGGCCGGGGCTGGACGGCCCCGGCGAGTACGCCGGTGCGGACGCCTGGTACTGCATCCTGGAGGGCACCGCCGACGTGGCCGTGGCCGAGGCGCAGGCCCGCGCGCTGGTGGACCTGCTCGCCCACTACGCCGCGCACGGCCCGGGCGCCGGCCGGGAGATCCTGCTGGCGGTGGACGAGTTCAGCGCGGTTTCCCGGCGGCTGCCGATCTGGCAGCTCTACGAGCGGGCCCGGTCGCTCGGCCTGGCGGTGCAGGTGTCGGCCCAGTCCTGGCAGGGGCTGGCCCCCGACGATGACGACAGGTACCGGCTCGCGACGACCGCGGACGGCGGCATCTGGCTGCTGCGCACCCCCTACCCCGGGCCGGTCACCGCCCTGGCCGGGGACCGGCCCGGGCTGGACACCAGCCGGCGCCTCCTCGGCGTGCCCCGGTGGGGCCGGGAGGGCTCCTCGCGGGTGCGGGAGGCACCGGTGGCCGACCCCGCGCTCATCCGCCGCCTCGACGTGGGCCAGGCCGCCTACATCTACCGGGGCGGGGTCACCTTCGTGCAGGTCAAACGGCTGGTCGCGGCGCCCGCCGCCCTAGCAGGCCCGCTGGCGGCGCAGCGCCACGCCGGCGGTCACCGGGCAAGGCCGGTGAGCGCCGCCGGGCCGGAGGGCCGGGCTGCCGCCCAGCCACCGCCGGATGTGGCGGCGCCAGCGGACCAGCCCACTACGGCGGCATCGCACCGGGTGGACGTCGCGGCGTTCCTGGACGAGGCCTTCGGCCCTGAGCCAGGGTGAGCCGATGCGTTTCCGGCCTGGGTCGGCCCGGCGTTTTGGGCTGGATCGTGCAACCATCCTGCGGCGACTGCGCTCGCCGTCGCTCAAGGCCAGGTGGTGATGCAGTCCCGGTCCTCGGCGCAAACCACACACATGCCCAGGGGATTCTGCGCGCAGGCCTCGCAGCCGTGAGCGGGCGTGCGGTGGGTGCTGGCGTCAGCCAGGGCTGAGGAGGGGACGTGGCGCTGGATCGCGTCCAGACGGCCCTGGAGAGGCGAGAAGACCAAGGACGCACTTCACGGGGACTCCTCCTGCGCGATTTTTGCCCGCAGTTCCCCCGCGTTCCAGGCGGACAGCAGTATTCGCTGGTGATCGACTTGCCGGTATGCCAGGAGACGGCGGGAATCGGGCCCGCTGGCCGCGGTAGCCCAGATAGTCGAGATCTGCCAGTCCGGGTACTCCTGCCGCAACCGGGTCACGTCGTCGTCCAGCATGCCCTCAGTCTAAGGGAGCTAAGGAAGTTAGGTAAGCCGGGTTAGATAGGGGACTCTGCGGGATCAAATCCTCGTAGGTGATCATGAATGCATGGCCAGGGGACCGACGCCGCCGTACCTTCGGGTGGCTGCTGGCCTGCGCAAACGCATCCGGGCCGGGGAATGGGGACCAGGGGAAGCGCTGCCGTCATCCACGGAGCTGGCCGAGCAGTACCAGACCTCTACCTCCACCGTGGGGCGGGCCATCAAGGTGCTGGCGGCGGAAGGTCTGGTGACCTCAGTGCAGGGCTGGGGTGTGTTCATCCCCGAGGGTGACCAGGCGGAGTGATCTTGGCCGACGCGCTGCTCGACGAGGCATTCGGCCCGGAACCAGGCTGATCCCGGCGGGTGCGGAGCTCCCTCGGCCGAGCAGCGGGTCCGGGGGGCGGCTCGTTCCGCCGCCCCCCGTCGTAGCCGGCCGCTTGGCCGCTAGGTGCCCGCGGCGATCAGCCGTAGCACCTCCAGTTCGCGGCCGGTCAGCGGCTCGGCCAGGCCCGGCGCCGCGCCGGCGCCCCGGCTGCGCGGCGGCGCGGCGCCCGCCGGGCCGCACGCGCGCAACAGCGCGGCGAGGTAGCCGGGGCCGGTGCGGCGGGCAAGGTGCGGTGGGCCCGGCCATGGTCCCGATAGGCCGCCCATCGCGCGCATCCGGGCCGCCCTGACGGGGCCGCAGGGGCCGGCGCCGTGGTGACCGCCAGGCGCTGCTATCTCGTCCACGCCGGGGCGAGCCGGCTTCCATCGCCCATGACGGCCTCGAGCCCGGTGAGGCAGGTCGTCCACGCGGCACCGCCGTCCCGGCCGCCATCAAGGCGCACTTCGGTGCCGGCGGGGACGTAGGCGACGTCGCCTGGGTGCAGGCTGTGCTGGGTGCCGTCCAGCGTGATCGCGAGTTCGCCGTCGATGCAGCAGATGACCTCCTCGCGAGTCGGCCGGTGGGGTGCGCCCTTCAGGCCCGGCGGCACTTCGACCCGCCAGGCGCACAGTTCGCCGCCGCCCCGGGAGGGCCGGACATACGAGCTGAACCGTGTGCCGTGCGTCTCGAAGACTTCAGCGTCATTGCTGGTGATCACCGGCATGGCATCCTCGCTATAGACAAGTTGCTTGTCCATATAGACAAGCAACTTGTCTCTGTTCTGTCAAGATAGAGGCATGGCCAACGCCGAGAACTGGTCGGTAGCGACCGATGTGCTCCTGCTCGCGGCGCAACTCGTCGAGGCGGTGCAGGAAGGGGTAGCCCGCCGGGGGTTCCCGGATGTCCGCCCCGCGCACGGCTTCGCGTTCGCGCGGATCAGCGCCGGTGACGCGACGATCGCCGGCGTCGCAGCGCACCTGGGCGTGTCCAAGCAGGCGGCCGCCCAGCTCGTGCACCAGCTCGAAGAGCGCGGATACGTCACCCGCCAGCCACACCCGCTCGACGCGCGTGCCGCGCTGCTAGCCCTGACCGAGAAGGGGTTTGCCTGCACTCTCGCCGCGGAAGACGCGGCCAGCGAGGCCGTCGCGCGATGGCGGACAACGCTCGGGGAACCACGGTTCCGGCAGCTTCAAGGGGTACTACGGGCCATCGTCAAACCGGGATCACTCCGCCCCGGCTGGTGAGCGCCCCGCCGGGCGGCGGGTGCCGTGAGCGGTGCCCGTGCAAGACCCGGTTCACGACAGCGGTTCGCCGGGAGCGCTCAGCCCGCCGCGAGCGCGGGAGCGTAGGCCCTGATGTCGCCGAACGTGACGATGCCCGCTGCCTCCTCGTCGGAGATCGGCCCGACGGCAACTTTGGTGACCCGCACGACGGGGGCCGGCCACCAGCCCCCAACCGATGACGGTGCGGTGCGGGCTTGACAAGCTGCGGGCGAAGCGGAGGCTGGCGTTTGCGGCCGGAAATGCTGACGCGGCGTGGTCATCGTGGACCAGGGCCGCCGGTGTGACCGGACGGGCGGGCGCCCGGCCGGACCGCCCGGACAGCCGTGACCGGGCCCGGATGACCTGGTCTACACCGGCCGAAACCGGGCACGTGACGCCCGGGACCTCGGCATGATGGTGACTGGCCGAAGGTCCAGGGAGGACACGATCATGGCTGTGCAGCCGGAGCTGGAGCCCCTTCGCCGGTGGGATCCGGAGCGCATCGGGCCGTATGTGTTACTGGGCCGCCTCGGCGCCGGCGCGATGGGCCAGGTGTTCCTGGGCCGCTCCACCGCGGGCCGACTGGTAGCCGTCAAGACGATCAAGATCGAGTTCGCCGAGGAGGCCGGGTTCCGTGCCCGGTTCGCCCACGAGGTGGCGGCGGCCCGGCGGGTCAGCGGGGTCTTCACCGCCGCCGTCGTGGCGGCCGATGCCGACGCGGACGTGCCCTGGCTGGCCACGGCGTACGTGCCGGCGCCCTCGCTGACCCAGCTGGTGCGCGGCTGCGGCCCGCTGCCGGTGGCGGCCACCCGGTGGCTGGCCGCCGGGTGCGCTGAGGCACTGGAATCCATCCACACCGCGGGGCTGGTGCACCGCGATCTCAAGCCGTCCAACGTGCTGGTCTCACCGGACGGGCCCCGGGTGATCGACTTCGGGGTGGCGAGGGCCGCCGAGCGGGTCCAGCTCACGGTGACCCGGGGTGCGGTGGGCACGCCCGCCTACATGGCCCCCGAGCAGGCCCGGGACACGCGACAGGCCTCTGCGGCCAGCGACGTCTTCTCGCTGGGCGCGACCCTGCTGTACGCGGCCACCGGGCATGCCCCGTACCAGGGGGAGACGGTGATGGACGTGCTGGTCCGGCTGGCCACCGAGGCGCCGGACCTGGCGGGCCTGCCGGCAGAGCTGACCGGCCTGGTCACCGCCTGCCTGGAGCGGAGCCCCAGGCAGCGCCCCAGTTCCGCCACGCTGCTCAGCCAGCTCGGCCCGTTCGTGTCCGGGCCCGTGACGCGTGGCGGCCAGCACGCCTACCTCACCGACCCGGCCATGGCGCTGATCGGTGGCTACGCCCGCAGCCCCCAGTTCGCGGCCCGGGCCCCAGCGCCGGACGCGGCTGCCGAAGAGGCGACCTTCGGGTCGCACACCGCGCTGTCCACCCCCCGCGCCCCGGCGATCCGCCGCTGGCGGTCCCGCGGGCCGATCCCGGCGCGGCCCGGGCGGCCGGCCGGCACGCCGCGCCGCCACGGCGCCCCGGCGGGACTGCTCCGCACGCGGCGCCGCGGCGCGGCACTCACCCTGGCCGGGCGGACCGGGGCCGCCGCCGCCCTGGTCGCGGTCGGCGCGCTGATCGCGGTGGCGCTGGACGGCGGCGCCGGCCAGCCCTCGCCGTCGTCCTCGGCCAACCCGGCAGCGCTGGGCTTCCCCCCGCCGCCGAACGCGCCGCCGCCCAGCTCGTTTCCCCCGCTGTCCGGCGGCCGGCCCGGGGTCGAGATGATCCAGCCGGCCGGCGACGGCGAGACCGGGTTCGTGGTGCACGGTGCGGGCTGGCCACCGCGGAGCACCGTCACGCTGACGCTGGCCGGCCGGGCCGGCGTCTCGGCCCGGCCGGTGGTCGACGGCGCCGGAAGCTTCAACTACACGATCGACCAGGGACATGTGTTCTACCCGGGACCGATACCCACGGGCCGTCACGAGGTCGTGGTCACCGGGGACGGGCGCCGGCTCAGCGCGGTCTTCCAGGTCATGCCGCCCCCACCCCGGGGTCCTCCCTCCCCCGCGCCCTGATCGCACGCGCTGCTGGCCCGGCGGGCGCTCCCCGGGCCAGCACCGTTAGGCGTCCCGGGACCACCAGAGGTCCTCCTGCCGGGAGCACCACGCCGGGTCGTTCAGCTTGCCCAGGTCCGCGGCGGTGACGATGCCATGCTCGATGAGCAGCCGCACCACCACCTCGTCCGACAGCCGCGTGTCGGCGCGGACCAGGCCCCGGTCGGTGATCTTGTGCCGCAGCACCTTGATGTGCTCGGCCACCCGCGCGGACAACCGGTCGCGGAATGCGGGGTCGGTGTCGAACCGTTCCAGTTCGTGGTACGCCCCGGTGGCCTGGAGCGCGTCCCTGGCGATCTCCGGTGTGCGCGGTAGCGGGGTGACCGCGCCGGGGTCGAGCAGCCAGGGACGGCACCACATCAGCGCCACCAGGAACAGCTTGGTCATGGGGTCCAGGTAGATCGGCAGCAGGGTCGCGTCGCCGTCGCCGCGGGCCCGGCCACCGTCCGCGCCGGCGCCCCAGCGGCCGTCGCCGCCGGAGACGATCACCGCCAGCGGGCGCCCCTCGTCCAGCATGGCCCGGGACCCGACGAGCACCGTCCCGTCGCGGACGAACCAGCCGCCGGACGGCTCGTCGCGTTCCTCCATCCGGGGCAGCCGGATCCGGTAGCCGTCCCCCTCGGCGTAGAGGGCGTGGGTGCGGCTGATGTTGGCGATCCAGGCCCCCGCGGCCATGGCGCTGATCACCCCGGCGCGGCGCGACAGCCCTCGCCCCGCGGCGATCGTCAGATCAGCGTCCGGCCCCCGGCCGAACACCAGCCTGCCCCCCTCGGGGATCCCCACGACCTGGCCGGAAGGCGTGGTGACCCGCGCGGCGGCCGGGTTGCTGGGCTGAGGACCCATGGCCTTCCTGTCTGCGGTAACCGGCACGGATGTGGTAGCGCAAGTGTAGGTCTGGGCGCCGCGCCCGGCGGATCCCGGAATCCGGGGATGGCCCGCTGGCGCCCGGGACGGTTGGCTACAGGCAAGCCTGGGGTGAGGCGCGGGCATGGCCTGCTGGAGGGCTTCCGGTTACGCGGAAGGCGGGCCAGGGTCAAGCAGGGCCGTGGGCCGGGGCGCGGGCAGGGAGCGCGCACGGGGGTTCGCTCCCTGCGCGTTCCTCTGGGGGGACCCTGCGGGCCCGGGTGCCGGCCTCACCCCGGGCCCCGTTGCGGTTCCCGTCCGGCCCAGGCTTTCGTACACTCGGCCCGGGAACTACGGCACGGCAGGGGCACCGATGAGGCCAGCGCGGCAGGCGGACCCGTTCGCGGTGTTAGGCCTGCCGGCCGGGCCCGGCCTGACCGACGACGAGGTCAGGGCCGCGTGGCGGCGGATAGCCGCCGCCACCCACCCGGACCGGGCCGACGGCGGGGACGCCGCCAGGTTCGCCGCGGCCGCCGCCGCGTACACCGCGCTACGGACGAACTTCGGCCGTGCCGAGGCGGTGGCCGACCTGGCCCGCCCCGCCCGGTCGGCCCGGATGCGGTGGGCGTGGCGCCGCCCCCGCGCGACCACCCCCGGGGAGCGCCGCGGGCGGCCGGCCGCCGCCGGGGAGAGACGGCGATGGCGGCCGACCGTCGGTCTAACGCAGCGGCACTGGTGGTCGCGGGTGCGGCGGGGCCGCCCGGCCAGGCTCGCGCTGCGGATCGCCGCCACCGCGGCGGTGAGCGCCGCCGTGGCGCTGGTCGCCGGTTCGGGGCCCGCCACCCCGGCCCTGATCACCGGGGCACTGACCTGGCTGGCCCTGACAGCCCGGCACGACCTGGCCCCGCCCGCAGATTAGGTGTGGAAGTTGGGCGCGGAACAAGTCCATGATCAGCGATCACCGCTCGGAACACCGCTACAGCGCCTGCATGCCCCGGTGATTTTGGTCTGGGATAACTTGAATACCCACATCAGCGCCGCGATGCGCGCCTTCACCGGGGCCCAGCCGGATTGGCTGACCGAGGCCCGGCTGCCCGCTTACGCCCCTGACCTCAACGCCGTGGAGCGGCCTCGCCAATGGCCTGCTGTTTCGCCATGGTTGCGCGACCGTACCTGCTCAGGTCCGGCAGGACGCACGTTCCTGTGACCACTTGCTCGATCAGGCCGCAGTACAGAGGGAAGTGATCCGTTCGATCTCGGCCGCCAGTTGAGATCGTTGCCGCGTCGGGGCTTTGAACCTCGGCCCGATGTGTGGTGCCGCCGCCCCGACGCCTTCGCCCAGGGCTGCGCGGATGCAGCCAACAATGCCGCGATATGCATGGGCCGAGAAGGCGCCTGGTGCCGTTTGGGCAGCAGACGTCCCACTTCCCTGCCACCGCTCGGCCAGGCTTACCGAGCCGGGGCCGTCGTTCTCGAAGCCGCCGGCAGTGGTGCACGCGGTGCGCGCTGGGCAGGCGACGGCGGGCGGGGAGATGTCGTGGGCCGCGGGCAGTAGCGGGGTGGGCTGGATGCGCCACCTGGTGCCGTTCCACCGCTCGGCTAGGATCATCCCGCCGGAGCTGGTGAACGTGAATCCCACCGCGGTGCAGGCGGCGGGGCCTGGGCATGCCACCCCGGTCAGCTGGCCGCCGGGCAAGGTGGGCATGGGCTGGATGCGCCACCTGGTGCCGTTCCACCGCTCCGCCAGGGTGCCCTGGTCTGAGCTTCCGACGGCGAGGCACGCCGATGGGCCGGTGCAGTCCACGCTCGGCAAGGAGGCGAACTGAACTCCTGGCGGGTTGGGAGTGGACTGAACGCGCCACCTGGTGCCGTTCCAGCGTTCCGCCAGGCTGTGCACGATCCCGGTGGCGGAGTGCTGCTCGCCCGTGGTGGTGCAGGCCGACGGTGAGGTGCAGGACACCCCGCCCAGGAAGCTCTGGATGGCTCCGGCGGGGTTCGGGGTGGGCAGGATCGCCCACTTCTTCCCATTCCACCGCTCCGCTAGCGACTCCACCGGGCCCGACGGGGACGAGTTGGTGGAGTAGGCGCCGGTGGCCATGCAGAACGATGGCGACAGGCACGAGACGCCGCCCAGGCCGGCGAATACCGCCCCCTCGGGGGTGGGCGCGGGCACGATGCGCCATCGGGTGCCGTTCCACCGCTCAGCGAGGACCCCGGAATCCGAACCCCCGACCGCCATGCATGCCGAGGGGGATGTGCATGCCAGGGCGCTGGGAGACGCCCCCGGGACCGTGGGTATGGGTTGGTTGCGCCACCTGGTGCCATTCCACCGAAGGGCCTCGGCCGACAGCACGCCGCGGGTCGGACCCGCGGTGCCGACCGCCATGCACGCATTGCGTGCCGGGCAGGCGATCCCGTTGAGCTGGTTTTCGGCCGCCCCGGCCGGGCTCGGCACGGCCTGCAGGCGCCAGCGGCCATCCCGCCACCGCTCGCCCAGCGTGACAGGCGTCCCATCACCGTTGCCCTGGCCCACCGCGGTGCAATCAGATGCCGAGGGGCAGGACACGCCGCCGAGGTAGTTAGTGCTCGCTCGGGCCGGGTTGGGGGTCGATTGGGCGTGCCAGGCTGCCCCGTTCCACCGTTCGCCCAGCGTCACGAACGCCCCGGAGCTGTCCTGGTAGATACCGACCGCCTCACACGCGGACGCCGCGCAGGAGACGTTGAACAACAGAGCGAACTGCGCCCCAGCCGGGGCCGGGACGGGTTGCAAGCTCCATCGCGTGCCGTTCCACCGTTCGGCAAAGGCGCCCGCGTCTGACGCGCCGGAGGCCTCACAAGCATCGCGAGCGGTGCAGGAGACACCGGTTAGGGCACTGAAGAACTGCGTGCCAGAGGGGTTGGGGGTGGGCTGGATCGTCCACCGGGTGCCGTTCCACCGCTCGGCCAAGGTCACGTCGGCGCCCGAGCTGTTCACGTAGTCGCCGACCGCTTTGCATGAAGCCGCGATGCAGCTGACCCCGTTCAGTTCGCTGAACTGCGCCCCGGGCGGTACCGGAGCGGATTGGATGCGCCACCGGGCACCGGCCCACCGTTCCACGAGGAGCTTCGAGTTCGCGGTTCCAACCGCGGTACAGGTGTCAGCCGCTGGGCAGGCCACGGCGAACAGGGTGCTCGACGGGGAGCCCGCCGGGTTGGGGGTGGGCTGGATGCGCCAGTCCCGGCCATTCCACCGCTCGGCCAGGGTCAGCTGCGCGCCCGACTTGACGACGAACTGCCCGACGCCGGTACATGCCGAGCTGGACGGGCACGACACACCGTTGAGAGCGCTGGCCGCCGCATCGGGGGGATTCGGGATTGACTGGACGGTCCAGGTGCCGCCGCTGCGCCGCTCGGCAAGCGTCACCCCGCGCCCAGACTCCCGCACATGCAAGCCAACGGCCGTGCATACCGGCCTCGTCGGGCAAGAAACCGCGTTGAGCAAGCCGTTTCCAGCCCGAGGGTTCGGGGTCGGCGTGATCGACCACCCTGATCCAGCGGTCAGCGGCGAGAGCGCTCGTACGCCCGCCGTGACCGGTGCACCTGTCGCCAGCAAGATCACCACGGCACCGGTCGCCACCGCGACACGCCTCATCAGACCACGCATCGCTACCCCCCAACTTCCGCAGGAATACCGCGGCAGCGCGGGTGACCGCGGATAAGCCGGGCAGCAGCGCCTAGCGGCGGGGAGCGTTGCGCGGAAACCGAGAATTACCCGCCCCTGTCGGGGCGAATTTTGCCCGGACTTGACGCTAGCGTCAAGGACTGGCGGGGAAGTTCGCAACGGCCGCGAGCGGGACACTCGGCCGCTGAGGAAAGACGGCAGCGCAGCCACCCGCCCGTGTGCCGGGTGAGTCGCTTGGATCTGCGCCCTCTGCGGGTGTGGCCCGGCGTGCGCCGGGCGGGCGTCCCTTAACGCTGAGCCCGGCGCTGACGCCGGGCCAGCGGCGCTGCAGGCGCCGCCTTGATCAGTTATGGGTCGCGGTAGGGACCGCCCTTTCGGGCGGCCCCCCGCACAGATCCCAGCGTGCGGAACTACCGCACTGGGCTCCTACCTTGGGTGCGTGGCGGCGAAGCGCGTCTGCGGGAATGGATG
>Ga0070706_100003138_pt1 | contig 16343 bp, 17 predicted proteins | sample KBSK5501metaG_FD_65476 | JGI IMG/M metagenome (GOLD analysis project Ga0070706, IMG submission 65476) | Corn, switchgrass and miscanthus rhizosphere microbial communities from Kellogg Biological Station, Michigan, USA - KBS K5-50-1 metaG | ecosystem: Host-associated > Plants > Roots >...
GTCTTGGGCCTAGCCTCCGAAGCCCGGATCTTCCGGTGTGGTCGGAACGATGGGTGCGGGGTTTTCTGGGACGGCAGGGGGCAGGAACCCGGGATCCTCCGGAACGGTCGGCGGCGGGGCAACGGGGTCCGGCGGAACGGCCTGCGCGGCAACAGGGTCCGGGGGAACGGCCGTCGGGTCGGCGACGACCGGACCGTCGGCGAGCGCAACGCCGACCTGTAGCGAGAACAGAAGCAGGAATGCGAGCACGAGAGCTCGGGCGAGAGGCGAACGGAACGGTTTCATCTCGTCATCCTCCCCTATTGTGCGCGGTGCCCGCTTCGCTATCCTGCGTGAGTCTACTCGGGGGCCGGACAAACGAGCTTTTCAGAATGGTCTCCAATAACAGGCGGGGAGCGTCGGTGGCGAGCCTTCCTGAGACTGTACAGGCTCCGAGCACGCTCGGAGAACGTGTACGAGCGGCGCGCAGAGAGCTCGGAATGAGCCAAGCGCAGCTGGCAGGCGGGGAGCTGACCAAGGGCTTCATCAGTCAGGTGGAAGCCGGCCTGGTCAGGCCGTCTGTGCGCTCGCTGCAAATCATGGCCAACCGCCTTGGCCGCAGCCTCGATTACTTCCTCGGCGACGAGCCGCTTGCGGCCATGAAACGCCTCACGTTCCACCGCCTCGCCGCCGAGGCCGCGGTCGAGCGCCGTGACTGGGACACGGTGCGCGCCGAGGTCGCGCGCGCACTGGGCGAGCGCCCGCAGCCGCGCGACCACGCGAAGCTGTTGCGCTTCCTCGCACAGGCCGAGATCACCTCCGGCGATCGCGAAGCGGCCTTCGAGAACATCGCGCGCGGCCTTGCGCTCGTCACGGCCGCGGCCGATCCCATCGAGGTCGCGCACCTTCTCTACCTGCGCGGCCTCGCGTACGGACAGCAGAGTCACTACGTCGCCGCGGGCGAAGCGCTCGAGGCCGCGCGCGACGTCGTCGAAAAGTACGAGCTCGCCGATCCGCGGCTCCGCGCCCGAATCCTGGTGTCGCTGGGCACCGCGTACCGCCGGCTGCGCCGCACGACGAAGGCCGCGCAGACCTATGCGAGCGCGCTCTCTCTCGCGTCGAGCGTCGATGAGCTGCGGCTCGCCGCGCAGGGCTACATGGGAATCGCCGTCTCGCTCTATGACTCGGGAGAGCTCGACGGTGCGATCGCCAACTACCAGCGCGCGCTCGAGCTCTTCGAGCGGGTCACCGACACGGGGTTCGAGCTCTCGGTGCTGCATTCGCTCGCTTCGGTCTACGTCGAGCACGGCGACATGCAACAGGCGGCTGAGCTCGCGCATCGCTGCGCGGCTCGAGCGAAAGCGGTCGGCGATAAGCGCATGTCCGCGGTCGCGGAGGTCGTCCTCGCGCGGATCGCGCTCGCTGCCAACGACGCGGCTGGGGCGCTGCGGCTCGCAGAGGGCGCTGAAAAGACCCTCTCCGATCTCGGCGACGCGGTGCAGCGCGCCGACGCGCTGCGCGTCGTGGGCTCGGCGACAGACGCCGTCGCCGACTACGAGGGGTCGGACCGGGCCTACCGGAAGTCCATCGAGCTGCTGACCGCCGCCGGCGACAGCCCCGATCTCTCTGCGTTCGCGGTCGAGTACGCGCGCAAGCTGCGAGCGCGCGGGAAGGTCGACGAGGCGTTCGACCTGCTCGAGCTCGCTCGCCAGGGAGCGCCGAAGACCTAGGATCGGGGCATGCCCCGAGAAGCGCTGACCTTCGACAACGACGCCATCGCGAAGGTACTGGACGAGATCGCGGACCTTCTCGAGCTCAAAGGCGAGAACGTCTTCCGTGCCGTCACCTATCGTGCCGCCGCGCGTTCGATCCGCGACCTGCGAGAACCACTCGCGAAGCTCGCGCAAGAGAAACGCCTCAAGGAGATCCCGAAGGTCGGCTCGTCGGTCGGCGAAGCGATCGAGCAGATCATCGCCACGGGTCGCTCGACGCGGCATGAGGAGCTCAAAGCGGCCGTCCCGCCCGGGCTGCTTACGCTTCTCCGTGTCGGAGGCGTCGGTCCGGCGACCGCTCGCACGATCTACGACCACCTCCGGATCACGACGATCGAGGAGCTCGAAGAGGCGGCGAAGGATCATCGGCTGCAACAGCTCCCGAAGATCCAGGCCAAGACCGAGGAGAACATCCTGCGGTCGATCGCCGCGCTCAAGCAGCGCACGGGCCGATCGCTGCTACACGAGGCGAAGGCCGCGGCGACGTCGATGGTCGAGTACCTGCGGGCCGAGGATGGAGTCGAACGGATCGCGATTGCCGGCAGCCTGCGCCGCTACAAGGAGACGATCGGTGACATCGACATCGTCGTCGCTGCGGACGATGCCCTTCCGATCATGGAGACCTTCGTACGCGCGCCCAGCATCGAGCGTGTGCTCGCGCGCGGCGACACGAAGTCGTCGGTGGTCGAGAGTCGCGGGCTTCAGATCGATCTACGGGTGGTGCCGCCCGCGTCCTACGGCGCGGCGCTGCTCTACTTCACGGGCTCGAAGGAGCACAACGTGCGGCTCCGCGGGCTCGCGCTTCGCCGCAAGCTGCTCCTCAACGAATACGGGCTCTACCGGGTCGGCGCCGAGGAGCGCGGGCAGGAGATCGCGTCAGCGACAGAAGAAGAGGTCTACGCGGCGCTCGGCCTTACGTGGATCCCGCCGGAGCTGCGCGAGGACCACGGCGAGATCGACGCCGCGCAGGGCGGCGCGCTACCGAAGCTGGTCGAGCTGGCGGACGTACGCGGCGACCTTCACACGCACACCAACTGGACCGATGGCCGTGACCCGCTCGCCGACATGGCGAAACGGGCGCGGGCGAAGGGTTACGCGTACCTCGCCGTCACTGATCACTCACCGGGCCTGGGCATGACGAACGGCCTGTCGCTCGACCGGATTCAGGCGCGCATAGCGGAGGCCGCGAAGCTGAACGGGGAGCTCGCGCCGTTCCGGGTGATCGTCGGCACGGAGGTCGACATCCGCGCGAACGGGAACCTCGACTACCCGGACGAGGTGCTCGCGAAGTTCGACGTCGTGAGCGCATCGGTGCACTCCTCGTTCGCCCAGCCGCGCGAGGCAATGACCGCGCGGATCAACGGCGCCATGCGCCATCCGCTCGTCACCGCGATCTCGCATCCCACCGGTCGGCTTCTCGAGAAGCGCGAGCCGTACGCGGTCGATCTCGACGCGGTGATCGACACCGCCGTCGAGACCGGCACGTGGATAGAGGTGAACGGGGGGCCGGAGCGGCTCGATCTTCCGGACACCTGGATCCGCAAGGCCGCAGGCCGGGGCGCGACGCTCGTGGTGAACTCCGACGCGCACGCCATCGAGGAGCTGGAGTGGATGGACCTGGGCTGCGGGACCGCACGCCGGGGCTGGGCGACCGCGGCGTCCATCGTAAACACCCGAGGACTCGAGGCCGTGCTCGCGGCGCGCAAGGCCCGCCGCTGATGCGGCGCGCCCGTTTCATCGTGCGCGGGATCGTGCAGGGCGTGAACTTCCGGTCGAACGCCGTGCGCGAAGCGATCCGGCTCGGCGTCACGGGGCGGGTCTGGAACCGCGACGACGATGCGGTCGAGATCATCGCCGAGGGCGACGAGCCCGCGCTGGCCGCGATGCAGACCTGGCTCAACGAGGGGCCGCGCGGCGCGCGGGTGAGCGAAGTCGAGCGGATCGACCTCGAAGGCAAACCACGCTACGACAGCTTCAACATGACCTGGAGCGCGCCCCGGGAAGGCTAGCGGCGTCGCTTCTTGCGCCTGCCCGCCTTCGGGAAGTACGCCTGCCGCCTCTGCTCGCGCTCCCACGCCGCTTCGCGCGGAGGTAGATAGAACCAATAGAGATAAGCGAGGACCGCGATGTTGGTCGCGATAGACACTCCGAAGACCCAGAACGACGCGGTCGCTCTCAGGAGCACGGCGAGCCAGATGAGGAAGATCACGTTTATGTAGAAGGCCCACGGTCGCACGCCGAGCTCGGGCGGAGGCGTCGCGCGGGTGCGCCAGTTGAACCAGATGATGTTCGCGACGAGGGCCAGCGCGATGGCGATCAGGGCTGGCCAGTAGAACCGGGATTCGCTGTTGAATGGTTGGAAGAATCGATCAACGAAGTGCTGGGGATCGAAGGGCATGGACTGGCTATACTAGCCGCGCTGCGAGCCCTCCTCTCTGTCTCTGATCGCACAGGTCTCGACGCGTTCGCGCGCGGTTTGCAAGACCTCGGTTGGGAATTGATCGCCACCGATGGCACACGCGCCGCGCTCGCCGCCGAGGGCATCACCTCACGCTCCGTCGAGGACGTGACCGGATCTCCGTCGCTTCTCGGCGGGCGCGTGAAGACGTTGCACCCCAAGATCCACGCGGCGCTGCTCGCGCGGCCCGATGACCCCACGCATCGTGAGGAGCTTCAGCGCGAAGGGATCGAGCCGATCGAGCTCGTCGCCGTGAATCTCTACCCCTTCGCGGAGCACGCCACCGCGGGCAAGAGCGGAGCGATGCTGCTCGAGCAGATCGATATCGGTGGCGCCACCCTCCTCCGGGCCGCTGCGAAGAACTACGAGCACGTGGTCGTCGTCGCCCGACCAGAGCGCTACACGGCAGTCCTCGACGAGCTCAAGCAACGCGGTGAAGTCTCGCTCGAGACGCGCCGCGTCCTCGCTGCCGAGGCCTTCTCGCACACCGCGGCGTACGACGCGGCCATCGCCTCACGCTTCGCGACCGAGGCCGGCGTCCAGTTCCCGGACGAGATGACGCTCTCGTTGCGGAAGGTGCGCGACCTTCGGTACGGCGAGAACCCGCACCAGCAGGCGGCCTTCTACGCGGTGCGTGGCGAGGACGGCGCGATGACCAGCATGCAGCAGCTGCACGGGAAGGCCACCAGCTTCAACAACATGCTCGACGTCAACGCGGCGTGGCGCGTCGCCACGGACTTCGCGCAGCCGACGGTCGCGATCATCAAACACCAGAACCCCTGCGGCGTTGCCTCGGACAACGAGATCACCAAGGCCTACCGCCGCGCGTTCATGTGCGACTCCGTGTCCGCGTTCGGCGGCATCGTCGGCGCGAATCGCATCATCACGCGCGAGCTCGCCGAGGCCATGGAGGGCACGTTCTATGAGGCGATCATCGGCCCCGGCTACGAGGACGAGGCTCTTCCGATCCTCCGTCAGCGCAAGAACCTCGAGATCCTCGCGGTGCCGGGACACGCCATCGTCGGCGGCAAGCTCGTGCGGAAGGACGGCAGTGCGTTCGATTACAAGCGCGTCGCCGGTGGCATGCTCGTCCAGACACCGGACGAGTCCGCGGTCGACGAAGGCAACTTCAAGGTCGTGACCGAGCGGAGCCCGACGCTCGAGGAATTGACGGACCTGCTCTTTGCGTGGCGCTGCGTCAAGCACGTGACGTCGAACGCGATCGTGCTCGCGAAAGGGCTCGCCACGGTCGGCGTCGGTCCGGGGCAGATGTCACGCGTCGTCGCGGTCGAGACGGCGGTGCGCAAGGCGGGCGAGAACGCGCGACTCGCCGTCATGGCGTCGGACGCCTACTTCCCGTTCCCGGACGGCATCGAGGTCGCCGCTCGCGCGGGCGTTACGGCGATCATCCAGCCGGGCGGCTCGCTGCGCGACGCGATGATGATCGACACGGCGAACAAGAACCACATGGCGATGCTCTTCACGGGACGCCGTCACTTCAAGCACTAGCCGAGCGCGCGCTCGAGCACGGGACGATGCTTGTCTTGATAGGCCGCGTGCCTCTTCAGACGCGCTGGGACGTCCCAGTCCGCGAGCTTCCTGAAACCCTTGTCTCCGAGATGCGCTTGCTGCTCGATGAACTCGCCCACGAAGAGCGTGCGCTGTTTTTAGCACATGCAGGAGTGAGGTCCGGTCCGCCAAACCATACGCGTCACAGAACAGACGGACGCGGCGGGCTTGCTCTCCGATCCCGACATCGAGGCCTGAGAAGAGCGGTACCCACGAGTACGCGCCGTTCGCGATGTCCAGAGGCGAGTCCCCGGCCCGGCCATGTCCCAATCGAGCATCACCGCGAGACGACGCTCGCGAAAGACCGCATTCCATGGTGCCCAATCGTTATGGCAGATGATCTCGGGGCTCGTCGGCGCGACAAATCGCCATCGCGCTCCCGCCGGCGGCTCGAAGCCCATGACGAGGTCGTGGTGCCGCCGGAGGAGCCGCGCTCCGGCGGCGAGGTGATCGTCGTCCCTGACCCAGTCCGGGGCCGGCTGAGGCCAGCCGGGATGCACGTCACCCTGGACGTGGTCGAGCACTTCGCGACCCTTCTCGTCGATGCCACGAGGGAGCGGAGCTTCGAACCCGGCCTCCTCGAGGAACCGCAGCAGCGCGTGGACCGCCGGAGTCCATGGGCCTGCGCGCCGTCTGACGGTGTCGCCGACGCGCGTCGCGTCGTTCAGGTTCCCGCCGATGAAGGGCTCTTCCTTCACGGCGACGGGCTCAGGGGAGCTCGATGTAGCGGAACGCCTCCGCAGCGTCGAGATTCCAGGTCGAACCGGTGTTCTTCGCCCACCAGCGCATGCGCTCCGCGAAGCCACGGCGGCCGCCCACCTGACTTTTGTGCGCCCGCAGCGCTGCGATCTTCTTGTCGATAGACGAGCTGATGTCGAACCAGATGTTGGGATCGCGTGTGCCGAAAAGCAGGACGCGCGCGACGCGGTGGTGCTTGAGCCCGTTTTTGAGCTGCTCCGGGAAGAAGAGGTGATCGCGCGCGGCGATCACGCCATCGAGCCCACTCCATCCGGCGACGCGATGGTCCGGATGCGTCTGGTAGTGGCCCCACGGATCGTTCGTGAAGACCACCTCGGGCCGGTGCTCGCGAATGACCCGGCAGACTTCACCGCGCAGATCCATGGTCCGCTCGAGCTCACCGTCCTGGTATCCAAGGAAGACGAACTCCTTCACCCCGATCACCTCCCCGGCGGTGCGCTGCTCGCGCTGGCGCGTCTCGGCCATCTGTTCCGGCGTCGTCTTCGGATCGTGCGTGCCTTTCTGCCCGCTCGTGATCGCGCAGTAAGTGACGTGCGTTCCGGTGGTCGCGATCCAGGAGGCGAGCGTCCCGGAGCATCCGAAGTCGACGTCGTCGGGGTGGGCGAAGATCGCCATCGCGCGCTTCGGGATCTCGAACGTGTCGCCCACTAGAGCGCGACCTTCTCCTCACGCCCAGCGAGCACGCGGTCGTAAAGATCCACGATGCGGTCGCCGACGCGCTCCCAGGTGAAGTGCTCGGCGCGGTCGCGCGCCCCGTGAGCCAGGTGCATATGCAGCCGTGCGTCCATGAGCACCTGGGCGATCGCCTCGGCGAGCGCGCGGTAGTCGCCGGCGGGCACGAGCAGACCCGATTCGCCGTTCTCGATGACCGTCTGGAGGCCGCCCACCCGCGTGCCGACGACGGGCGTCCCGCAGGCCATGGCTTCGAGGGCGACCAGTCCGAACGACTCGGTCAGGGACGGCACCGCGCAGACGTCCGCCGCCGCGTAGTAGAGCGCGAGCTCTTCCTGCCCGCGCGACCCGACGAACGCGACGTTGGACTCCATCCGGTGCTCGTGCACGAGCCGTCGCAGCTCGAGGATCTTCTCCGTCTCCGGCGCGTCGTCGCCTGGATCGAGCGCACCGCCGACGACCAGTAGGCAGACATCGCTGCGCAGGCCCGGGTATCGCTGGAACAGGAAGGCCATCGCGCGCAGCAGCACATCGATGCCCTTGATCTGCTCGATGCGACCGACGAAGAGGATCAGCCGTTCGCACTGGTCTCGGCCGAGTGCCTCGCGCGCATCGGCCTGGCGTACCGGATGGAACACCTTGGGGTCCACGCCACACGGGATCACGGCGACGCGCGCGGTGTCCGCCCGATAGAGGCGGCGCAGCTCGTCGAGCTCGATCTCGCTCGCCGCGACGATCGCGGAGGATCTCCGGACGGCTTCGCGCTCGATGTCGATGCGGATGTCGCTCTCGCCATCGACGTCCTCATCCATGACTTCGCGCTTCACCAGGCCGAGGGTGTGGAACATCTGAACCACCGGAGCCTTCCAGCGCTGCTCGAGAGCCCGCGCGACCTTGGCCGAGAGCCAGTAGTGCGCGTGCACGATGTCGTAGCTCCGGCGTTCGGCCTCGACATACTCGAGCAGCTGCGAGGTGAACTCGTCCAGATGCTCGTACACCTCCATCTTCGGCCAGTAACCGATCGGGCCCGAGGGGATGTGGATGACGCGTGCATTCGTCGCGATCTGCTGGATGCGAGGGTCGTCCTTCTCCCGCCAGCGCGTGAAGACGTCGACCTCGATGCCGCGCTTCCCGAGGTCGCGCGCAAGCTCCCGCACGTAGACGTTCATGCCGCCGGAGTCGCGACCACCGAGCTTCGCCAGCGGGCACGCGTGCACGGAGACCATCGCGACGCGCGACGCCTTCACTGACGCAGGGCCTCGATCCGGACGAGCCAGCGATCCTCCGCGCCGAGGTCGTACTTGTACGGCTCGTCGCCGCGAAGGAGGTCGTAGGTGGGAATCCCTTCCTCGATCGCCGAGCGGATCGCGTAGGCGTGGCACACGATGCCGACCGAGAGAGGCGCGAGCATGGGATCGTAGGCCGCGTTGTAGATCGCCAACGTTCCTTCGTACGCAAACGCATAGAGCACCGCGACATCCTCGCCAGCGACCTCGAGGACCCCGAGACGCAGCCATCCGGGCGCCGCGACAGCGTCGGCCACGTCGCGGAAGTAGCGCTCTCGGTCCGCTGTCATGAACTCCGCTTTCTCGCCGCGGGACCGGCGATGCAACGCAACGAATCGATCGAGCACCGCCGCGCGCTCCCGTTCCTGGGCGATGCGGAACGCGACTCGGCGACCGGTCTCGAGCCGGCGGATTTTTCGCCGCAGCTCGTGTCGCTCTTTCTTCGTCAGGCTCTGGACGTAGCTCGCGTAATCCGCCGGCAGATGCAGCCGCGGCGACGTGACCAGACGCTCCACCTGCACGTCGTACCCGCGAGGCGCGAGCGCTCGTGTGATCGCACCGGCTGTCGGGACGTCCTCGGGCACGTACTCCAGCCGGACGCGCGGCGCGCGCTGCGCCGCGATCCAGCCGCCGAGCGCCTCGGCGACGCTGGCGGCGTCGCTCGGTGCGGCGATCACGTCCTGCTCGTCGGTGAACTCGCCGCCCGCGAAGGTGATTGTCCCGTCGTCCTCGTGCGCGAGCGCCGCGAGGCCCCGATTCTCGCCGATCGACAGTGTGGTCTGCCTGCGCCGGTCATAGGCGCGCGCGACGCCGAGCCACTCGGGCGTCAGAAAGATGGATGGCTCAGCGCGACGCCGAGCGAGCTCTGACCATTCGGCCTCGAGCGACGCCGGATCGCGCGCGATACAGCTCGGGTCAGAAGTGGTGAGGATCATCCGAGTCTATGGGAGCCCACGCTCTGATGAACGCCAACGGTGATGCCTAGAATTCCGGCGTGCCCCCCGAATCTTATCGGCGGGTGATCGTGGCTCCCCAATCGTTCAAAGGTTCCGCAGACGCGGTCGCTGTCGCGTCGGCGATCGCGCGCGGCGTGCGGCGCGCGTTGCCCGACGCGCTCGTCGAGGAGATGCCGCTCGCGGACGGCGGGGAGGGCACTGTGCGCGCGCTCGTCCGTGCGACAAAGGGCTCGCTTCGCGTCGCCCGCGTGCACGATCCACTGGGTCGCGAGATCGATGCGGAGTGGGGCGTTTTGGGCGACGGCGTTACCGCCGTCGTCGAGATGGCCGCCGCGAGTGGCTTGCCACTGCTTGACGTGAAGGAGCGCGATCCGCGCATAGCGAGCACGCGCGGTACGGGCGAGCTCGTTCTCGCCGCAGCGACGAGCGGCGCGCACCGTATCGTCATCGGGATCGGCGGCAGCGCGACCAACGATGGTGGCGCGGGCATGGCCCGCGCGTTCGGTTATCGCTTTCTCGATCGCGATGGAACCGATCTCCCTGAGGGTGGCGCGGCGCTAGCGCGGCTTGCGCGCATCGATGGGCAGACCGACCCGCGGCTGATCCGACCCGCCGTCGAGGTCGCCTGCGACGTGCGCAATCCGCTGCTTGGCCCCGAAGGCGCGTCGGCCGTATACGGACCGCAGAAGGGAGCCACGCCGGACATGGTTCGTGAGCTCGACGCCGCGCTGGCGCGGTATGCCGACGTCGTCGAGGCGTTCGTCGGACGTCCGATCCGCAACGTTCCCGGTGCCGGCGCGGCCGGCGGATTGGGTGCCGGCCTGCTCGCGTTCCTCGACGCGCGGCTCGTTTCGGGCGCGGACCTCGTGCTGCGCGCGGTCGGGTTCGCCGACCGACTGCGTGGAGCGGATCTCGTCATCACCGGAGAAGGACGGATCGACCGTCAGAGCGGTTACGGAAAGCTGACCGGCGCGGTGACGGCGGCTGCGCGTCGAACGGGCATCCCTGTCCTGGCGGTCGCGGGCGGGCTCGGCGAGGGTCACGAGACGCTCGCTCTCGACGGAATTGTCGCTGCGAGTGACGGCGTGCCACTCGCCCAAGCGATGAGCGACCCGCTCCCGCTCATAGAACGTGCGGCGGAACGAGTCGTGCGTGCGCGGGTGGGCGCGACGCACTAGCGTTACCCCCGCGATGCGTCAGACCGCACCGGTCGCCGGGACTCCTCCGCTCGAACGGATCCCGCGGGATCGCACGGCGAGCCTCGAGCTCGTGCGGATCACCGAGGCCGCGGCGATCGCGGCCGCGCATTGGATGGGCCACGGGAACAATACCGGGGCAGACCAGGCCGCTGTCGAGGCGATGCGCAAGAGCATGGAGGAAGCCCGCTTCAACGGAACCGTCGTCATCGGCGAGGGCGAGCGCGACGAGGCGCCCATGTTGTTCATCGGCGAGCGCGTCGGTCGCGGTGACGGTCCCGAGGTGCACATCGCGGTCGATCCGCTCGAGGGGACGAACCCCGTGGCTAAGGGACGCCCGAACGCGGTCGCGGTGATGGCCATATCCGAGCCCGGCGGCTTGCTGCACGCGCCCGACACGTACATGGAGAAGCTCGTCGTCGGCGCCCCCGCCAAAGGGAAGGTCGACCTGGACCGTCCCGTCGCCGAGAATTTGAAGATCATCGCGCAATCATTGAACCGCGATGTGAATGACCTCACCATCGTCATCCTCGATCGTCCGCGACACGAGAAGCTCATCAACGACGTACGCGCGGCCGGCGCTCGAATCAAGCTCATCGAGGACGGCGATCTCATGGCCTCGCTGTCGGTCCCGATCGCCGGGACCGATGTGCATGCGGTCATGGGAACCGGCGGTGCGCCGGAAGGGGTGCTCGCGGCCGCCGCGCTCCGGTGCATGGGCGCCGAGATCCTCGGTCGGCTGCGCTTCCGCAACGAGGAGGAGCGCGCTCGCGCGAAAAGGATGGGCATCGCGGACGAGACGCGGATCTACCGCACCGAGGACCTCGCGAGCGGGAACGACATCCGCTTCGTCGCCACCGGGGTGACCGACGGCGAGGTGCTGAAAGGTGTCCACTTCTTCGCACGCGGCGCGCGCACCCACTCGATCCTGCTCGACCGGCTCATGGGAAAGCTGCGCTTCATCGACACCACGCACTTTGAGGACATCGAGCGCCCGCCGCTTATCCGGCTGACCTAGCTAATGCGTCTCCGCGGACTTCCTCGCTGATGCATAGGCGTTGCGGATCGCGCGCAGCAGCACCTCGTACTGCGCATCCTTCAGCACGCAGCCGGCGGCACCGAGGTGACGCGCGGCCTCGCAGACCTCGGAATCAAGCGTGTACATGACGACCCGGATGTCCGGGAGCTCGTTCGCGAGCCAGTCGAGCACCTGCAGGCCGCGGGCACGGGGCATCTCGTCGTCGAGCACGACGACGTCGGGCATGAGCTCCTGGCAGGCGGTCACGCATTCAACCCCGTCGCGCGCGACACCGACGCATTCCATGTCCGGCTCCGCGTTCACCAGATAGCGAAGGTTCTCCCGGATGGACGGATGGTCGTCCACAGCGAGAACTCGGATGTGCTCCCCCCTCACGATCTCGCAGTCTATTCAACCGGCGCTGTCGATTCCCGATTGACGCGGCCGTCCTCCGCGCGTAGCGTGCGCCGGTGCCTCAGGTACCTACGCGCCGGCGCCGCCCGGCGCCGATGTCCGCCGCGCTCAAGAAGCTCGGCGACCGCCTGCGCGAGGCGCGCCTGGCGGCGGGCATCTCCCAGGCGCAGCTCGGCGCCCCGTACTTCACGCGTGCGCACGTGAGCGCCATCGAGCTCGGCAAGATCCGGCCGGCGATGCGCTCGCTCGAGCACATGGCCCGCAAGCTCGGCAAGCCGGCGTCGTACTTCCTCGACGATGCGGAGACCGAGCGCTCGCGGAAGGAGCGCGAGCTCGAGATCGGCTCAATCGGGGGCCTGCTGACGTTCGCGGGCGCGCCGGAAGCTCTGCGTCGCGCCGAACGCCTGCTCGATGCCGAGGATCTCAGCGTTCGCGAGACCTGCCGGCTGCGCCTATACGCGGGTTCCGCGCTGAATCTTCTCCATCGCGGTCGCGAGGCGACTGCTGCGCTCGCGGTGGCGCAGCGGCTCGCCGGCGAGCTGCGCGACGAGCCCCTGGCGCGGGCCGCCGACTACCAGCTCGCGGTCGCGACGCGGATCGCCGGCGACCCGCGCGCCGCAAGACAGATGCTCGAGGAGCTGCTTCGCCGGATCGAGACCGCGCGTCCGCCCGATCAGCTCTTGCGGCTACGCATCCTGATCACTCTCGGCGGGTGCGCGCAGGACCTCGGCGAGCCGCAGGCCGCGACCTCTTATTACCAGCGCGCGCTCGAGTGGTCGAACGAGATCGGGGATCTCGCGCGCATCTCGTTCATCCACCAGGGTCTCGGGAATGCCTATCGCGCGCTCGGCGACCAGGACGCCGCAGCTGGTCATTACCAGAAGGCGCTCGCGTCGGCCGAGCTCGGTAAGGACCTCGTCGGGGTGCTCATCATGCGGAACGCCCTCGCCGTGCTCGCGGCGGATGCCGGACGCATCGAGGCCGCGTACGAGCACGTCGCGCGCGCGATCGAGATCGCCAAGGTGTCCGGCCCCGCCGCGTACCTGGCGCATTGCTACGCGACGCGTGCGGAGGTCGCGCTCAAGGCGAAGGACGCCGCGCTCGCTCGGTCGAGCGCGGAAGCGGCCATCTCTACGACCGACGAGCGCGGCGCGGATGCCGATCGCGCGGTTGCGACCGCGATGCTGGTCCTCGCTGAGCTCGATCTACGCGAGGGGCAGCCAGCGCGCGCGGAGCGCCGGATGCGCGAGGTCGCCGCTACCTACCGCGCGCTCGATGCGAGAGCGGAGCTCGGCGACGTGCTCATGCGGCTCTCGCGCTCCGCGAAGAAGCGCGGCGATCTGCGCATCGCGGAGCGCTACGCGACCCAGGCCTACGCGGCGAGCAAGCCCGGCAGCGCGAATGTCGAGGTGTAGGTGCCTAGCCGGGCCGCGTTGCGAATCGGTCGACCGGGCGACGAGAGAGGTTTTGATCGACCACAGGCGAGGACGATTTACTCCTCGCGACGTTGCGTGTGAGCATTCACCAAGGTTGTCGGTGCTAGTCGCGCTGCTGGCGCTCCGCTGCAGTGAGGACATTCCGCAGCAGCAGCTCCGTGGTCACGCTTCCAAGTCCGCCTGGCACCGGGCTCAGCGCCTCCGCGACCGCCGACACGCTCTCGGCGTCGACGTCGCCCACGATCCCGCGTGGGGTCACGTTGATGCCAGCGTCCACGACCGTCGCTCCCGCCGCGATCATGCCGCCGCGCAGAAATCCGGCGCGACCGACGCCAACGACCACGATGTCGGCACCCTTCGTGAGCGCGCGAAGATCCTGGGTGTGGCTATGCGCGATCGTCACCGTCGCGTCCTCTTTCAATAGGAGGTAGGCGGCTGGCCGACCGATCACGGTGCTGCGTCCGATGACGACCGCGTGCGCGCCCCGAAGTTTGATGCCATGGAACTTCAGGAGCTCGACGACCGCCTCCGCGGTAGACGGTACGAACTGCGGCCGGCCGTCCGCGAGCAGCCCTACGTTGAACGGATTCATTCCCTCAACGTCCTTCGCGGCGGCGATGTGATCGACGATGTGCCCCTCGTCGAGCGCGCCAGGCAACGGCGTAAGCAACAGGACACCGTGGACGCCAGGGTCGGCCGCAAGATGCTCTAAGGTCGCAACGAGCTCACGCTCGCTCGTCTCGCCGCCCAGCGAAACGTCATTCACCGCGATATCGAGGCGCTTCCCGCGATTCGCGAGCCGCTGCACGTACGTGTTCGCGGCAGGGTCGGCACCCACCGAGACAGCCGCCAGGCGCGGAGTGATCCCGCGGGCGTGTAACGCGCCGCTCCGCGCCTGCGACTTGGCATGCAGTTCCTCCGCCAGCGGCTTGCCGTGAAGGAGGCGCACTAACGAGCGATCCTCGACTCGATGAAGTCGGTGATGCGGCGGCGCTGCTCGTCGGTGCCCGCCAGGGTGTGGTCGAGGTCCTCGGACAGCGCCTTCACCTGCGCCGGATCCTTGACCGACGCGAGGTTGATCATGACGTTGAGCGCGGCACCGCGCAGGGCCGCTTCGGCCATGAGCGCACCCACGCCGATGTCACTGGCGGTCATGGGACTCGCAATTTCGACCCCGCGCTCGCAGGCGTCGAGCAGACGCCTGGCCGTCTTCGCGACCTCGAGCGGCACGTGCGACGCTTCGAGCAGCGCGGTCTGAATACGTTCCTGTCGCGCCGCCTTCTCCTCGTCAGTTTTGCGCGGCAGCTTCATCGCCTCGGCCACTCGCGCGTAGGCTGCGCTGTCCTCGTCAACGAATCGAAGGAAGTCCGCGCGCAGTCCATCCATCTCCGCGGCGAAGGCAGGCGCTGGTTGGGAGCTGTCTTTCTTGCTCGCGATCCGGGCGACCATCGCGGCGAGCGCGGCACCCATCGCGCCGGCATACGCCGCCGCGCTGCCCCCGCCCGGTACCGGCGTGTCGGTGGAGAGCTCGTCACTGAAGGCGCGCAGCGTCCGTTCGATGAGCCGATCGGGCATGGGAAGGCGGCCGAAGTGTACGTGCTAGCATCCTTCAAAACTTCATACGCGACCCCTTTCATCCAGAGAGGCTGAGGGAACGGCCCGATGACGCCTCGGCAACCGGCGGAGACCCGCTGTGGTGCCAATTCCGACCCCAGGGGCAGGGCCCCAAGGGAAAGATGAGAGGCTCGACCGAACTGGAAGACCTCTCGCAGAAGGAGAGGTCTTTTTATTGAGCGCGTTTGCGAGTCTGCTCCGATCAGGCGAGTTCGTGGTCACGGCGGAGCTCAACCCGCCCAAGAGTGCGGCGGCGAACGTCGTGCGCCGGCGCGGTGAAGCGCTGAAGGGCGTCGTCGACGCTGTCAACGTGACCGACAGCAACCGCGCGATGGTGGCAATGGCGGCGATCCCGGCCGCGACGATCGTCCGCGCGGCCGGCGTCGAGCCAATCGTTCAGATCACCGGCCGCGATCGGAACCGCATCGCGCTGCAGGCCGATGTGCTCGGCGCGGTGGCGATCGGCATCGAGAACTTCGTGTTCATGAGCGGAGATGATCCCAAGCAGGGGAACCATCCCGACGCGGTAAACGTGAAGGACCTCGATGGTGTCGGGCTCGTGAAGATGGCGGTCGGCATGCGCGATCAGGCGCGTTTCCTCTCGGGCGACGAGATCAAGCAGCCGCCGAAGATGCTCGTCGGAGCCACGGCCTCTCCGTTCACCAAACCGATGGAGGCCGATCTCACCAAGACGTTCGACAAGATCGCCGCGGGCGCCGAATTCTTGCAAACGCAGCCGGTCTTCGACCTCGCGACCTTCAGCCAGTGGCTCGTCGAGGTCCGCCGCGGCGGCGCCCGCGAGGTGCCGATCATCGCGGGCGTCCTGGTGCTGCGCTCGCCAGAGCAGGCCGAGCGGCTGGCGAAGGTGCCTGGCGTCGCGCTCGGACCAGAAGTCCTCGAACGGATGAAGAAAGCGGCCGACGCGGAGGCCGAAGGCATCGCGATCGCGGTCGAGATGGTGAGAGCGCTCAAGGCACTCCCGGGAGTGCGCGGCGTTCACCTCTACGCGATCGAGTGGCCCGAGGCGGTGGGACGCGTCGTCGAAGCGGCGGGACTCCTTCCGCGGCCGCAAGCGAAGGTGCCGGCATGAAGATGAGAACGACCGTCATCGGCGCGTATCCAAAGATCGGCGACGAGCTACCCGCGCAGGAGCTGCGTCGGGCGCTCCATCGGCATGACCGCGGCGAGATCAGCGACGCCGAGCTCGACAAGGT
>Ga0070706_100003139_pt1 | contig 16341 bp, 14 predicted proteins | sample KBSK5501metaG_FD_65476 | JGI IMG/M metagenome (GOLD analysis project Ga0070706, IMG submission 65476) | Corn, switchgrass and miscanthus rhizosphere microbial communities from Kellogg Biological Station, Michigan, USA - KBS K5-50-1 metaG | ecosystem: Host-associated > Plants > Roots >...
GCCCCAACACCCCGAAGAAATAGGTGTAGTTGCTGAACTTGTTCATCACGGTCGCGGCAGCTTCGTCGATCTCGCTGACCCAGTTGATGCGTGCGAGTCCGGCGCGCTCAAGCTCACGCTCACCGTACTTCTTGATCACCTGGAACAGATAGCTCTGGCGCTGGGGCCAGTTGGTGTTGACGCCAGCGCGGCCGTTGTTGTTGAAGTCGCCGTAGCTGGAAACCTCGCCGGTGTGCTCGACCTGCGGGAACATCGCGGTCTCGTCGAGCCATGTTCCCTTGCGCTGCTCGCCGAAGATCTCGGCCGCCCTGTTGGGTGCGAACAGCACCTTGAACACCGACGGGTCGATCATGGTGGTGAGGATCAGCGGCACAGCCGAGTTCGCATCGGTCTGCATCGTCGCCTGCGCATCCATGGCCAACTCAGGCATCGCGTCACAGGCGAGATCGTAGTTGTGCTTCCACTCGTCGGGCACATACATCCGAACGCCACGCATGTATGCACCGCGGCTCTCGTGAAGGGGCCGGTGAGCCTCCCACAGGTCCCTGGCTTCCTGAAGGTTCATTTGGATCGCTCCTTTGTTCCGGCCCAGCCGGGAGGTTGGAGAAATTGAAGGGAGAGAAAGCTAGCGGCTTTTAGCCGTTAGCGTGATCCGAGATCTTGACCAGCTCGCCAGCAAGACCGGCGGACATCGCGATCCACTTGGTCTCGACGTTGAGTCCGGCAGTGATCACAGTGCCGACAGCCACAGTCTGCGACGGCGACACGTAGTATGTGCCAGTGCCGCCCGAGCCGGTGCCGAGGCCCGAGATGAACGTGCCGGAAGTCACGCCGCCGCCGCCGGTGCCAGACAGGACATCACCGACACCCAAAGTGCCCGAGGACACCGAGGCGATGGTGAGCAGTCCGTAAGCAGCGGTGATCGAGGTCGACGTAACCGTCTGATTGCCGGGATCGACGTAGTAGGTGCCGACACCGCCAACCGTCCCCGAGATCTGCGACGTGATCTTGGTTCCGGACGCCACACCGCCACCGCCGGTGCCGGACAGGACGGCTCCCGGGACGAGCGTCGCGCCCACCACCGCGGTGACGGTGAGAACGTCGCCCGAGATCGAGCCGGTGATGGTGGCAGACTGCGGGCCGATCGAGCCGGTAACGGTAGCGTTGGTGAGCGACCCCGTCGCGGCGAAGGTAACGGCTCCATTGGAGTAGTTCGCGTAGGCCTTCTGACCGGGGAGGGCCTGGGTCGTACCGTTGTTCTTGACCCAGAAGTCGCCGCCGTTGTGAAGCGTCACGGGGAAGCCCTTCGGGATCGTCATCTCGGCATTGTCGAGGAATGCCGTGATCAAGCCCTGCTGCTCGCGGTGAACGAACCCCGCCACCGGACCGGTGCCGAAGCTGTTGACAATCGACGCGGTCCCGTCCGGGTCGTGCGGGGGCACAATCCAGGCAAACCGGCCGATGGTGACACCAGAAGCGCCGGCAACCAACGCGCCCGGGCCCGCATCCACAGTGAAATACGGGTTGTTCGAGGCGAAGTCACCTTCGACAGCCGGGGCCGGCTGCGTCGACACGCTGGTCTGGAATCCGCCAGCCATGTACAACGCCATCGCCCGAGGATCGGAGCTGCTGAGCAGCGCCTTTCGGATCAGTTCCATGAGTTTGGGTCCTTTCTTCGATGGAACGGCTTTTTCGGGATAGGTTCGGATCAGCCCACGCGCGTGATGCGGCCCGCCTGCGGGAACATCTCGCCGTAAGACTTGGTCGCGCCCTCAGCCTTATCCTGCGCGATCTGACGCGTACCGGTGCGCCGGGCATCGAGACGCGGGTAATGCTTGAGAATATGCGGAAACGCCGCCGGGGGGATGTCCTTGATGTCCTCGCCCAGGCTCTTGAGCGCAGCGCCGTACACATCGTCAGCGGAGTCGGCCGCGATCTGCAGCCGGCCGACATACGGGGCGACCGCATCGAACGCCTCGCGGATCTTGCCCTGCCGAACACGCTCCTTCTTCACCGCATCCTCGATAGCCGCATCCATCGCGGTCTTCGTGACCATGTCCTTCTCCTTCTCCTCATTGTCCATCGCGCCGCCGGGATTGGGACGTCCCTTGAACGGCGGCGGCTCGTCCTGAGCCTTCTCCTCGTCGGGGTTTTCATTGACGACAGGGTCACCTTCACCCTCACCGCCGGCCGCTTCCTCGGCCTCGTCCTCCTTCGCCAACATCCCCTTGATCAGCTCCAAATCCTCGGGGGTGAGCTTGTCAGACAGAAACTTGAGGATTTCCGCTTCGACACCGCCTTCATCTTTGGCCGCGTCCTTCTTGACGAATTCCTTGCCGGTCTCCTGCGGAATTCCGAGGTTCGAGTGACCTTCCGCCGCCGCTTCCATAGCATTGTGTTGCGGCTCACTGACCGACTCGTCGATCGACTCACCCATCGCATCGGGCTGGCCGCCGTCGAGCATGTCGAGCAGCTTCAAGGTCACATCGTCCGGAGTCGCGCCCTCGTCCTGCGCGTAATTGCTGTAGCGCGGCTTGAGCAGCGCTGCCAGCTTCTTGGCCACCTCGGGCTTCTTGTCCTTCCAGTTCTTCGCCGTCACGCCGTTGAAGCACGGCATGATATCCATGGCCGTCAGCGGCTTCGCATCCTGTGCGAGCGTGTACGGCAGCGCCGTGTACGCGATCGTGGCCGACGCCATGAGGCCCAGCCGCGTCGCAGTCGCCTTCTTGCTTGCCTTCGCCATCTTGGCTAGCTCCTCTGCACTATCGCCGACCACAACGTCGGCTCCTGCACGCCCTTCCTCCACGAGGCAGACGTGATTTCCGATGATATCGCGCATGACGCCGTCGTAACGCTCACCAGTCGGCTCCCACACACCCGGCGTCATGTCAGGTTTGTAGCGGTATGCTGACGATAGCTGTCTCTGCTTCTTTGACGTGACTCCCTGAATGGCCTCACGTGTCCACACCACCAACGAGTTCTGCAAATACGGATAATTGAAGACCGCATCAGTGCCAGTCGACCCCACAGTCCTTTCCTTGTCATGATCGTCGGCGGTGACTGGCTTATGCTCGTCGAGCAGCGGCAGATTGTTGAATGTGGCTGCGCCCTTTTCCAGCTCTTTGGGATCGCGCAGCAGGTAATAGATCTTGCTCGAATCGAGTCCAAGCTCCTTCCATCCGGGGATCTCACGTCCGATGTACGGGTTGACGCAAGCCTTGCTGATGTTGGCTACACTGACATGCAGGCGCCCATCAGCATCAATCGTCCGGACCGACTTCCGATCAAATGCCAGTTGGTCATTCGGTCGACGGAAGATCCGAGCCATGCCCTCATCCATCGCCAAGGTAGCCATCACACACTCCCAAGTCCGGCGCGTTTTGCAATGTCGTTCTTGCGCGAGATCAACTTGTCAGCCACCGCTGCGGGAAGACCGCGTTTCTGAACCACAGAACGGATCGCGTCATCGGGAATCTTGGTGACCTTGCTGGCTGACTTCTTCAAAGCTTCCGGAGACATGCCTCCAAACAGCTTCGCGTTTTGCGGGTTGACCTGCGAATTGCGCATGCTGTCCCACTCGCCAGCTTGCGCCGAGAACTTGTCGCCCTTGGGGGCACCCATTCCGCGGTAGAGCATCGCGCCGCCAAGATCAAGGGCCGTCGGCTTTCCGCTAACCGTGCCAACATTGTCAAAGTCAAGTCCCGCTGCATCCCAATTTGCCAGCCAAGCATGCGTGGCGAAGTCTTCCTGCGCTTTCTTCTTTTCATCCGGGGAGAACTGATCGGCGCGCGGCTTGTCGAGCTTCGACATTTTGGTCGCGATGTAGTCACCGCTGGTGGTGGGCGTGTATTCCAGCGTCGGGGATCCAGCGAGGGCGTAGAGATCGGCCGCAGCAAGCTCGTTCTTCACATGCTCGGGAGACTTGCCCTTCTTGACGTAGAAGCGGGTCCCATCCGCATCCTCATAAACTCCTCCGGGATTGGAGCCCATCTGCGACCCGACCTTCTTCATCTTGGCTGGATCGATTGCCTGTTGCTTCTTGGCCTTCGGCGTCGGTTCCTCGCCGCTTCCACCAGATGTAGACGAGAACTTCCCGTGGTCGCGTGGATGCTTGCTTTCGTCGAAGTCCGCATCCATCGCGAGGAGGTCTTGTCCATCCAGCTCAGCAGAGACGATCTTGTCCGCACCATCGCCGTCCCAGCCAAACTTGGTCCGGAATCCCTTACCCTCCAGCTCTTGGCGTGTTCCAACATCCTCCACAGAAATATCGACATTGCGCGATGCGCCCCATGATCCCAAAGCTTGCAGGGTACGAATGAATTCACCCATGGCGAAGTCGCCATTGAACTCGATCACGATACGGTGCTCGGACTCGCCCTTCGCATCCTGAGCTGCAACCTTGCGCTCAATCAGATCGCGTGCCGCGTTCGCCATCTTGTCGCGACTGGCGCGGAAGTCCTCGTCTGCCGCCAGCTGCGGGAGCACCTCGCCCAATCCCGGATGCAGCGGCTGCGGCGGATCGTCGGGGGATGCCCACGCATACTCGGTGTGCTCGCCGTCCGACAGATCTGCAACGAACTCCTCGGCGACATTTAGCCGAAACACGATGTAGGTCACTTCATAGTACTGTACAGCGCCCGCGCGTTGCGGCTTATCATCCGGACCGGCCGTCCACCCGGTTTCTTCCTCGGTCTCGCGCAGGGCGGCATGCACCGGTGTCTCGCCGCGTTCGGCCTTCCCGCCCGGAAGACACCACATTCCGCCGTTGAACTTCTTGGCTCCACTGCGCTTCAAAAAAAGCACACGGCCGGCCGGCGAGACAAGCGCCAGCCCTGCCGCAATCAAAGGATCGGCGTCCCGCGCGAGGACCCTGTACAGATCATCGATCTTCATTGAAGTCCCGAAGGATCAGATCGCCGGAACCAGCTCAATCACCTGCTCAACCGGCACCATGCGACGAAGCAATACCAGAGCCAAATGACCAGACTCGTCCGCCGTCAACTGCATTAGCTTTCCATCTGCCGGTACGCGAGGCGCCAACACAGCCTGCACATCCGCACCCGAGACCAGGTCGAAAGCCTGCATCACCGCATCGCCCGCAAGCGTCCCCGGCGCCGTCAGGGCGGTTCCCGCAGTACCAGATAGGGTGACCATGCTCATTACTGTCTGGCCCGTGTAAACCGTAGTCATGGACTTCTCCTCGCTGCCCGAAATGGGGGACAGACCAATAATGAATCTTCCGATAGCAGAGCTATGCACGTTTTCCGCCCTTTCATGATGCAGGAGAGAAGATGCTCGGCACCATACCGGAACGCACCAGGATCTTCAACAGCTCTGTCTGCGCCTCGACCACTGATAGGTCGTGCCAGCGCCCGCCGCGATCCTGCATCACAGCCAGCATTTCCTCAGGACCAAGCCCACCGCGTTCGGCGAGGAGTGCCAACGATTGGCCATGATTCTTGATTGCCTGCTCCTCATGCGCGGCCAGCAGATCCCATGGAAAGCCGGTCAGAAGAAACGCGTGACCGGCTCGACACAAGCGCGACACATCGTCCTTCAGCTCGTGACTGGGGTACAGGATAGGGAATAGCCGAGGTGTCACGACAGCCTCTCCTTCTTCAGGGAAATCGGGATTTGGCGACGAGGCACGATGGCCGCGTAATCAACGCGCGATCGCATCAGCCCTGCACAACGATGTGGGTCCAGTCCTGCGCGTCCGTACAGCGTTCTAGCGTCGTCGCGATCTTGTAGCTTCTTTTCGATCCATCTGACGAACCGTTTCGGAGCTTTTCGTCCCCAAAACATGACGGTCGCCGGCAGGCTTCCCAACGCGATGCCCACTGGCATGTTGTCCAGAGCTTCCTTGCTGCGTCGGTGCAGACTGTCGTACAGCTCCATCTCCCGGCTTGCCACTGCATTCAGGGCAGAGGAACAATCGATCACTTCTGAAGACTTCCTTCCATCCCGCCTGCATTGCATCGCTGTACTGATCCGTGAAATAGCCGCGCGTGAACGTCTGCTCACGCGGTGCTGAGAAAAAGCCGCCTGGGTGGACGTCACAGCGCAGCGTGAGAACAGAATGGCGCGGAATCGGCCCTTTATCCGGCGCCTCGATCATGAGTCCCATCAGCGTCCTTCCATCTATCCAGAACGAAGTGATCGTCTACTTTCCCCGAACGCCGATTCGCGCTGCCCGCTGTTTTCGGGCATGCTTCGTAATCATGGTCGCGACCACCACAATAATCGCAGCGAAGATGAAGGCGGGCAGCAGAGCCCGCATGAGTCTTCGGGCACAGCGCCAAAGAATGGCGCTTAGATCCACAGTAGCTGCACCACATTGATCACAGCCCCGGGATCACAGCTTTATGCACGCATCGGCAATTTATAAGCTCACCGGGCTGCACGTATTTATGCTCAAACGGATCCCACATGCCTTCCGCAAGCTTGTAGCGCTTGCCATCCATCTTGACATGCTCAGGACGTGGCTCACGTCCACCGCCGGAATGGATCCAGATCCCCTCGGTCATCCCCAACTGCAGCTGCCGGATATGCTGAAGTGCGGAATGCGCCTTGTTGTTCTGGTCTCGCGCGATCAGCTCGGCACGTCGCCGAGCTACTCCAAACTGCTGCTGCAAATCGCGCGTCGCCTGCTGCAGGTCACGCCCGGTCATTACCGAGCGCATGACAATCTGCTCAATCTGTCCGAAGTACTTCTGCGGGATCGACTTGATCAAGCTCACATTAGCCTTGACCACAGCCGTGGAGGCGTCCTGCATTTCCGGCGTCATCTTGAACTGGACACTGAAGCCATGGTCCTTGAGGATACGATGCAACGTCTGATCTGACCGCTGCTGCACACTGAGCAAAAACCACTTGGCGAGCTTCGGCGCGGCATCGTTCCAATTCCTGATCCAGCGCCGAGCCAAGCGCCGCACTGCTGCCTGAAGCTCGGTTGCCGGGGATGCATCGCGCGCGAGGTGTGGAGTGTCGGCGCGATATGCCGCGCTAAGCCAATACATCACACTTTCGTGCATCTTCTCAACAAGTTTGCGCAGCCGTCGCTGGTAGTCAATGCGGATCCCCGCCGACGGCTGCACCGGTCGAAGTGTCTTGGGCTTCTTCATCACGGCCCCGCCACACTGGCGGCTGCGGACCGCTTGACAAGCGCGTTCCGCAGCCCATCGGCCATTCGTTCCATGTTCGCCAGCGCAGCTTTGGAAGCCTCCGTCGGTTCGGAGCCCGCCGCCAGATTGAGTCGCATGACTTCGCGGGTCAGCACCACATTCGCGTCAAGGACGATCAGGCGAGCTTCCATTTCCTCGGTATAGTTGGAATTGACGAGGACATGAACCTGGTCCAGCTTCTCGTGCGTCTTGGCAGCCAGGTCAGACGTCTGCCGCGCCACCCGCTCATTCGCGCTCAGCAGCAGGTTGGCCACTTCCGCAGCCTTCGCGGCAGCTGCCGACGCAGCAGCTGCCGCCTTCTCCGCGACCTCGTCCTGTCGCTTGTACTCGTCCGCCTTCTCACGACGCCGCTGCCGTCCGACAACGACCGCCAGGACCACCTGCGACCCAGCGGTCGCCAATGCCGTGATACCTGCGATGATGGCGACCGAGGTCGCGTCGGACAGCATCCGGATCACCGCTTGCGCTTTCTCCCCGAGGCCCTCGGGCCGGCGCTGGCGTCGTCCTCGTGCGCGTCCGGAAGGCCGAGCGGATCCTCGCCAGTGTCATCGTCATCGGCCGCCACAGCGTTCCGCGCTTCCTCCAACGCCGTGACGCGATCGGCCAACGCGTCAACCCCGCTCCGCTCAGCCTGCAGCGCCTGAATGTGCGTGGCCAACATCTCGACCATACCTTCTAGCTGCGCGAGTCGATCGTCGAATGGCGAAGTTGCCGCCACTCCTGTTTTGGGAACCATCGGAAGCTCGGCTGCCGGCGCGATGGCCGCAGCTTCCAACGCGGCGACGCGATTATTCAGCCTCTTCAGATCAGAGTCCAAGTCCATATTCGTTCTCCTCTCTAGCATCCGTGACAGATTGACGGAACAGGGTCAGCGGCTGAGTCGAAAGGGCTGCAGGCCCAGACCCAGACCGCCGCCAACCAGCACCTGCTCAGCGACGTACATCAGAGCGATCAAAGCCAGCGCACCGGCGATATAGCGCACCGGACCCTGGAACGGTGCCGGAACGAAGGCATCGATCAGCAGGAACAGCAGGTAGACGACGAGAAGGATGATAATCAGGCCGATGCCAAACTCCAACACCCCACCGGGGGTGACGGTGACGCCGTGGCCGCCGCTGAACAGCACGCCCTTGAGTGCGTACAGGAACAGCAGGACGGCTGCACCGCCGACAGCGTAGCGGCCTATCTGCACGAAGAATGGATCGAACCCTCCGATCTTATCGAGCGCGATCCACATCAGCCCAACGATGATACCCAGGCCGACGACCACGATAAGGAAGTCCATGAAAGCAGCAGCCATTGACGTCACTCCTCTTGGAGCCCGCCCACATTCTCACTTTCGGCTTTGTATAGCTCACACCACCCGGCCGGGTCGATCGGACCATTGACTGCGGTGCATGTGCCGGGATCGGATGCATCCTCAGCTGCGCGAACGAACATCGTGCATTTCTCGCAACGCTGTCCATTCGGCCGGTCGCCGTCCGGACCAACATAGCCGACCTCGTTCTGTTCCTTCTTGGTCTCTGCTCCTGCGCCGATTCCAAACAGCTCGTCGTAGTCATTGAGGTCATCGACCTCGACGTCCTCATGCGAGGGAGGACCTTCCTCCACCACATTCAGCGTGCCATCAGGCAGCATGCCGGGAGGTGGCGCCTCATCCGTCCGATCAACGAACTCGTCCCTGGGTTTGCTCATGTCATTTCCTCCATATGAATTGTGGTGCCTTCGATCTTGGTCACCTTGAAATGAGTCCCAGCAGGGAACAGGACTTCGTTCTCGCTAGAGTGGGAAGAAAGCTTCTTGATATTCCGCCCGGTCTTGCTCTCGACATGGAATTGGTAATTACCAATGAACGGCTTGTTAGTCGAGGTGGACATGAATCCGCGTTCTTCAATGATCATGCCCGGCTTGTAAAGCCCAAAAGCTTGTGCACTCAAAGAAGCTCCACGCTTGACCGTTCCGGCATGGATCGGCATTTTCTGCAATGCCGATGACAGCGCAAGCTTGAATTCGTAGTTCTTCTCATTCATTGCGCCTTGGCGCAGCTGCTCATTGAGCGATGCGTAATGCGACTCACTGTACAGCTGAACCGCCATTGCCTCGGGGCCGCTCATATCCTCGTATCCGGCCCCCTTAGCTTTGGCGTGTGCCTGCTCCACATATCCAATCATCGACGCGACATTCTCATGCCCGGCAATGGCAGCAACCGCTTTGAGCTGACGATGGACAATCGGGTCGCTACTGTACGCGGCCAGAGCCTTCTCAGCTTCTTTCTTCTTCTTCTCATTGGAAGCTTTCTGCTCCTCCGCATACTTCTTCTGTGCTTCCTGGATCTCGGCTTCCTTCGCCTTCTTCTTCTTCTCGGTCAGCTCGTGCGAGTCCTTGAGCTTCTGCTCGAGGGCAGCCTTATTGGCCGGATCCTTGACCTGCTTGAGCAGGTTGTTCATCTGCTCCTTTTCCCAATTGCCGCCCTTGAGTTCGTTGGCTTTCCAGGATTCGACGCTGCTCTGAATGTGCTCAGGGTCGATACCGGACGGCTTCTTGGGTTCGGGCTTCTTCTCCTCAATCTTCGCAGCTTCCGCGGGCGCCTCAGGCTGCGATGTCGCCTTCGATGCAGCAACCGCATCCGCGTGCGCCTGCACCTTCATCGCCGGGGTCATTTCACCGTCTGCATCGGTGTACTTCGCCCACACCTCATTTTTCTGCGCGGCATTCAGCAGCACGTACCAATTGTTCGGATTGCTAATCTCCTTAGCTTTGTCGACGATACCCTGACTAAGCTTGGGTGCCGGAACTTTCGGCGCGCTGCTCTCGGCCGCCTTATTCGTCTCAGCAGCGGCAGGTTTCTCGCCCTTCGGCGCATACGCCTGCACCGCCTTTGACATGGAAATTGGATTGTCGATCGCGCTGTAAAATGCAGTTTCCACGCTACCGAACTTCTCACTGACCGCCTTGATCTCCTCGCTGGTCAGCGAGTCATGCACGTCCGCAAAGCTCAGGCCATGGATCGCGCCGGCAACCGCCTTCGCCAAGCCCTTGTAATGGTGGCTACCGCCGGAGGCATCGATCGTGTCCAAATCGGTCTTGAACGCCGCCGAGTTTGGTTTAACAAACGTCGCGGGGGCCGGTGCAGGCTTCGCTGCTTTCTCCGTATTCTGGATCGCGGCGACTTCCGCGTTCAGCTTAGACTTCGCCGCCTCGTTGGTATGCGCAGCCTTCATCTGCGCGACCTTGGCGTTGATCTTGTCCGCCTGCGCGGCGTCGCCCTTGTTGCTGTAATACTGACTCAGCTTCTCGAACGACTCGATCATCTTGCCTTTGAGGCCATCGATCAGTCCGTCATTGCCAAACTTCGGCGCCTCGTCGATTAGCTTCTTGAGCAGAGCGCGGTACTTTCCATCGTTCTTGGCTGCAGAACTGATGACCTTCTCGAACTTGGCAAGGTGCTCGTGCTTGTTGGACGACGGCTGATACATCTCCGGAGACGAGAACGTGAAGCTGTACTTCTTGGCCGGCTCCTCCTCGGCCACCTTGCTGCCACCCACAAGCTGCTCGCCTGCCTGCTCAGTATGAGGCACCTGCGCCGCCTCAGCCTTCTTCTTGAGATCCTCGAATGCGGCCTTGATCGCCGTGGGGCTGCCGGTCGCCGTGTCCGGGTAGAACTTCTTCAGCTCATCGATCTCCTGATCGGTCAGCGCCGACGTCCACCCATTGACGCTCTTGAAGCCAAGCGTGCTGTTCATGATGTCCGGATTGATGCTCTCCGCAGCTTCCTTCGCGCCTTCGCCAATCGCGTTTTTCGCGTGGGCCAGGATCTCCCCGCCGCTTATGTTGTCATAGTCGGGAATCTTCTTTTCCAGCTCAGTCAACTCTTCCCCAGTCAGCGAATTCAAAAAGCCGGTGACATTATCCTCCTCATTAGCCTTGTCGATGATGGACTGGCTGAGAGAGAGCTTGCCCTCGGTCGAGCCTCCAAGCTTCGCGAAGATCTCCTTCGTTGGCATCTCCTTGCCGAACGTTGCGTCGATCTCATTCATCTGCTCGTCGCTCAGCGAGTTCGCGAACTGCTTCCAGCTGCTCGCCGCCGCGACCTTATCCATGATCCCCTGGCTGACCGCCGGCTTGGACCCCGCGCCAAGGTCCTCCATGATGTCATGCCAGTCCATCTTTTCGTACTTAGGATCCTCTACAAGCTCCTGGATCTCGGCACTGGTCAGCTGTTGTGCAAACTCCGTTCCCGTCTTGGCCAATTTGGCCTTGTCAATGATCGACTGGCTGACGGATGCAACATCCACCTTCTGTGCATGCTTGAATATCGCATCGACAGGCATCGGCCCAAGCACCGGATGGTCCGCAATATGGTCTGTCTCGGACTGGGTCAACGATTCCCAGAATTCATTGCCCGTCTTAGCTGACTTGGCTTTGCTCAGGATAGTCTTTCCCAGCTTGGAGACTGCGCCGACCTCGTCGGGATCAGCTCCGCCGGATTTGCCACCGCCACCACCCGAGGTGAACTTGCCATCTGCATCGCGTGGGTGGTCCGTCTCGTTGAACTTGGCTTCGTCCTGTGCCACATGATACCGGCTATCGTGCCAGTCATCCAGCGCCATGTCCTCGCCGAAGCGCCCCTCGTGCGTCGACTTGACCTTGTCCCAAAAGCTTCGTCCGCTGGCGTCGCGCGACGACCAATCGGTCACACTGTATTTGTAGCCGGGCGTTGCCTTGATGACCGCCTCGACCAACTTCCGCCCCGCTCCCTTGATATGAGAATTAAGCTCACCGAAGTGAAGTCCCTTATTGACCGGGTCGACATTGATAAACATCCCAGTCGCCGACTTGTGCCCCGGGATCGTCAGCGGAACGCCGAAGCGGCTGACCTCATTGGAGATGCCAATCTGATAGTTGCCGCCCTTCTGGCTGACGCTCATGTGCGCCAATCCCGGAACTGCGGCTTTGATTGCGTCCGAAATGCCCTTGACCGGGGCGGGGACCGCTTGCGGCTTGGCAGCGCTCTGCTTTCCCGCAGGCGTCTTGCTCGAAACTGCCTTGCTGCCGCCTCCACTTCCAGAGCCAAACTTCCCGTCATCCTTCCGTGGGTGGTCCGTCTCGTTGAACTTGGCTTCGTCTAGGGCCATGCGCATCTTGCTGCTGCCCTCACCACCCACCGGTTTGAAGCCAAGCTTCGTGTAGAACTCGCGCGCTTCCGACGTCAGATCGATCGCACGCACGCCTTTCTCACGCGCCGCCGCTACCAGCTTCTGCATGACCAGCGTGCCGCCGCCCTTCTCAAGGCTGCCGACGTTAGTGATCTCCGCAGTGCCGCCCTTCTTCACATTGCGCATGATGCCGGCAGCGGCCAAGGCACCGCCATTGCCCGCGAGGAACGCAGCACGCGTGTTGGCTTTCTGTGACAATGGCGTGGCTTTGTAGTCATCCAACACCGTCGCCATGTGCGCAAGCGCTGCGTATTCCCTGTTGTCCGGGTGATCCTCGCCAGCCGCCTCGATTTCTCCCACCCGCGCATCGACGCTTTTCTGGTAGGCATCAAGCTCACGTGTGGTCGGGATGTCCTGAACGTAGCGCTTCTTTTGCTCCGAGGCGCTTTCGCCGCTGCCAGAGCCAAACTTACCGTCATCCTTCCGCGGGTGGTCGGACTCCTTGAATTCGGCATCCATCGCAGCGCGCGGGTTCGCGCCTCGGGCAGCACGCCGGTCATTGCGGAGATCGCGCGCGGTCACGTCGCGAGGAGGGCGGGGGCGGGTCGCGCGCAGACCGGTGCGGTCCTCCGGCGGGATGGGCCGGCGCTGCTCGCGCGGCGTCTTGGGGATGATGTCGGACAGATCGTCGAGTTCTTCCTCGTCGTCGTCCCCAAGCTCCGGCACCGCCTCGTCATGGTCGACTGGGCCCTGCGGCGATCCTGCCGGCTTTCCGCCCGCGCCTTTGCCTTTCCCGCCCGGCGCAGACTTGCCGCCACCACCTCCAGCCGCGGCGTCGAGGTCCGGCGGAATCTCCTCAAGGTCGGGGACATTGGCCGGGTCGATCGGCACGTCGTCGACGTCGAGCGAGGCGTATGGCGTGGACGGATCGGACGCCACACGCTTGCGGCTTTCCTCGGGACGGATGACACCGGCATCGATCAGCGTCGCGTCGGTACGCGCCTCGGTCTCGCGCACACCGGCCTCGCCGGCTGCGTCGAGCGACCACAGCGGCACCCAGCTGAAGGTGATCGACGGATCGACCTCGTCCCACAGCGACAGCTGCAGGAAATACAGCACCGTGCGCAGGTGTGAGCTGAACACCCGCTCCTGCTTGGCTAGGATGGTGTCGTAAAACGTGCGCACTTCGCCGTCTGAGCTAGCGTTCAAGCCTGACGGCGTAATGCCGAACAGCTTGACCACGGGAATGCCGGACACCGACGACATCTGCTCCTGCGCCTGTGCCTGCAGGTGGTCGAGCGTGCCCAGCGGGGTCACGACATTGAAGAACTCCTCGGTCTCCTTGTCGAGCAGCATGGCACCGCGGTTGTCGCGGCACAGGTTGAACAGCTCGATCCGCCGCATCAGCTGATCGCCATCGGCCATCAGCAGATCCTGCAGATTGGTCTTCACCCCCTGAACCGAGAACGAGTGGACAAGGTCCGACACCGACTGGCGCGTGCGCAGCCAATTGTCGACGTACGGCTTGGCCATCTGCGACAGGCTGAGTCCGCCGAACGAATAGGCGGGCTTGAGCATGTCGGGGACCGGCCTGCTCGCGAAGGTCAGCAGACGCGTGGCGTGCGTCTCGGTGCCCATGACGTACCAACGGCTCGGCGTATACCAGTCGGCGCTGAGTGGATTGTTGCTGTTGTAATCGATCGGATAGGCCCACACCGGCTCGACCGGACGGATCGCGCGGACCGGGTTCTTGGTTCCGACCCTGGTCTTGGACTGCTCCGAGCGACCATCACCAATCGACGTCTTCAGCTCGTTGTCGTCCTCGGTGCCGGTGTCGATGAACAGGTGACCACGTCCGAAGTATCCGTCATGCTCGGCAGCAGTGCAGAAGGCATCGCGCAGCTTGACTCGATCCATCAGGTCAGCCAACTGGCGGATCTTGACCTCACGCTGCTTGTCATCGTCCGATGCGGACGAGGTCAGGCGGATCCACTTGCGCGTCATCTCCTGCGCAAGGATCTCGGACATCCGGCGGTATTCGGGCCGTTGCGCCAGCATCGACAAGTAGGCGTAGCCGGGGAATGCCATCCCCTCGGCGTAAGCCGAGGACATTGCGATCGCACCGGCTGCAGCTACGGCATTACCCGCCGACCACGCCAGCGACTCGCCGATGGCTTCGTCCTGCGCCAATGTCTTGTCAGGCGTCGACCCCGGCGGGTGAACTGCCGGCGCGAAGATCGTCTTGTACGCAGCCTCTCGCGCACTCGCGACCTCGTCGTTCCGGCGCTGTGCGACCCTCGCAACCAGCGTGCGCGAGATCGCAGGCATTGCACGCCTGCGTATGCGCCGCTTCGCTGCCTTGGTGAGATCGAGCATCTTGCACTCCCACCGAACCGCCCCGTGGGCGCGCTACGGACGCCGCTGGTGCGTTTTCGGGTCGAGGATGGGGGATTGTGAGGGCGCGAACGCCAGCGCCAACGGGCGCGGCGTCTCAGGCGCTGCTAATCAGTGGTAGAATTGGCAGGGGAGGGGACGTCTTTGGGTACATCCGGGGTCGACAGGGCAGCCGACTTTCGCGAAGCGAGTCGCTTGTCGCGCTCGCGCTCCTCGGCGATCGCGTCCACCATGATCGAGCGGCCAAGCGCCGACAGGCTGATGCTGTTCCGGTCCGCCACGGATTCAAGGTAGGCGCGCTCCTCAGGACGCAGACGCACCGTCACATGGGTCCACTTCTCGTCATCCATGACCACGTCCTCCGGTTCTGGGGCATTCACAGCGCCGATCGCACGCGCGCCCCAGGCGAGCCGGCCGCCATAGCCTTTCGCGTCGAACTGCTCGCTCATGCAATCTCCGCAATGACACGCTGAACCTCAGCCAAGCTGAGGTCAGCCTCCGAATAATGGACGGTGTCGCACAGCTCCGGAGGACCACGCTCCTGCAACTGAGTCACAGTCCACACCGCCAACACGCACGTCTTGTAAGTCAGCACGACCATTCCGGACGGGATGCCACCAGACACGCGGATGCTGAACTTTGGCTCAGCGCTCATCTTGCGCCGTACTGCTTTGCGAGAAGCTTTCGCAACTCGACGATCGCCCCATAAGGGGCCCGGTACTTCGTTGGCCATGGACTGCCGTCATGGATTCGATCGGTCTCGTCCACGACCTTCTGAGCTGCGGACTGCAGTTCACCAAATGCCGCCAGCAGCTTCTTGTATCGTGCCTCAGCGCTCATCGGATTGCCCTGCGCGCTACACCGGCGATGGCAGCCCATTTCAACGCAGCGTCGGGGATCTGCCTGATGCCGGCCGAGGTGATCGGGTGATTGCACATCATGACCGAGTCGCCGATGTTGGGCGACTTGGTGCCCTCGGGCTGCTTGTTCACGATCATCTTCATGGTAGCTGACAGACCGTGCGTGGGTTGCGACAGCTCCTTGATGATCTTCTGCAGCAGGGGAATGCGCGAATCGATCGAGAACAGGTCCTCACGGTCCCAGGTGAAGCCGGGCTCGGTCACCGCGCGGAAGGTGATCTGACAGCGCCGCCGCATCTTCCACCAACCCTGAGCCTTGAGATTGTGCGCGAAGCTTTTCCACTTCGGCGATTTCTTGTCGGGCTGCCCGTTCGGTAGCTGGATCACATATCCCTCGGGATCGATTGGAGGGAGTCCGCCGTTCCACGGCACAAAGCGGACGTTCTTCGGCAGCTGGTTCTCGTCGATCAGCCGGTTGATCTCTGCCTTGACCGCCGCGCCGATGCTGACCGAGTCATATTGCACGTCGATCGGCGCGTACGGACCGCACACTTCGGCGACATGGCGGGTGGTGACGCCGACATCGCGCGCAGCCCATTCCTTGACCTGACGCAGGACGATGCCTTCCTCCAAGCTCAGCGCATTGGTGTCGCCGCCACCGTCAGCGACATCGAGTGCAGCGCGCCACGGATCGCCTGTGACGTCGATTCCAAGCTTGAGGTGCGCATCGACACAGGCCCTGACCCA
>Ga0070706_100003141_pt1 | contig 16338 bp, 10 predicted proteins | sample KBSK5501metaG_FD_65476 | JGI IMG/M metagenome (GOLD analysis project Ga0070706, IMG submission 65476) | Corn, switchgrass and miscanthus rhizosphere microbial communities from Kellogg Biological Station, Michigan, USA - KBS K5-50-1 metaG | ecosystem: Host-associated > Plants > Roots >...
TCACCGGGGTCGTCGGGCCCGGCTTCTCGAACAGCGTCTGCTGCGGACCGGGCGGAGTGATCGGTAAAGGAGCCTTCAACGGAGTCGCCGGTGTCGCACAGAACCGCGCCACGGTCGGCGTCCTCGTGACCACTGCCGGCGGTACGTTTGCGGAAGGCCAGCTCGGCGTGGCCGGCGCCGCCAATCAGGCGTTCGGGGTGAACGGCATCACCTTTGCGAACGCGAACGCGGACGACAGCGCGGCCGTACTCGGCAACGCTTCTGCAACGACTGGACGTGTTTACGGGGGCCGCTTCTTCACTGCCAGCTTTAATAGCGGCGCGGCGGGCGTAATCGGATTCTCGGCGGACGGCGCCTTCGCAGGGATCAACCAGGGCGGATACGCCGGAGTCATTGGCATCGCGTCGTCCGGTGAGGGCGTAAAAGGAATCACCAGTAACGTGGTTTCCGGTGAGGGAGTCGCCGGCTTCGCGACCGACGGTGCCGGGAACGTCCTCATGGACGCCTTCCTCGCCTTCACTTCGACGACCGCCATCCAAGCCCTCGGCAACATTTCAAAGACCGGCTCGGTATCGTTCGCGGAGCCGCACCCAACTGACGCCACGAAGATGGTGAAATACGTTTCGCTCGAAGGGAACGAGGCAGGAACCTATTTCCGCGGGCGCGGCAAGTTTCAGAACGGCATCGCCACGATCGAAGTCCCCGACGACTTCCGGATTGTGACCCAGCCGGACGGCCTGAGCATCCAGGTGACCCCGATCGGCGACATGGCGAGCGTCGCGGTGGCTCTGATCAGCCTCGACCGGATCGTCGTCAGGGGCTCGCGCAACGTCGAGTTCTTCTACACCGTGAACGGGATCCGCCGCGGTTATGGCGATTTCAAACCGATCATCGAGGTGGACAAGACGTTTATTCCGAAGTCTCCGGACGCCCGAATGCCGACAGTCTGGGACGGGGAAATCCGAGACCGGCTGATCGCCAATGGCACCTACAAGGCCGACGGCACGGTGAACGTGGAGACCGCGCAGCGTCTCGGATGGGATCGCGTCTGGGCGGAGCGGGAGAGAGCTCGTCCGGCTCCCCAACCACCGTCCGAGTAAGCATCCTTCTTCAGTTCCGGTTTCTCCGGCCGCGGCATCCGCCGCGGCCTTTTTTTTGTTCGCCGACGATGGATGCTTTTTGTTGAACCGTGCTCTCGGGTCGGTTATCTTGCGGACGAACCCAAGACTCATGGTCCTTGCCACGGCGCGATCCTCACTTTCTCGACTTCTCCTCGCCGGACTCCTGATCGCCGTCTTTCTCACTTCCGCAACGGCCTCCGCCGCCACCTATTCGGTCGCCGGCTTCTCCGACACCGCGGTCTTCACCGGGTTGAACCAGCCCACCGATTTCGCCTTCCTGCCGGACGGCCGGATCTTGATCCTCGAGAAACCGGGACGGGTGCTGATCGCCGGGCCCGGCGGCGGCGCGCCGACCGTCGCCCTCGACATGACCGCGAACGTCGACAGCGGGTCCGAGAAAGGACTGTTGGGAATCTGCCTGCATCCGACCTTTGCGTCGACAGGCTGGATCTATCTCTACTACACCTTCAATATCGGCCCCAGAAATCGGATCTCTCGATTCGCGCTCGCGGCGAACACGATCAACCCGGCGAGCCAGGTCGTGATTCTCGACAACATCGAGGCGACTCTCGGCAACCACAACGGGGGTACGGTCCTGATCGGATCGGATGGAAAGCTCTGGGCGGCGCCGGGAGACTCGGGGACCGGGACGTCGACGAACCCTCCGAAAGCTCAGGATCTTTCGGCGACGAGCTCGAGCCGTTTCAACGGCAAGGTTCTCCGGATGGAGCTCGACGGCTCTCCGGCCGCCGGGAACCCGTTTCTCGCGGATGCTACGAAGGAGCCCCGCATCTACGCCTTCGGATTCCGGAATCCCTTTCGGTTCTCGTTTCGCCCTTCCAACGGGTCTCTCTACGTCGGAGACGTCGGCTCCTCCGGGACGCAGGACCGCGAGGAGGTCAACGTCGTCGCGGCGGGCGGAAACTACGGCTGGCCCTGGGCGGAAGGGAGCACGATCTATACCCCGCCCTGTACGGGATGTCTTCCGCCGGCGTTCGACTATCCGAGGACGATCGGCTTCACGATCATCGGCGGCGCGTTCGTCACCGGCAACGCTTACCCGGCATCGCTCAGGGGAAAGTACGTCCTGGGCGACAACGGCTCGAGCTGGATCAAGTTTCTCGAGTTCGATGCGAACAATGTAGTCGTCGGCGGTCTCCAGGACCTCGCGACCTCCGCGGAAGGCCCGGTCGCCTTTCACCAGGGACCCGATGGATACCTGTACTACGCGGCGATCAACACAGGTCGGATCTATCGGATCCAATCCGCCAAGAACTTCTACACCGTGACGCCGTGCCGCGTCCTCGACACGCGCGACCCGGCGGGTCCGTGGGGCGGTCCGGCTCTGGCGGCCGGGAGCGACCGGGTTTTCGTCATCGCCGGCCGCTGCAATATCCCGGCGACGGCGCGTGCGGTCTCGATCAACCTGACCGTGACGGCACCGACGGACCTCGGCCATCTCGTCCTTTTCCCCGCCGGCGGCGCTCCGACGACGACGAGCGCCATCAACTTCTGGCCGGGCCAGACCCGGGCAAACAACGCGATCGTGACGCTCGGTCCCGCGGGCGACATCGTCGTGCGCACGGGGATGGCGACGGGAAGCGTCCAGTTCATCCTCGACGTCGACGGCTATTTCGACGACTGACACCTGTGCCGCGGCGGCTTTCCTGGACTCGGGCTTCCGTTTCCGGTACTTTTCCCTAAGACGTAAGTACGACTTAAGTCTGTCAACGAACAGAACAGCTGCTGACAAATCGCGGCCCGACAGTACCGTTTGGCCGTGGGAAGTCCATTGTCCTCAATATTTGCCGAAACCGAAGGATGGCCCGGAAGTTGCCTTTGTTTGGGCTGGCAACCAAATTCAAGGACTGTCCAGAGCGCCGGACTTCACCGTAGCCGGGAGTGCCGCATTTTGAAGAAACTGCTCGGAATCGTCGTCCTCCTCTGTGCCCTGCCGGCCGCGGCGGCGACGATCCCAAGTCCCCTGCGGTACGTCAGACAGTCGGGCTACGCGATCGAGCGGGCTCCCCAGGCCGGCCAGCGGCTGCTCGATCTGGACATTCGCGGCCTGGCGCAGCTTCGGGCCGTTCCCGAAAACGAGTCCGTCACTCTCCAGAACTTTCCTTTCGCGCCGGGAGCGACGGGAGACCTGGTGCTCGAACGCTTCGACGTCGTCTCCCCCGAGGGCAGAATCCTCGTAGAGGGCGCCGCCGGTGAGACGTCTTCCCCCCTCCCGCGCGGCGTCCACTTCGAAGGCCACCTCGATGGAGAGCCCGGCTCGCGCGTCTACCTCGGAGCCCCCGGAGATTTCCTGGTGGCCATTCTCCAGACGAGCGCAGGCCTCGTCTACGTCGGCCCGGACGGGCCGGCAGGCGGGCCGGTTCAGCACGTCGTGCGTCGTTCCGATTCGCGCGAGAACGCCGAGCTCGCTCCCCTCGAGTGGCGCTGCGATGCGGACGATCTCGACCCCGCACCTCCAAATGGCGGCGGCGGCCCGTTCGCGAGGCTCGCGAAACCCTCCGCGGCTTCCCTGTCCGCTCTCCAGGCCGCGTCGCTCAAGGACGCCGCGGTCGATATCGAGACGGACCAGGAGCTCCTCGCGAAGTTCAGCGGAAACGTCAGCTCGATGACCTCGTACATCACGACGCTCATGGGAGCGATCTCCGTCATCTACGAGCGCGACGTCGCCGTGCACCTCACCGTCAACCTGGTCCAGGCGTGGACGACGACGGATCCGTACGTCGCGACGGACCCCCGGACGCAGCTGAACGAAGTCGGCGACTGGTGGCACGCGAACCGGCCCAAGACCTCCTACCCGCGCACCCTCGTCCAGTACCTCTCCGGCAAGCCAGTCACCGGCGGCATCGCCTGGTTGACCGTCCTGTGCGCGAACGATTTTTCCCAGGGCGGCGGGCACTGGGGCGGAGCCTACGGAGTCGTCCAGATCAACGGGGTGTACCCCGCCAGCCTATGGGATCTGATCGCGTCCGCGCACGAGATGGGACACAACTTCGGATCGCCTCACACCCATTGCTTCAGCCCGCCGATCGACATGTGCTACAACCAGGAGCCGGGCTGCTACAGCGGCCCGGTCGTGAACCCCGGACCGCTCGGCGGGACGATCATGAGCTACTGCCACCTGCTCCCGGGCGGATTCGCCAACATCGACCTGCGGTTCCACGACCGGTGCATCAACGAGAAGATGCTGCCCGAGATCAACGCCGTGACGTGCCTTACGACTTTCGTCGGAGCGCCTCCGGTCGCAACGCAGTTCTACACGGTCACCCCGTGCCGGGTGGCGGACACCCGCAACCCGACCGGACCGTACGGCGGCCCGGCCCTTTCCGCGAATTCGGACCGCACGTTCGCCGTCGGAGGACAGTGCGGCATTCCCTCGACGGCCACGGCCGTCCTTTTGAACCTGACCGTCACCCAGCCGAGCGCCACCGGTTCTCTGCGGCTCTACGCCGGCGGGACCCCCCTCCCCCAGGCCTCGGCGATCAACTATCGTGCCGGCCAGACCCGTGCCAACAACGAAGCAAGCCCTCTCGGATCGTCCGGAAGTCTGGCCGTTCATTGCGACCAGCCGACCGGAAACGTGCAGGTTATAATCGACGTGAATGGTTATTTTCAGTAGGAGACCGTCATGACCAAATCTCGTTTCTCTCGTTTCGCTTTTTTGTTCATTGCAGCCATTCTCCTTTCGGTCTCCGTGGCATCCGCCGCCGGTCCGTACCAGTTCTTCTCGGTCACGCCGTGCCGGCTCGCCGACACGCGCGGCAACGGCTTCACGGGACCGAGCGGGCCGCCGGCTCTGGCCGCCGGTTCCCCCCGGAACTTTCCCATCGTGGCCGTCTGGAACTGCGGTGTGCCGACCGACGCGAAAGCGGCGGCGCTGAACGTCACCGCCGTCGGCCCGACGCTGGAAGGGTTCATCAAGATCTGGCCGTACAACACCCCGATTCCGGCCGTTTCGACGCTCAACTTCCAGGCGGGTGAACCTGCGATCGCGAACGGAGCGATCGTGCCGCTCTCCGCGGATCCGACCTTTCAGATTTCGGTTGTCTACGGGACGGCGGTACCCGGAGGGAATGTCAACCTCATTCTGGACGTCACCGGCTACTTCAAATAGATGCGTCATCCCTGCCTTCGGGCGGGGCTGACGGTCGCTTTTCTCCAGCTCGCGGCTGCGGCCGCCGTTTGGGCGCAGCAACCGATCTCGCCCCCTCTGCGCCCCGGCTTTCCCGTGACCCTGCCGGGCTCGGGACCCGTCCAGGTGTCGCAGCCGGCGGTCGGTGACCTGGACAACGACGGCCGCAAGGAAATCGTCGTCGGTACCCACGGACGGCAGCTCTGGGTCTTGAACGCGGATGGAAGCGTGCGACCCGGCTGGCCCCAGACCCTTCCCGCCGAGGTCGCCGGCGCTCCAGCGATCGGCCTGATCGACGGCGATCAGTTCCCCGACATCGCGGTCGGATTCAAGGGAACCATGGACCCGACCGGCAAGGGCGGAGTCCGCGCCTACCGAAGAGACGGCTCCCTGATCTGGGAGCGACTGACGGCGACCGACGAGGGCGAAGACGGCGTCTACTCAAGCCCGGCGATCGGAAACGTGGACGGCATCGGTGGAAACGAGGTCGTCTTCGGCAGCTTCGACTTTCGGATCTACGTCGTCCGCAGCGACGGAAGCGACTTGCCCGGATGGCCGAAAAAACTGCGCGACACGATCTGGTCCTCTCCCGCCCTGTTCGACCTGGACGGCGACGGAAAGCTCGAAATCATCATCGGCGTCGATACGCACCTCGAAGGGCCGCCCTTCAACACTCCCAATGGAGGTGCGCTCTACGTTTTTCGGTACGACGGCTCGATTTTTCCGGGCTTTCCCAAATTCATCGATCAGACGATGATGTCCTCGCCCGCGGTCGGCGACATCGACGGGGACGGCCATCCGGAAATCGTCGTCGGTGGAGGCGTTTATTACTCCGGGAACGTCGGGCGCCAGGTCTACGCCTGGCACTGCGACGGGTCGCCTGTCGCGGGCTGGCCCGTCACCGTGGAAGGTCAGGTCTTCGACTCCCCCGCTCTGGCTGACCTCGAGGGCAATGGCCGGTTGGACGTCGTCATCAGCGACGCGAATGCGAACGTCTACGCGTTCCGGGGGGACGGCAGTCAGATCTTCAAGACCAAGCCGAAGAGCTTTTTCGGCACCAGCCCGAACGCGGCCACCCCGGTCGTCGCCGACATCACGGGGGATGGCGTGCCGGAGATTCTCGTCGCCGTGAATACCGAGATTGCGGTCCTCTCGGCGACCGGCGTGCAACTCACCGACGATGGGTCGCACGACGGACGAAAGTCTTATTACACGGAAACGGCGCCGGCCGGCGCCGTGGTCACGAGCCTCGACAACAACGGTCGAATCGACGTCATTGCGGCGAGCGGCACTCCGTTCCCTCAGCCGGTCAGCGGAAAGGTCTACGTCTGGACTCCTGCGGCGGTGGGACCGGTTCCCGCGCCCTGGCCAGCCTTCCGACAGGATCCCACGTCTCGTCGCGGGGTCGTGCCCGGCTCGCCCATGTGTCTCCCGCGAACCGGCGCGAATTTCTACACGGTCACGCCGTGCCGGATCGTGGACACTCGAAACCCCAATGGACCGTTCGGAGGCCCTGCCATGTCCGCCATGTCGACGCGCGATTTCGCGGTGCGGGGAAGTTGCGGCATATCGCCGACCGCTCGTTCGGTCGCCTTGAACGTCACTGTCACGGGCAGCACGAGCTACGGCGATCTTCGGGTCTTCCCGGCCGGCGCCTCAGGGATCACGTCGAGCACGATCAACTGGAGAACGGGCCAGACCCGCGCGAACAATGCAATCGTCGGTCTTGGGACAAACGGCAGCGTGACGGTCTGGTGCGTGATGCCCTCCGGTTTCACACAAGTCATACTCGACGTCTTCGGCTATTTCGAGTAGCCGCTCTCCGCCGTTCGTCTTCCTCCGTAGCTGAACGTGTCCGGTGTCCTCGAGAACGGCGTCTTCTTGTTGCGCTCCGCCCGCAGCCGGCGACCCATCGTGGCAGCCGGGCAGGCCGCGTAGAATCCGATTGAGTTGATTCGTCCGAGGCCAGACCAATCTCGAAGTCGCGGATGCTCATCCGCGAAGAGTTGCTGACTGCTGCTTGAGCCCAACGCCAACTCGCTCGCGCGAGCTTTTCCTCGTTCTCCTTTTGCTCGCCGTCGCCTGGGGGGTCCAGACGTTCGTCGTCGCGACGCGGAGGATCCCGACGAGCTCTGATCAGGCGATCGTCGGGCTCATGGCCAAGCACATCCTCGAACGAGGAGAACATCCCGTCTTCTATTACGGTTCGGCATACGCCGGATCGGTCGAGCCGCACTACGTGGCGGGCGTGTTCGCTCTGCTCGGTCCGACGCCGAAGGCCTACCGAATCGCGATGGGCGGGCTGGTCTTCATGATGATGCTCGGAACCTGGGCAGTGACCCGCCAGGCGTTCGGTCCTTTGCCTGCGATTTCCGCGCTCGCCTATCTCGCGGTGCCTCCCTTCTTCTTTCTCTACAAAGGCCTGACTTCCGACGGTCACTACGACGCGTTCAACCTCTTCACGCTGGCGGTGTTGTTCGCATGCCTCTCGATCGAAAAGGCCATGCGCGCCGGCCGAGATCCGGGGGCCTTCCGCTTTCTGCTGCTCGGAGTTCTCTTCGGAGTGGGATGGTGGGTCAACCCGGTCACGCCCGTCATCAGCGCCGCTGCTCTCGCATGGCTCCTCATCCGCAAGAGCGATCGACCGCCGGTCCACTATGTCCCGCTCCTCGCCGTCGGGTTCGTCATCGGAAGCGCACCGTGGACGTGGTGGAACCTCCGCCACGGTTGGGCAAGCCTCGGGAGTCCGGAGCTCGGACACGTTGGTCTTGGGGGAGCGCTGCACAATCTCGGCGAGGTCGTCCTCCACTCGCTGCCGTTGCTCGCGGGCGGGACGCGTTTTCGAATCGCGGCGGGCTGGGAGACCTTCCCATACTCGACGATCCTCGTCGTTCTGTTCGTGGCCGCGTTCGCCCTCCCAGGAGTCCGGCGGCTGCTGCGAGGCGACCGCGTCGTTCGTCTCTTTCTTCTGTGCTTCGCCGTCCTCGTGGCGACGGTCATCTGGTCACGGCGGTACGTGCCGAGCGAGCCGCGCGTGCTCTTCCCCTATTACGTCCTGATCCCTCCGGTCCTGGCCGCCGGCTGGAGCGCGATCGTAAGTCGCGGGCGCGCGGCACGTTGGTTCGCCGCCTTGGGCGGAGGATTTCTGCTCTTCGCGCACGCTTACGGCATAACGGCCGAATACCGCCACCTTCACAACACGAACACGGAAGCGACCGCGGCGCTGGACGACCTTCTCAGCGTCCTGCGCCGCGAAGCCGTCCGTCACGTGTATACCGACTACTGGACGGCTTACCGGCTGGCGTTCGAATCGAAAGAAAAGATCATCGCCGCTCCGATACCGGGCGACGAAGCTGTCCGCTATCCACCTTACCAGGACGAAGTCGCTCGCGATCCTCGGGCGGGAATCGTGATCCGGGAGCCTCGCGACGGCTGCCTGGAGAGTTATCTTCGCGAGTATCACCGGCCTTACCGAAGGCTCTCCGTCCCGCCGTTCGGCGTCTTTACCAACCTGCCCGCCGATGTTGTCCGGTTCGTCGGTCAGAACGAGGGGCTCCCCCTCCCAAACGAGGCCTACCGGGTGACCTGGAAGATCGGGAACCACCCGACGACCATCGAGCACGGCGGGATTTCTCCCGCGACCGTGTCCTTCCGCAACGTGAGCCCCTGCTCCTGGCCCCACGCCGTCCACCTCGGATACCACTGGAAACCGCTGGAACGCGGTTTGCCGAACGTTTGGGACGGGGGCCGGGAACAACCGGACCGCCAGATCGAACCGCAACAGGTCGTCACGCTGCCGGTCCGGTTGAGAGCGCCCGACACGCCCGGCCGCTATCTTCTGGAGTACGACCTGGTTTTCGAGAACGTCGACTGGTTCAAATCGCGCGGCGGAAAGTCCGCCGCCGTCCAGATAGAAGTCCGATAAGCGGGGCGCGGCGGCCGCAATACACTCGGGTGCGGCTCGGAGACGGCTACAGCGGAAACCGGTCGCGAGGAGGAAGCAGCATTTGTACTCGAAGTTGAGGGAGCTTCCGCGTGGCTACTTCGACGTCATCAAGCCGGAAGGGCAATCCCTGCGTGTCGTCGGTTGGATGTTTCGGATGGACAGACCCTTCGAGGAATTCGAGATCCGGGTGGACGGAACGGCGGCGGCGCGCGAGCCGGTCATCGAGCTCGAGAGAGTCGGCAAGGCTTTTCCGCGCATCCCGCACGCCGGCCGATCCGGATTTTCGTTCACGGTCACCCCGCAACTCGAGTCCGGCGTGATCGAAGTCGCTGGCCGGTGGGCCGATCGTGAGAGAGGGCGGATGTGTTCGGCGTACCGGATGGACTTAGACGTCCTGGGACCGGTTCCGCCGGTTCCGTTGATGCTCCGTGTGACGGGAAGCAATGAGTCTGATTTCTTCCGAGCCGATGGACTGAGGATATTTGCGGATCTGGCCGCGGCAGTCGAGAGGCGCGGCGGATTCGACAGGGTCCGGAGAATGCTCGACTGGGGTTGCGGTTGCGGCCGCCTGACGGCCCATTTTCTGGCCGACGGCCGGGTGGCGGAGATCTGCGGGACGGACATCGATTCGGAGGCCATCGCCTGGTGCGAGGGAGCTTTTCCGCAAGCTCGTTTTCAGCAAACGGGACCTTACCCCCCGCTGCCTTTTCCCGACGGCCACTTCGATCTCGTGGTCGCCTATTCTGTCTTCACACATCTGGAGAGAGAAGTTCAGAAAGCCTGGCTCTCCGAGATGAAGAGAATTCTCTCGCCGGGAGGGCTGCTGCTCGCGACCGTTCACGGAGAGTTTGCCGCCCTCTTCAACTCGAATCCCGCGAATCTCTGGGAGAGCCTCGCTTTCGAGCTCGGAGCCAAACCGATCATTGCCGGCGAGATCGCGGACTCCGTCGTCGACGGTGCCCTCGATGGTATTGCGCCGGCGGGCTATTACCGTGGGGTGCTCCAGACGAAGAAATACACGATGCGCGAGTGGTCGAAAACCCTCGACATTCTGGAGTACCGCGAGGCCGGAGTCGGCAACTATCAGGACTTGGTCGTGCTCCGGCGTCCCGGAGAGGGATCCCTTCATCCGCGCTCCCGCACGGGCCGCGCTGGCTACTGAGGAAGCAGAGCGAAGAAAGAATTCGAGCGAACCGGGGTCACTGAGGTCCCGGGAACGTCCGACCTTCGGTCGACGAGCCTGTAACGCGGAGCTCCCGGATCTGGAAGGACCGAGCTCGGCGGGGCGTTCGAGTCGATGACTCGATTCTCACCGAGGAAGTAGGCAATCCATTCCCGCCGAGCAACGACCGGTTCGTCGGTCAAGATCACGGCACTTCGAGGCACGCCTTCCATGAGTTCCGATAACGTTCGGAAGGCGGGGTCGTAAGCGGGCACAGTTCGGCTCGCCCGAGTGAGGGACTGGATTCCTCCCCTCGTCGACGTCACGGCAAGAAGGCCGATCGACACGATGGTCAGCGCCCGGCTCAGGTTCCAGGACCGCAAGTACAGAAGAGCGATGACGAGAGGCCATACCGCGGCGCCATGCGACAACCCTTTCGAGTATCCATATGGGAATTTCAGGAGCCGATTCAGAATGAACCACGATGACACCGGGAGGACAAGCAGGGCGATCAAGACGAAGGTTCGCCGTCTGACACCCAGCAGCGCCTGACCCCAGGTCAGAAGAAGGAAAGAGCCGGCGACGATCAGCAGAAATCGCGCGGGCCCCTCTCGCGCCGCCGGCGCGTCCATGCGGTAGGGCTCGAGCCCAATCACGGCGGTCATCGACGGAAAGTAGTGGGTGTCTCCGAACGCCATACGCAAATCCGGGGTGGCGATCGCCGTCGCGTGTCGGAGCGCCATCGTGAAGCGCGTCGTGCGGGCGAGACCGATCGGGTTGACCGCCGCCGCGATCCCGACCGCCAGAATGAGTCGAAGCGTCGAGCGCTTCGCCCGCCGCCAGTTCCGCGAGAGCAGGAGAGCGAGGACGGCCGTCGTAGCCCAGAGAAACATCGCTTCGGGGTAGAGCGTCCAGGAGCCCGCCAGGATCAGGCCCAGGGGGATGGCCGAAGCGACCCGGCGCCGCGGCAGGAGGGAGAGAAGACCGAAGAGAAACGACACGTACAGGAACGTCGCGATCAGGATGCCTGCGTGCTGGTTATAGAGCTGAGTGAAAAGAACGGAGCTCGTCGCGACGAGCCCGACGGCGACCGATGTCGTGAGAATCGACCGGCGAAAAAGAAATCGAGCGAGAGACCCCGTCACGAAGACCACGAGTGCTCCGACGGCGAGGATCAAAACGGAGTGGACCTCGTAGGCACGAACCCGGAAAAGCTGAGCCAGAAGGGCGAGGGGATACGGCGCCCCCGCGCGGAAGTCGGCCGCTCTCCAGACGGACGGGACGGCGGCGAGATGGCCGTGGATATCCCTCGGTATGGTCCAGCCGAAGCGCGCGATCGAGTCTCCAACGCTGCATTCCCACGCCGCATCGGCGATCGAGCCGAGAACGGCACCCGGACCGTAGCGGATGAGCGGAAGGCATCCGACCGCACAGAAGAGAGCCGCACCCGCGAGAGCGATCGTCAGGGCCCGGTCGGGTCTTCGGAAGCGGATAGGACGACGGATTGCCGAGATCGCGAGGAAGGTCGCCGAGAGCCCGGTGAGAATCAGAGCAACCGTCACCGGGTTCACGCTGCTCACTGCTCCGGCCTCGGTTGCCACGGCGAACAGGGCGAGGCCGACGGCCGGAGACAAGGGTCCGATTCGGCGGACGCCGATCAATCGGAGAAGTCCCCAGCCGGTGAAACTCAACCAGACCACAAACGCGATCACGCGAGTGAGCAGGGTTGCCGCGATCCGCCAGGACGGCGGTTCAGCGGGCCGGGAAAACGGCCGCACGGTTAGGTCCTGGATCCCGCACGACACTTTCTCTCCCGAACGGGAATAGGCGATGACCTCGATACTGTGGGAACCTGCGTCGACGTCTTTGAGCGAAACGGTCGCCGTCCATCCGGACCACAGATAGTCCGCACGACGGAAGTGCCTCGCGACGTCCGGACGGTGACCGGAGAGCTGGACGTCTCCGCGAATCGAGCCGTCCAGAAGAACGTCCATTCTTGCGACGGGCGCTCCGAGCCTCGAATCAGCAGCCCAGCTGCTCAGGAACTCGAAACCACCGGGGACGAACCTTCCCGACGTGAAGTCGAGCGAGCACAGAATCGGCGGCTGGAGTTCCTCGGCTTTTCCCGGGGCGGCCAGAGTCGTGAAGCCCGTCCAGGAGACGAGCAGGAAAAGTCGCACGCCGGACTGGCGGGTCAAGAATCCAGGTCTTCGAGACGTGCGATGACCTTCCGGGCCGTGTGGTCCCACGTCCACCGATCCGCCATCTCTCGCGCCGCCGCCATCCCCCGCCGCCGCGCTTCCTCCCGATCGTCGTAGACCTGCCGCAGGAGGACTCGAAGGTGTTCGGGATCCGGGTCTGCCCACTGGAAACCGTCGTAATAGGGGCACTTGGCAACCGCGGGGATCGTCTTGCGGACTCGAAGCGGGTAGGCGATTCCCTCGTGCACGAACTCGGTGTGGGCGCCCCAGTCCGTGGCGATCGCGGGGAGCCCGCACGCCATCGCCTCCATGAGGGGCATGTCCCAGCCTTCTCCCCGGCCGGCGGAAATGAAGCAGTCGGCGGACCGATAGAAGGCGCCGAGCTGATAGTACGGGAACTCCCGGTTGTAGACGAACGAGATCTTTCCGCCCGACTCCTTCAGCCGCAGGTTCGCGATCTCTCGTCGAACGTGCACCTCCGGATCCTTGTTGATGATCTTGCACACGAGCCGGACCGGCTCGCCGGCGGTGAACTCGTCGTTGAACACCTTGAGGAGCAGCCACGGCTCCTTGCGTTCTCCCCACTCGAAGTTCGAGAGGAACACGAACTCGCCGTTGCCGTTCGGAACGCCGCGGATTCCGGGGTGGAAGTAATTTGGATCCACGCCGAGCGGTATCCGGTGAATGGGCCGCTTGACGCCGGACGCGAGGAAGCCCTGCCGGTTGAACTCCGTCGGCACCCACACCTCGTCCATCCGGTTGGCCTGCCGGACCCATTCGGACGGGAAGCCGTCGACCTCGATCATCGTGAAACCGACCTTGCGGCGCGCCCGGTTCCGCCGGAAGACGTCGCCCTGTCCGTAGACGACGCCGACGGACGGAAGGGAAGCGCCATTGCGCATGGCGATGACGTTCATCAGGTAGTCGCCGGAGGAGCTCGTCTCCGCCGGAGGATACGGAGTACCCGGGCCGTAGACGTAGCGATAGCGCGATCGGACGCCGCGGCGGTCGAGCGCGCGCAGGATCTCGCGCGTGCTCATCGCGTAGCCCGTCGGAAAATTCATGATGGACTGCCAGAGGAGCTCGCGCGTGTATCGAGCCGCCAGGGCTTTTCCCCATTTCTTCCGAAAGACGGCCCGGCTCGCCTGAAAGGTCCGCATGAAGCGGCCGTCGTCTCCCGTCGTCGAACCGTGCTCGTCGTGGACGAGCGTGACGCCGCCGCACACGAAGGTCTTGAAGCCGGCGCGGCCCGCCTGCAGGCAGTAGTCCGTGTCCTCGAAGTAGGATTCGAAGTCGACCGAGAGGGGCCCGATCGCGGTCAGGACCTCGCGGCGGATGTAGGCGCAGGCGAAGACGATTCCCTCGACTTCGCGGGTGCTTGCGTACTGCCCCACGTCTCGTTCGAGCGAACCGATCTGCTGTCCCCACATCGTTTCCGGAAGCATGTACGTCCCCGCGTGCAGCAGCCGGCCGTCGGAGAGCACGAGACGGCAGCCGACGATGCCCGCTCCCGACGTCTCGTGGGCGCAGTCGCGCAACCGCTGGAGCCAGTCCCGTTGCGGCAGCTCGATGTCGTTGTTCAGCAGGACGACGTCGGAATCCGGATCGGCTTCCGCGATTCCGACGTTGTTCCCGCGCACGAAACCGAGATTCCGCGGGTTCCGGATGACGCGTACCCAGGGGTAATCCGAGAGGGCCCGCGGGGTTTCGTCCGTCGATCCGTTGTCGACGACGATCACCTCGGCGCCGGTCCGGTCGGTGGCGTACAGGGAATCCAGGCACCGCCGGGTCAGGTCCCAGCGGTTCCAGGCGAGGACGATGATCGTCGCTTTTCTCCGGCTCATTCTTCGTCGCCGAGATCCGGCGGTGTGACCGACCGCCACAGCTCGCGCATCGTTTTCTCGACGTCCGCCGGCGCCAGCGTCGTCGTCTCCTTCCACCCGCGCAGCCCGAATCCGGCGCGGGGCAGCGGGGGAAGGCCCAGGGCGGTGCGCGAGGCGTTGATGACGTCCTCGTCGCACGCCTGCCGGGTGAAGATTCGAAGCGTCGCCGACCTCTCCGAGAGCTTCTTCTCCAGGTGGGCGACGCGGGCTTCCAGGTAAGCGATCGTCCAGTTCTCGTTCACCACTCCCTCCCCACCAGCCGGCGGAGAAACTGAATCAACCTCCAGGCGCGGGAATGTAGGAGCGCTCGGTGAAAATCGGCGTACCGGCCGATCTGGAGGCGCAGCTCGTGCTCGGCCGCGAGCGCGTTTTCGACGACCTCCTCCGCGTGCACCGTCCGCTCGACGAGCCGCGCCTCACGGGCGAGGCTCTCCTTCAGCTGAAGCCGCAGATTCATGACCTCCGCTTCCGCCTCGCCGCACCTTCGCGCGTCGGGAATGGCCCGGCTCTCTTCCTCGATCGATTCTTTCCCGGTCACGAATCCCTCGGAGGTCCCGGCACTCAAGTGTTTCGCAGTTTACGCGAGCGCCCTGGCCTGCTCAATCACCGGCGTGTACCAAGGCTGCCCAATGGAACGGCGGAGGCTCGCGGCTCCAATCCGGTCAGCGCTTGCGGGCCTTGAAGATCATTTCGCAGTAGCCCACGTAACGGCAATCGAGCACTTCGAAACCGCTGTCCAAAAGCCGCTGGTGGAGCGTTCGGCGCGTGAAATGTGTGATGTGCTCGTGGGCGTACGCGCCCGGCATGACTTTGCCGTAGATCCATTCGAGGACCGGCCAGAACCAGCGTCCGTAGTCGGGCGTCCCCAGGACCAATGTTCCGCCGGGACGGAGGATGCGGCGCATTTCCTCGAGAATCGCGGCGTCGTCGGGCACGTGCTCGATCACCTCCGAGTTGATCAGGGCGTCGAAGCTGCCGTCGGGGAACGGCAGGGTGACGCACGTGGCCTGGAGGACCCTTGGATGCAATGGGCGCAACCAGCGCAGCTTCCGGTACGCGATGTCGAGCCCGACCGCCTCCGGCAGATCGACGATGATGCGACTCGTCCCGCAGCCGATGTCGAGCACGTCTCCCTGGCCTCGAACGAAATCGAGGACGATCTCGTGGCGCTTTCGCTGCCAGTACCGCTGCAGCCAGATCGGGCTGTCGAAGGCGCGATAGTCGTAGTCCGCCGAGGCAACCGAGTTGCGCAGTTGCCACATCCGGACGAGCGTTTTGACGTAGGCCCAACCGAACTTCAGCAACCGGGCGTGTGACTTGCCGGCGCCCCGGGACATGTAGCGGAAAGGAACTTCGTGGACTCGCCATCCTTCCGAGTGGATCCGGATCAGGATCTCTTCGAGCGCGTCGAAATCCCTGGATTGCACCGGAATTCCTCGAAGGACGTTGCGGCGGTAGAGACGAAAACCGCTGGACAGGTCCTTGACGGGCAGAGACAGGACCCGGGCGTACGTCGTATTCAGGATGCGGCTCAACAACCGCCGGAACCCTCCCACGTCGGATTCTCCCGCCGGGACATAGCGCGAAGCGATGACGACCTCGCCTTCGTGACGATTCCTCCAGAGCTCCTCGAGGACGACCGGCCGGTGTGAGAGGTCCGCATCCATCGTGATGACGTACGGCGCGCGGCTGGCCTCAAACCCGGCCAGCAGTGCTCCGCCATAGCCCCTCTCGACCTGCTGGACGACCCGCGCGCCCCGGCTCGCCGCGGCCTGCTGCGTTCCGTCGCCGGACCCTCCATCGGCGACGATGATCTCGGCGTTGATGCCGAGGCCGGCGATCACCTCTTTGAGCGCCGGCAGGAGGAGATCGAGG
>Ga0070706_100003143_pt1 | contig 16332 bp, 15 predicted proteins | sample KBSK5501metaG_FD_65476 | JGI IMG/M metagenome (GOLD analysis project Ga0070706, IMG submission 65476) | Corn, switchgrass and miscanthus rhizosphere microbial communities from Kellogg Biological Station, Michigan, USA - KBS K5-50-1 metaG | ecosystem: Host-associated > Plants > Roots >...
CGATTGGCGACGCCCCTCGTTTTGGCCGCGCTCGGCGGTTTGTATTCCGAAAGATCCGGCGTTATCAACATCGCGCTTGAAGGGTTAATGCTCGCGGGGGCGTTCACCGCCGCGTCAGTCACTTTTTATGCTCACAGCCCCTGGGTTGGCCTCGGCGCCGCGATGCTTGCCGGCGCGCTGGTCGCGTACGTCATTGCTCTCGCCTGTATCAGCTTCAAAGCCGATCAAGTCGTCACCGGCACCGGCATCAACATCATGTTCATCGGTCTGCCGGCAGTGCTAAGCGGCGCGTTGTTTCTTTCTTCCGGCTCAACGCCGCAGATTCCCAAAGATAATCTTTTGCCCGTCCTTTACCGATTCATGCCCAGCTTCGTTCCGGCGTGGCGAATTCTGACCGATGTGTCGGTGATTTCGCTGCTGGCGCTCGTAATAGTTTTGATGACCAGATACGTGTTGTATCGCACGCCGTTTGGTTTGCGTCTGCGCGCGGTGGGCGAAAATCCGGAAGCAGCAGATGCAGCCGGCGTGGGCGTGAATCGCGTTCGCTATTTCGGCGTGATTTTGTCGGGTGCGTTGGCGGGAATTGGCGGCGCTTATCTTTCAATCGGCCAATCGTCTCTGTTCACGCGCAACATGACCGCGGGCCGTGGCTTCATCGCGCTAGCGGCTTTGATTTTCGGCAAATGGCGGCCGGTGCAGACGATGCTCGCGTGTTTGCTTTTCGGCTTTGCCGACGCAATGACGATCCAAATGCAGGGGGTAGCCAAACTGCCTTCCGGCGAAGACATCCCGGTCCAGTTCATTCAGATGATTCCTTACGTCGTAACGATTGTCGTGCTCGCGGGTTTCATCGGCCAGTCGCGCGCACCGCGCGCACTGGGAATTCCTTATCAGAAAGAAACGTGAGTACCGGCTCGGCTGCGCATGACATCGAGCGAGCTTTAGTGTTGTAATGTCTTCAGCGAAACTCCAGATGTCAGCAGAGCCAAGTTCTTCGTCACTCTACGACCGTGCAGAGAAGGCCGCGCGCGCGATTCGCTCGCGATCAAAAGCCGACGTGTCGATTGCCATTGTCCTCGGTAGCGGCCTCGGCGGCTTTGCCGACGAACTGACCGAAAGCACCACGATAGCCTATAACGAGATTCCGGGATTCGCGCGCGCAACTGTCGAAGGTCACGCCGGCCGGCTGGTGATCGGGAACGCCGGCAACGTGACAGTCGCGACGATGCAGGGCCGGTTTCACTTCTACGAGGGTTACTCGTTAGGAGAAGTCACATTCCCGATTCGCGTGCTGAAACTGCTGGGCGTCCGGACCCTGGTGCTGACGAACGCCGCCGGCACACTGAATGTTGAGTTCACTCCCGGGTCTTTGATGGTGATCAGCGATCATCTCAATTTGATTGGCGACAACCCTCTGCGCGGAGAAAATGACGAGCGCTTTGGTCCGCGCTTTCCAGACTCAACTGCCGTCTATGCGCGCGAGCTTCAGGATATCGTCATCAACGAAGCAAACGCGATGGGACTTGAAATGCGGCGCGGGATTTATGCCGCACTTTCCGGCCCCAGCTATGAAACACCGGCGGAGATTCACATGATACGCACGCTGGGCGCAGATGCCGTCGGCATGAGCACGGTGCCTGAAGCGATCGTTGCGCGCCACATGGGGATGCAGGTCGTCGGTATTTCATGCATTACGAACCCGGCGGCCGGTGTATCAGATCGTCCGGTCGATCACGGCGAGGTGATGGCCACCGGAGAGCGCGTGCGCACGCAGTTTACTGAGCTCCTACGGCGTCTTGTCGCTCAACTGAAAACTCAAAACTCTTTATGATTATTGGCATCTGCGGCGGCACGGGTTCAGGCAAGACCACGGTCGCCAATCGCATCCTGGAAACAGTCAGCGCCGACGAATGCGTCTTCATCCAGCAAGACCTCTACTATCGCAATCTCAAAGACATGCCGCTGGATTATCGCAACGCGGCCAACTTTGATCACCCTGACGCGCTCGACAACGATCTGCTCGTCAACCACCTAAAGAAGCTAAACGCAGGCGAGCCAGTCGAGCTGCCGGTCTACGATTTCCGCACGCACACACGGCTACCGGATACTACTCGCATCGAATCAAAGCCGATTGTGATCCTCGAAGGCATCTTGATTTTTGCGGAGCCGCGTTTGCGTGATCAGATGGACATCAAAGTCTTCGTGGACACTCCGGACGATATTCGTTTCATTCGCCGCTTGCGGCGCGACATCGCCGAACGCGGGCGCACCCTTGATTCAGTGATCGAACAGTATTACGCGTCCGTCCGGCCGATGCATATTCAGTTCGTCGAGCCGTCGAAGCGTTATGCCGACGTGATTATCCCCGAGGGCGGTTACAATCTTGTCAGCATTGATTTGATCAGTGGGAAGATTCGCGAGAGGCTGGCCAATGCTTTGACTACCGTTGGAGGCCCGATTTGAGCGAATCAGATAACGAGTTAATCGAAGCGGCGGCAGCCGCGCGCCTGCGATCGTTAGCGCCGTTTTCGAAGTTCCTCGTTGGTGCTGCGCTGCAAACCGACGAGGGTAAGGTCTTCACCGGTTGCAACGTTGAGAGTGCGAGTTACGGTTTGACCGTTTGCGCTGAGCGCGTAGCGATTTGGAAAGCGCTTTCGGAAGGCGAGCGGAATTTTACTAACCTGGTGATCGTCGCCGACACTGAATCGTTAACGCCGCCGTGCGGGACTTGCCGGCAGATAATCTGGGAGTTCTGCAAACACGCGAAGATTGTTCTGGCCAATCTGCGGGGACAGAGGGAAGAACTTTCGGTGTCCGACCTTCTGCCACGCGCGTTTGACGCGAGATTCTTGAAGGAAGCGAGTCGCGAGAAGTGATGTTAGGCGCATTTTGTTAGCAGAGATTCCTGTGGGCTGAAAGGCTCATCGCGCCCGCTTCAGCGGGCGGCCATAGTAATGGTAAAACGTGCTGCTTCCATATTGGTAACCATCTTCATCTTCGGTGCGGCATTATCGACAGTCGCCCAACGAAAGAGAACCATAGTGGACCTTATCATCAGAGGCGGAACAATCGTAACGATGGACGGCGCGCGTCGCGTGATTGAAAACGGCGGCATCGCAGTGAAGGGTGGGCGCATCGTCGCGGTCGGCCAGTCGGCGGAGATTGATCGCGGCTATGCGGCGCGCGAAATCGTTGACGCGAGCGGCAAGGTCATCATACCCGGTCTAATTAACGGTCACACGCATGTGCCGATGACTTTGTTTCGCGGATTGGCTGACGATCTCGATCTGCAAGAGTGGCTCACTAAGTACATTTTTCCCGCTGAAGCCAAGAACGTTACGGAAGATTTCGTGCGCGTGGGTACCCGCCTGGGACTGGCCGAGATGATTCGCAGCGGCACCACCACGTACTGCGACATGTATTACTTCGAAGACGCGATTGCTGACGAAACTTCAAAAGCCGGCATGCGCGGGGTTCTAGGCGAAACCGTGATCGATTTCCCGGTCGCTGATAACAAGACCAACGCCGAAGCTATGGCGTACGTCGAGCGCTTTGTCAAAAACTGGCAGGGCAATTCCTTAATCGTTCCGGCTATTGCGCCTCATGCGCCTTACACGGTGTCCGAAGAGCACTTGAAAGCCATGCGCGCGTTTTCAGATCGCACGGGCGCGCCGATTGTGACGCATATCTCTGAGACGAAACGCGAAGTAGACGACAGTATCAAAGCCAGGGGCGCCAGCCCGATCGATTACCTTAACCGCATCGGCTTTCTCAATAACCGCGTCATCGCCGCGCACGTTGTCTGGCCGAGCGATGAAGAACTTGGTCTGCTGAAGAAACTCGGCGTGGGTATCGTTCACAATCCGCAGTCAAACATGAAGCTTGCTTCCGGCGTCGCGCCCGTACCTGAGATGCTTAAAGAAGATCTGCCTGTCGGACTCGGCACTGACGGCGCCGCCTCGAACAACGATCTGAATTTGTGGGAAGAGATGGACACGGCGGCGAAATTGCACAAGTTGATCAGTAAGGATCCGAAGGTGGTTTCTGCTCAAGAAGCTTTTGAGATGGCGACAATTCGTGGCGCTCGGGCGCTTCATTTGGAAAGGGAGATTGGTTCAATTGAGAAAGGAAAGCGCGCCGATCTGGTCGTCGTCGATCTCGACGATTTAAATCAGACGCCCTACTACAACATCTATTCTGATTTGGTTTACGCCACCAAAGCCGCGGACGTGCGGACCGTCATCATCGAAGGCCGCGTCGTGATGCGCGACCGCCGGCTCCTTACGCTGAACGAAGAAACAATTAAAGCGGATGCCCGTCGCTATCGCGAACGAATCATTCGCAGCCTCGGTGCGAAGACCGTGCCTGAAGACTAATGGGCCTCCGAGATCGGTGCTGCGACTGCCGGCTGCTTGTCGGTTTTGCCAGGAATGCTTTGAGCAGATCGATGCTCGCTTTCCGCGCGGATCTTCTCGCCTCTTCTTAGCGAGCGCAAGAAATCAAGAACTTGCTTGCGCCGGCCGCCGCGCAATTCGTCAGCAAGCCGCACGAGGGCCGCGATGACAATCTGCTTATGCCGAATGTCTTCCAACTCCCGCTCGTTCGTCACATCCAGCCATAGCTTGTGAATGAAGTCGATCTCTTCGTCGGTAAGATCCGGCGCGTGCGCGCCCAGATAGAAATCCCTGATTTCATCATCCGGGCCGATGACTCGGAGACGAACGCGTTTATGGGGCTTATCGGGTAAGCGCTCCCATGCCGCGCCCAGCGTTTTTGCCTGCTGCTCTGGTGACATCCATGACGAACGGCCCGCGATTATGTCCCTCGAAGCCAGTTGCGCGGCGGTCAGAACTATCGCTTGAAAGATATCTGACGAAGGGACCACCAGTAGATGAACGGTTTTGCCGGCCTTCTCGGCCAGCGCCACCACTTTGCTGAAGAGATATTGCTCGTACCGACTGAACAAACGATCTTCAGCGATACCTTGGTAACCAGTATCAGGTCCACGCATGAGATGGACGGTCATTACCACGAGGTCGGTCTTGCCCGTGTGCGTAATCTCCAAGGCCTTCTTCAAATGGTCGAGTGTGTTGTAGTCGCGCACCAGGCAGATGGTGTTACCGGGCCGCACGGCGACTGTTTCACTTGAGATTGTTTCGCTGGCGTCAAGGCGAAACTGATCCATTGCGGATGTCGTGTGAATTTCTTCCGCGTGCCGGCGCTCGTTGATTCGTTCCGACACGAGGAAGATGGTGAAGAAGACAAGTGTGAAGACGATCCCACTGACGGTTGCTACCTCTTTTGTGATCAGATTGATTCCGGCGATTGAGAACAGCAAGGCGGTGATAACGCCGAGCCCAATAGGAAGCTCGTTGCCGTCCAGCCTGAGATTGAAGGGTACTTTCCATTCGCGTTCGGACTTGTTAGTAAAGCGCAGGACCAGCATCGCCAGGCCTTTGAAGGCAAACGACCAGACAACGCCAAAGGCATACGCTTCGCCCAGAGTATAAGTGTTACCGCGCGAGCCGATGATCGCCGCGAGTTGGAGGATCACGATGAGGTTGATCATGCGATAAGTCGTTCCGTATCGCTTGTGCGGCGCGCGAAACCAATCGGTCATCACTCCATCTTCGCTGACGCGGTTCAGCACTCCATTGGCGCCGACAATCGCGGTATTAATTGCGCCGGCCAGCATCAGAAACCCGACAATGACTATGAATGCCTGGAACGCGAGCTTTAGCGTCATCGGGCCGGCCAGATTGATCGCGATGCCGCTAATCAAATTGTCGAAGTACTGCGGACGTTCTCGATCGGGAATGATTGCATAGGCGAAGAATGAAACGAGGGAAGTGAAGAGCAGCGAGTAGAGAAAAATTACAAAACCTGCCCGCATCAGGTTTTTGTGTTTTGGGTACTCTAATTCTCGATTGACCTGAGCCAGCGATTCTTCACCTGACATTGCCAGGATTGAGTGGCCAAAGGCCATGAGAATTCCGATCAATCCGATTAGCATGCCGGCGCGTTCTGCGATTGAGTAATGCAGTTCTATTGAGGCCTGTTCGGATGAGCTTGCCGCCGCGGGCTTCACTTCTTGAAAGGCGCGCGGCAGCAACCTGGGCATCCAGCCAACGGCGTCGGAATTGAAAACCAGATTGTGGGGCGCCGGAGATGGCGGCAAGCGCTGCGCGCTGGGCCGCGTGAGGATCGTGAGCGTGCACCAGCCAATCAGCAGTACGACCATGGCGGTCGTGACGTACATGATCCGCAGTGCGTCATCCGAAGATTCGTGAATGCCGCGCGTGTTGCGCCACCAGAAATAGAGCGTGACCAGCGCGGCGATGCCGGCGGCGAGGTGATTCACTGTCGCTGCGGATGGCACCCACGGATGGCCAAAATAGACAGTCGTCTGCGAGACCAGACCTACGATGTATTGACCCGCTGACACGCCGGAAATCGGGCCGGTGAGGATGTAATCAAACATCAAAGCTGAGACGGAAAGCTTCGCCAGCGTGCCGCCCATCGCTTCTTTGACGACGCGATAGACGCCGCCGCGCGTGAACATTGCGCACGATTCGACGTAAACGGCGCGCACGGCGTACGAGAAGAGCATCACGCCCAGAATGAACCAGGGCGCGGCCCGGCCGATGGCTTTTTCAGCAATACCGCCGACGTAGTAAGCCGACGAACCAAGATCGTTTAGTACGATTGCCGCCGCGCGCCAGAAGGAAATGAACGAGAGCATCACGGACGTGGCGATAATTACTTGCGCACGTCCCGTTCCGTTCTCAACTTGTGCAGCCATTCATTCCTCTCCTCAGGGATCGCAATCCCACCGAATGGCCAGATCACAATCGTCTGGAGTTAATTCCTTCACCATAAGTCTCGCGTTCGGCGGGAACTGATTGTTCTCCCACAGGTAATCTGTCAGGTGTCGTTCGGCACATGACATCCAGTAAGAGCTCTCCGAGGAAATTCGACGCCGACTTCTTCGGCTGATTTCTTCAACAGCCGGCGGATTAATCTCCACTGTGATCTCAACTTCATTTCCGTGCGGGTCGCGGACCAGAAACGCGTACTTATCAATCATCGACGGTTGGGTGCCAACGAGATCACACATGCGGATGATGCTGAAGTCATTCTCGGTAATCAATTCAATCGGTCGGCTGTGTGCTGCAGCGCTTTCACGTGCAAGCTTTTCTTTCTTGACTGCCATATGACCATGCGGCCGCTAGCCCCGGCTCGGGGTTTCTGCATGGTCAGCTTAGGCGGGGATTCGTAAGGATGGAGTAAGAGGTTTATAAAAAGTTCGTAAAGGACCGGCGAGTAGCGCAGATTGCCGATCTGCAATCGCCGCAAGTTAATAACTTGCGCTAGTCCGGATTAAAGCGATAGCCAATCCAGGGTTCAGTGAGAATATGGCGTGGCTTGGAAGGATCAGGCTCGATCTTTTTTCGCAATTGGCCGATGAACACACGCAGATACTCTGGCTGCTCAGTATAGTCGCCGCCCCAGACCGCGCCCAGTAGTGCGCGATGCGTCAGAACTTTGCCAGCATTGCGAATGAAGTGGACCATCAAGTCGAATTCTTTCGGCGTCAAGCGCAGTTCTTTGCCCTGGTGACTGGCGCTGTGGGCTTCCAGGTCGATACGAAATTCGCCAATTTCAAGTATCGGTGATTTGGAATCTGACGCAGGCTGGCGCCGCAGAGTAGCGCGAATCCTGGCTAGCAGCTCGTCCATGCCAAACGGTTTGGTGATGTAATCGTCAGCGCCGCAGTCGAGCGCTTCGACTTTCGTTTTTTCTTCGCCTCTAACTGAAAGCACTATGATCGGAACTTCGGAGATGGCGCGCAGCCGGCGGCACAACTCAAGCCCGCTCATATTCGGCATCGCCAGATCGGTAATAACAAGCGCGGGAGGCCAATCACGAAAAGTTTGCAGCGCGAATTCACCGTCTCCGGCTACTCGGACATCGTACCCTTTGGTCGTCAAGCTTCGGCGCAGGACACGCGTGAGCTGCGGCTCGTCGTCCACGACCAGAATGCGCTGTTTTCCATCCATCTTCGTATCTAATCGCTCGGTTTTCGACGATTCTACGACGCGCCTCCGTCGTCATCGCCGGTTGGGAGCGCTACGACGAACTTTGCTCCCGAATGGTCGGCGGCGTCTTCGATCCAGATGCGGCCGCCGTGCGCCTGGACGATGCCGTGTGCGATCGCCAGGCCCATTCCCGTTCCGGAAGATTTCCGATCACCCAGGTCTCCATCGCGCATGGCGCGAAAGAACTTTTCGAAAACGCGATCGCGAACGTCAGCGCGAATTCCCGGACCCTCGTCCTCGACACTTAGAAGGATCGTGTTGCCATCCTTCGGAGTTGCGCCAACTCGTATGTGGGTCCGCGCGGGCGAGTACTTGGCCGCATTGTCGATCAGCGTGTAAATGACTTCGGCGATGGCATGTTCATCGACCTTTATGGAAGGCAGCTCGTCTTCAATCCACACTTCGATTTGATGATCGCGAGTACGCGGTTCTGCGCGTGTGAGCGCCGTGGTGATGATCTCGTCGACCGAGCACCACTGCCGGCGCAAATGCATCTCGCCCGCATCGATGCGCGCCAGTTTCGTCAGGCCTTCAATGAAGCGATCGAGCCGATCAGCTTCCTCATCGATGACTTCCAGCATTTCTTTGCGACCTTCTTTATCGAGTAGAGCGCCGGGTTCACCTCGCTCATTTGCATGCAATTCTCCAAGCAGTGTGGTGACGGATGCCTTGATTGAAGTCAAAGGCGTGCGCAAGTCATGCGTCACGGCATCGAGCAAAGCAGACTTGAGTCGTTCGCTTTGTTTGAGCGCTTTGGCCTGGCTGGAACGTTCGAAAGAATCCTGAAGCTCGTAATACAGACGCTCGACCTCGCGTTTCACACTTTCGGCTTCTTCGGCTCGCCGCTTCGCGCGCGCTGAAAGCTGACCCGCGGTCAACGCAGTGATCATGAAAGCCACGAACGCCACCCAGTTGTCCGGATCTCGAATGGTGAAAGTGCCGAACGGAGGAAGAAAAAAGAAATTGAAGCAAACTACGCCGAGCAAGGAAGCGAGTACGGCCGGCCGCGAGCCCCAGGCCGTGGCCACGAAAAGAATCAGGAGCAACATAGCGAGCGCAACGGTAGTCGGATTGATCCGCTCGCCGAAGAGCTTCAACACTCCGGTGACCGCCGCGATGCCAAGTATGGCCGCGCCATAACCAGCCCCGGGTCTGCGGGCGAACTTAGGCCACACTGGGGGCCTGGTCCTTTCTGTCAGAAACTATGGAACAGAGCGCCGTACCTTGCTGTCTACCGAATCGATCGCGAACGTTATCGATGATGGCTTGAAAGAACAATCCAGAAAGACGTGGATGTTTAGATGCCAGGCGCAGGCCGTCCAGCAAAGCGCAGCATGTCAGTTTCGCGTAGCACTTGATTGTAGGCTTGAAACTTAGCAGACCGAGACGACGATCGGCGTTCAAGTCAATGATGCTATCAATAATGCAACCGACGGCACCGACTTGCTGCATGAAGTCACGGAGATTTTCGTGCTCGCCCGCTAGCAAAGGACGAATCAGCAGATAAGACAATTCGGCAGTAAGACGACCGACGGCTTTGCGCTGCTCGATATATAACTCGATTGACGTGGCTGTTCGCTCGCTGACAACCTCCTGATAGAGTTTTCGAAGTTTGCTCAGCATCAGTAGATAGACATCATCGCTGATGTGACACTTCAAAACCTCAGTCATTAACGTCACATCTGAAATGGTCGATTCGCCGATAACAGGAGTTCGTCTCTCAAAGTGGTAAAGGACTACACTGCCGATTCCCAGCTCGCCCGAATCTATAGCGTTGTCGACGACACCGATAAAAACATAATAAGCATGTAGCACCCGCCTGACTGCAACGCGATTACCAGCAATTCGAAAATAATCCAGGCAGTGAATGATGCGTTCTGGAATCCGAACGAAATGTCGGTACTTTGGATCATGCGCGATCGTGTCATATGCGCGGAGATCAGTACACATCTTTGGTTCGGTGAGATGCGGAGGCAGGTTTTCCGGTAATGCAGTCGAAAAAGAATCTGCGCCCCGACTTCTAGTGCTGAAATGCTGAATCGCTTGAGACATAGGTCTTTACTCGCCTTTGCGAATTGTAATCAACTTTCCGGACGGTCGCGCACCCGAGTTGAGCAGCCCAAGATTGCGTTAGCACGCTCAGGTTACAAATGTAGCGTATTTGCTCGTGAAAACGCGGATTCACGATACTTGACGAAAAAGTAAGGGATGCTATAATCGGGTTGGATTTAAGGTGAAGATTTCAGCACATGAAGAATACGGATTGCGGTGTCTCGTCCAGCTCGCGCGGGCGGAAGCCGATGGCGAATCGTTGACGCTCGGCCAGATTGCTGCGCGCGAAGGGCTTTCGGTTGCTAATGCCGGCAAGTTAATGTGGATTTTGGTTAAGGCTGGGCTTGCGCAATCACAACGAGGGACCAAGGGCGGCTATTCGCTGGCGCGTCCGGCATCAGAGATTCGTCTGAACGAAGTGATTCGCATTCTGGATGAAGACACGGTCGACCATTTCTGCAAAACGCATGCGGGTGTGCTTGATGTCTGCATTCACACGAGCGACTGCGGCATTCGTCCCGTCATCGTCGGTCTGCATGAGATCGTGCAGAATGCGCTGGCCGAGATTACGCTCGCTCAGTTAGTTGGGAGTGAAGAAAATGTTGACGCACGCCTACATCAGATTGAGAAACTGCAACATCAACTTGGTCCGATGCGGACTGTGGTTCGATGAGGGAGGACAGGCACGAAAATAAGAACCGATGAGTACAACTGAGATACTGACAAATCGCGAATACAAATACGGCTGGGTTACAGACATCGAGTCGGAGACTATTCCGCGCGGCCTGAGCGAAGATACCGTGCGTTTGATCTCGGCCAAGAAGAACGAACCTGAGTGGCTGTTGGAGTTTCGCCTGAAGGCTTTCCGCAACTGGCTAAAGATGGAGGAGCCGCGCAAGTGGCCGAACATCAGCTTCCCGGAAGTCGACTACCAGGACATGGTTTATTACAGCGCGCCGAAGCAGAGAGCGGCGAAAGCCAGTCTGGATGAAGTCGACCCTGAACTGTTGCGCACGTTCGAGAAGCTCGGGATTCCGCTCTCAGAACAGAAACAACTGGCCGGCGTAGCCGTTGACGCTGTGTTCGATTCAGTTTCTGTGGCGACCACTTACAAAGAAAAGCTGAGAAAGCACGGTGTGATCTTCTGCTCATTTAGCGAAGCCGTGAAGGAGCATCCTGAGATTGTACGCCAGTACCTGGGTTCGGTCGTGCCGACGAACGATAACTTCTACGCGGCTTTGAATAGCGCGGTTTTCTCAGACGGCTCGTTTTGTTTTATTCCAAAGGGCGTGCGCTGTCCGATGGAGTTATCTACTTACTTCCGCATCAACAATTCCGAATCCGGCCAGTTTGAGCGCACGCTGATCGTCGCCGAAGAGGGGTCTTACGTTTCCTATCTCGAAGGCTGCACGGCGCCGAAGTTCGATCGTAATCAACTGCATGCCGCCGTTGTTGAGCTGGTGGCGTTGGATAACGCCGAGATTAAATACTCGACGGTGCAGAACTGGTACGCGGGAGATGAAGAAGGCCGCGGCGGTATTTATAACTTCGTAACCAAGCGAGGCAAATGCGCTGGTCACAATTCAAAGATTTCCTGGACGCAGGTCGAGACCGGCTCAGCAATCACTTGGAAATATCCTTCGTGTATTTTGCAGGGCGACAATTCGATCGGTGAATTCTATTCGGTGGCCTTGACCAATCACGCGCAGCAGGCGGACACCGGCACGAAGATGATTCACCTCGGCAAGAACACGCGCTCGACAATTATCTCGAAAGGCATTTCAGCCGGTCGCGCGAACAACAGTTATCGGGGTTTGGTGAAGATCATGCCAAAGGCCGAAAACTCGCGGAACTACACGCAGTGCGATTCGATGCTAATCGGGTCGAACGCCGGCGCGAATACGTTTCCCTATATTGAAGTGATGAACAACAGCTCGCAGGTTGAGCACGAGGCTTCGACTTCGCGTATCAGCGAGGAGCAGTTGTTCTATCTGATGCAGCGAGGCATCTCGCAGGAAGACGCCGTATCGCTCATCATCAACGGCTTTTGCAAAGACGTTTTCCTGCAGCTTCCGATGGAGTTTGCAGTTGAAGCGACGCGCCTGCTGGGACTGAAGCTCGAAGGCGCGATTGGGTGAAAACCAGGGTCAGAGGCTGGGGGTTAGGGGCTGGCGAAGAGATTTTTACCAACCTCCTGACCCCCAACCCCTGTCCCCAATTTACGGAGTAAATCACAGTGTTAGAGATTCGCAATCTTCATGCATCGGTTGATGGCAACGAGATTCTGAAAGGCATCAACCTCAAAGTTAACAAAGGCGAAGTGCACGCGATCATGGGCCCAAACGGTTCGGGCAAATCGACTTTAGCGAAAGTGCTCGCTGGTCATCCGCAATACGAAGTGACAAGCGGTGAGGTGATTTACGAAGGTAAGAATTTGCTGGAGATGTCGCCTGACGAGCGGGCGCGTGAGGGCGTGTTCATGGCCTTTCAATACCCGATTGAAGTTCCCGGAGTTTCGAACGCACAGTTTCTGCGTCTCGCTTATAACGAAAAGCGCAAACATCTCGGCGAAGAAGAACTCGATCCGCTCGAGTTCAAGGACTTGCTGAAGGAAAAAGCGCAGCTTGTCGAGATGGAGGCGAGCTTTATGACGCGCTCAGTCAACGAAGGTTTTTCCGGCGGCGAGAAAAAGCGGAACGAGATCCTGCAGATGGCTGTGCTCGATCCCAAACTCTCTGTGCTGGACGAGACGGATTCGGGTTTGGACATTGATGCGCTCAGAATCGTCGCGGAAGGCGTCAACAAACTCCACGATCCGGAGAAGGCAGTTATTCTCGTCACACACTATCAACGACTGCTCAACTACATCACTCCTGATTTCGTCCATGTCCTCTACCAGGGACGCATCGCTAAAGAGGGCGGCAAGGAGCTGGCACTCGAGCTGGAAGAGAAGGGTTACGACTGGTTGAAGAATGGAAGCGGCAAAAGCGCGGCGGTTGCGCCCCGGGCAAGTTAACGATGGCTTTGCAATTGGTTAAAGAGACGGATTTATACGCCGATGCTTTTCGAGCGTTTCTCGACAACCTACGCGGCGGTCAACCTTCATGGCTGAGGCGCATGCGTGAGAGTGCGTTTGAAAAGTTCGAGCGCGTCGGTTTTCCCACTGTCCAGGAAGAAGACTGGAAATACACAAATGTAGCCCCGATTGCGCGGACTCACTTCAGCCCGGTACTTGACGGCAATCAGGCAACGCACGGCGACGACCGTAGGTTCGCCGCGTTCCTTTACGACGAGGCGCGGCACAGTCAGTTGGTTTTCGTTAACGGAGTTTTCCAAAAAGATCTTTCTTCGCTTGAGACTCTGCCGCCAGGCGTTGTGGCCGTGGATTTTGCCGAAGCGTTGCGCGACGGACAGTATGAAACCATAGTTCGCGAACATTTCGAACGCGACGCTAACGACGAGAACGGCTTTACGGCTCTTAACACAGCCTTGTTCTCCAGCGGCGCATTCGTGCTGATCCCTGCCAGTGTAGCAATCGAGAAGCCGATTCATTTGCTGTTTGTTTCTCAGGCGAGGGATGGTAACGCGCCTGCTTCATTTCCGCGCGCGCTGATTGTCGCAGGAGCAAACAGCGCCGCCACGGTTGTTGAGAATTATGTTGGTCCAGGCAACCGCGTCTACCTGACGAACGCGATCGTCGATTTAGTGCTTGCGTCCGGGGCCCGTTTACAACACTACAAGATCCAGCGCGAGAGTTCCTCTGCATTTCACGTCGCCACCACAAATGCCGAAGTAGGAAAAGACGCGAGTTACGACACAACCACAATCAACCTAGGAGCCGCTCTGTCTCGTCACAACATCGCCGTCACCTTGGATCACGAAGGCGGGGAGTGTGCGGTTGACGGTCTTTACATGATCGATGCCAGCCAGCACACCGACACCCATTCAGTGATCGATCATCGTCAACCACGTTGCACCAGCCATCAGCTTTACAAGGGTATTCTCGATGGCAGATCACGCGCGGTTTTCAACGGCAAAGTCTTCGTACGTCACGGTGCGCAGCAGACGGACGCGCAGCAAACTAACAAGAATTTGCTGCTCTCGAACGAGGCGCGCGTCGATACGAAGCCTCAACTCGAGATATTCGCCGATGACGTAAAGTGCGCGCACGGCGCCGCGGTGGGACGACTCGATGAAGACGAGCTTTTCTATCTGGAGAGTCGGGGCATTAGCCCAAGCCTGGCTCGGAACATGCTGACTTACGGTTTCGCCGAGGAAGTGATCGAGAAGATCAAGATTGAGTCTATTAAGCGAGAGCTAGACGAAGCAGTCTTGCACCGCTTGCATACGGATCTGGAGATACGCTGAGAAGTGCATCAATCAACTTTGAAAGAAATGGCGACTTTAGAGCAATTGATACCGATAAGGCCGAAACCGGTCGAAGTCTGGGACGTCGAGCGTATTCGCAAAGATTTTCCTGTCTTGAGCCAGACTGTGAACGGGAAGCCGCTCGTGTATCTAGACAATGCCGCGTCTTCGCAAGTGCCGCAGATGGTAATTGAGCGCGGCAGTCAGTACCTGAAATACGAACATTCGAACATCCATCGCGGCGTGCATTACCTGAGCATGAAAGCCACGACCGCCTACGAAGGCGCACGCGAGAAAGTGAAACGGTTTATCAATGCACGCGAGGCGAAGGAGTGCATCTTCGTGCGCGGCGCCACCGAGGGTATAAATCTCGTCATGCACGGCTATGGTCGGAAGTTCGTCGCTGCGGGTGATGAAATTATCATTTCGGCGATGGAGCACCACGCGAACATCGTACCGTGGCAGATGCTATGTGAAGAGAAAAACGCGAAGCTGCGCGTCATTCCGATGAACGACGCGGGCGAGCTGCTGCTCGATGAATACGACGCGCTTTTAAATGAAAGAACTAAACTCGTCGCCATCGCACACGTTTCTAACGCGCTTGGTACGGTCAATCCGGTCAAGGAAATGATCGACCGGGCACACAAATATGGCGTGCCGGTTTTGATCGACGGCGCACAGTGGGCGCCCCACATGCCCATCGATGTCCAGGATTTGGACTGCGATTTCTACGCGTTTTCCGGGCATAAGATGTTTGCGCCGACCGGAAGCGGAGTGGTGTACGGCAAGGCTTCGTTGCTGGAAAAAATGAATCCGTTTCAGGGCGGCGGCGACATGATCAAAAGCGTCACTTTTGAGAAGACGACCTACGCTGACCTCCCCAACAAGTTCGAGGCGGGAACTCCCGCAATTGCTTCCCAAATCGGTTTGGGCGCAGCGATCGACTATCTGAATATTGTCGGCCGCGAAAGAGCTGCCGATTACGAGCACGAATTGTTGCGTTACGCGACCGAGCGCATCTCAGCCATCGAAGGCGTGCGCATCGTCGGCGTGGCGCGCGAAAAGCTTGGTGTGCTCTCATTCGTAATTGATTCCGTCCACGCGCACGATATCGGCACTGTTCTTGATCAGGAAGGCATCGCCGTGCGGGCCGGCCATCATTGTGCTCAGCCAGTGATGCGGCGGTTCAACATTGCGGCAACAGCGCGTGCATCGTTCGCGTTCTATAACACTCGACAAGAGGCCGATCAGTTGGCTGCCGCGATTGAGAAGGTCATTGAGGTCTTTGGCTGATGTCGGAACTGAGCGAGCTTTACCAGCAGGTCATCCTCGACCACAACAAAAAGCCGCGAAATTTTCATAAGCTCGAAACGGCGAACCACTTCGCCGAAGGCTACAACCCGCTGTGCGGCGATCAACTGAATGTTTACTTACAAGTTGACGACGATGTCATCAGAGACATCAGTTTTGAGGGTTCCGGCTGCGCGATCTCGAAAGCAGCTGCGAGCATGATGACGCAGGCCGTCAAAGGAAAGACCAAGAAAGAAACCGAAGAACTGTTCGACGAGTTTCACCGCATGGTTACCGGTGTACTTGATGAAGAAAGCGAGGCGAATCAACTGGGCAAGCTGAAAATCTTTGCCGGTGTGCGCGAGTTTCCGGTGCGCGTAAAGTGCGCGACACTGTCGTGGCACACCATGCACGCAGCTTTGAATAATCAAGAAAGAATTTCCACCGAATAAGTGTTAAATGATGAAGTTCATAATGATATTTTCTTTGATGTTGGGCCAAATGCCGTTGCTTCGCAATGATA
>Ga0070706_100003147_pt1 | contig 16312 bp, 14 predicted proteins | sample KBSK5501metaG_FD_65476 | JGI IMG/M metagenome (GOLD analysis project Ga0070706, IMG submission 65476) | Corn, switchgrass and miscanthus rhizosphere microbial communities from Kellogg Biological Station, Michigan, USA - KBS K5-50-1 metaG | ecosystem: Host-associated > Plants > Roots >...
CCGTCTCAGAGGACCAGGCACTCGACGAGCGCGCCCTCCGGCAGAAGCTCCGCCTCCGCCGGGACACGGATCAACGCGTTGGCACGGGCGTGTGTGGCGAGGTCGTGACTGCCGAGGCTATCGAGCGGCGCGACCCGCGCTTCTGCCCCCGACGTTTCCAGGAGTCCGTCGCGATAGGTCTCCCGATGCCCGCGTAAGGAGATGCCGCGGGTCAGCCGCGCCGAGACGAATGCCGGTCCGGGCTGCGCCACGCCTTCCATGGCCTCGAGCGCCGGGCGTACGAAGAGCCGGAAACCGACGGAGGCCGACACGGGATTTCCGGGCAGCCCGAACCAGAAGACCTCGTCGCGGCGGCCGAAGGCGATCGGTTTGCCGGGCCGTACGGCGACGCCGTGGAAGAGGATTCGGAAACCGGCGCGCTCGGCCGCCTCCGGCAGAAGATCCAGATCGCCCGCGGAGACGCCTCCGCTCGTGATTAGGACGTTCTCCCCTTGTCCCGCCGTCTCGAAGAGTCGCCGCACCGCGCCGGCCTCGTCGGGGACGGGCGCACGCGCGGCGACCGGCCATCCCCCGGAGCGGCAGAGAGCCGAGAGCATCGGTCCATTCGAGTCGCGAAGCTGGCCGACGCCCGGCTTCGACGAGACGGCGACGAGCTCGTTCCCGGTCACGGCGACCGCGACGCGAGGGCGCCCGTGCACGGCGATGCGCTCGGCGCCGGCGAGCGCGGCGAGCGCGATGTCCGTGGCGGTCAGCCGCCGGCCGGACGCGAGCAGCAGGGAACCCGCCGTCACGCTCTCGCCCCGCCGCCGGATGTGCTCGCCCGCCCTGGGAACCGAAAGGATCGCGACGCGTCCCTCTTTGCGTCGAACCCGCTCGACCGGGACGATGGCCTCCGTCCCCTCAGGCACTGGAGCGCCCGTCATCACGCGGACCGCCTCGCGCGGCGAGAGAGGCGCGCCCGGCGGATCGCCCGCCGCGACGAGCCCCGGCCGCTCGGTCAGGACCTCGCCTTCGCGCGGCAGGTCGCGCAGCCGTACCGCGTAACCGTCCATCGCGGAGGCGTCGAACGGCGGCCAATCGACGTCCGCCCGGATGGCGGCCGCCGCGACACGGTTGAGACCTTCGCCGAGCGAGATCGTCTCGGCCGGGGCCGGCGCGCAGTTCTTGCGGATGAGCTCGAGTGCCTCGGCGACGCGGATCATGCGGCCGTGATTGTACGGTCGGACGGATCGATGCGCGGGCCGCTGGTACCATCCCCGCATGCCGATCTACGAGTACGTCTGCCGGTCCTGCGAAAAGAGGACCGAGGTCATTCAGCGGATCAACGAGTCTCCGCTCAGGGTGTGCCCCCACTGCGGAGGGAAGCTGAAGAAGGCGTTCTCGGTGCCGGCGATCCAGTTCAAGGGCAGCGGCTTCTACATCACCGACTACGCGCGAGCCAAGAGCGAGAGCGCAAAATCCGGCGCGGAGAAGGCCGACGCAGGCGCGAAGTCGGAAAAGGCCGAGAGCGCCGGCAAGTCCGAGAAAGCCGAGAAGGCAGAAAAGGCCGAGAGGGCCGAGAAAGCCGAGAAGGCCGAGAAGGCCGAGAAGGCCGAGAAGACCGAGAAGACCGAGAAGACCGAGAAGGCCGAGAAGGCCGAGAAGAAGAAGGAGAAGAAGGCGGGGGAATCCTAGCCGTCATGGCTAGAGAGAATCGATCACTCGAGCTTCAACCCCTTCAGGTACTCCCGAAACGGGCCCCCCAGATCCTTGCGCTTCAAGGCGAACTCCACCGTCGCCTTGAGGAATCCGAGCTTGTCCCCCGCGTCGTAACGCTTTCCTTCGAACAGATACCCGTCGATCGGGCGACGGGAAAGCAGCGTCTTCAACGCGGTCGTCAACTGGATCTCGCCGCCCACGTCCGGAGGCGTTTCCTCCAGGATGCCGAAGATCTCGGGGGGCAGGAGGTAGCGCCCGATGATCGCGAGGTTGGACGGCGCCCTCTCCGGCGACGGCTTCTCGACCATGTCGGCGATGCGCACGACTCGATCCTCGATCTTCTCACCGGCGACGATCCCGTACTGGCGGGTCTCCGCGCGCGGAACCTCCTGGAGAGCGACGACCGGGTTTCCCCGCCTCTCGAAGACGCGCATCATCTGTCCGATACAGGGCTCCCGCGCGTCCACGATGTCGTCCCCCAGCATGACCGCGAAGGGCTCTCGCCCCACGAGGTCGCGCGCCTGCAGAACCGCGTGGCCGAGCCCGAGCGCCTGCTTTTGCCGGACGTAGGAGAGCGGGATCAGCTCCGACACCTCCCGGACCTCGTCCAGAAGTCCGTTCTTTCCGCGTTCCTCGAGCATCTTCTCGAGCTCGAAGGAGGTGTCGAAGTGGTCCTCGATCGCATTCTTCCCCCTGCCGGTCACGATCACGATGCGCTCGATTCCGGCGTCTCGCGCCTCCTCGACGACGTACTGGACGAGCGGCCGGTCCACGAGGGGCAACATTTCCTTGGGTTGAGCCTTGGTCGCGGGGAGGAAGCGCGTTCCCAGGCCGGCCGCGGGAAAGACGGCGACGCGGACGCTGGGCATGCGGGGGAGTCTATTAGAAGGAACCTGGGACCCGGACCCCGGGACTCGTACAATGTGTGCATGCGCAGGAGTCAATCGATCGGAGCCGCGGCAGCGCTGATCGCGGCGGCGTCGCTCCTCCTGCCGTTCTCGGCGAGCGGCGCGGCGTGGTGGCGCCTGCCCCTGTGGGGCGCCGAAGTCCGAGCGTTCGCGGTGGATCCGTTCGACGCGGGGCACCTCTACTGCGGCACATCGCGCGGGAACTTCTATGGATCCGCGGACGGCGGAGCGAGCTGGGAGCCGCTGCGCTCCGGTCCCGCCTTTCCCGGCTACTACGTCACGGCGCTCTCCGCGGATGGGTCGGTGCGCGGACGGCTCTGGGCGGCGCTCGTGGGTGAGCTCGGAGGAGGGCTGGTCGTCCGCAGCGACGACCGCGGATCGACCTGGTCGGTCCTCTTGAGGTCGAATAAGGCCGTTTGGACCCGGGCGCTGGCGGTCTGGCCGGGCGACTCGAAAATGCTCGCGGCGGGAGGCGACGACGGCGTGCGTCTCTCCCGCGACGGAGGCAGGAGCTGGACGCGCACCGGCGAGGGGATCACCGGTCTGCAGCAGGTCGAGTCCCTGGCGTTCGATCCCGCCGATCCGCGCGTCCTCTACGCGGGCACATGGCGTCAGGCGTTCCGCACACGCGACGGAGGCGTGAGCTGGTCGCGGATCGCCGAGGGGATGGTCCTCGATGCGACCGTGTACACGTGGGACTTCGACCCTGCCGACTCGAGAGACGTCTGGGTCTCGACCTGCGGCTGGGTCTACCGCTCCCGCGACGGCGGTGATCACTGGACGCGTTTCCAGTCGGGCTTCACGAATCGGCGCTCTCACAGCGTGCGGCGCGATCCCCGCCGCCCCGGGATCGTCTATGCCGCGACCGTCGGTGGACTCCACCGCAGCGACAATGGCGGTGCGACGTGGACGCGGATCTCGCGGGAATCCCTCGTCGTCACCGCGCTCGAGGTGGACCGCCGCTCCGGCCGCCTCTACGTCGGGACGGAGGGGGAGGGCGTCTTCACTTCGGACGACGGCGGATTCACGCTCGTGCCGGCCTCGCGGGGCCTGGCGGAAAGCCGAGTCAGCGAGCTCGTCCCGGATCCGAACGACCCCGGCCGGGTCTACTTCTTTCGCGCGTTTGCGGGGGAGGAGAGCGGAGTCTGGGAGGCGACGGGCCGGCAGGTCCGCAAGATCTCACGCGATCCGCTACCGCTGTCCGCCTCCCTCTGCGCGTTCCGCATTTCCTCGGGCCGGACCGTGCTCCTCGTGGCGAGCTCGTCCGGCGTGCGCGTGTCGCAGGACGGGGGAGCGCACTGGACCGCGCCGGCGCAACCGCCCCCGGGCGCGCCGCTCACGGTCTACGGAGCGCCCTTCGATGAGCCGGTTCTGGTGACGACCGAAGGCGTCTTCCGGACGGCCGACGGGGTGCGTTTCGCGTTCGTGCCGGGAAGTCCGAGAGCCGTCGCCGCCTCGGAGCTTCGCGCGGACCGGAACGGCAACCCGATGCTCGAGATCCGGTCCGACGAGGGTCTGTCCGTGTGGGACGGCCAGAGTTGGTCGGGTCGCAAGAAGCCGCTGCTTTCGGGCGGCATTTTCAAGCAGGCGCCGGCGACGGACAGTCCGGTCGGGGGGTATTTCAATCTTCAAGAGGTTGGCGGCACGCTGTTCTGGCAGGAAGGGCGTTCCCGCCGAGCCTTCACGAGCCCTCGCGCGGCCCTGACGCTCGCATCCGCGGCTCAGGTCGCCGGGGGGCGCGTTTACCTGGGGACCATGGGGGACGGGTTGTTCCTGTTCGAGCCGTAGGGAATTGCCGTCATCCCGAGGAGCGAAGCGACGAGGGATCCCAGACTCGCTACGCCTCGAATCAAGGTCGGGATCCCTCGCTGCGCTCGGGATGACGGCTCAACGGGAGACGTCGAGGAACTGCAACTTCGCCCCCGTCTTGATCCCCTCCCTCTCCGCCATCCCCCCCGCGATCTCTAGCACGCTGTCGGCGGGGACGTCCGGCCCATAGGTCGGACACGGGTCTGCCTTGCAGGGCGGGGTGTTCGCCGAGACGAAGAGGACTCTCCCGGAGGAGTCCATCCAGACCATGTCCAGCGGGATCATCGTGTTCTTCATCCAGAAGTGGTGGGGCGCGCCGTCCGAGAAGAGAAACAGCATCCCGGTGCGCTCCGGAAGGCTCTCGCGGTACATCAGTCCCTGAGCCTGCTCCTCCGGCGTCCGCGCGATCTCGGTGCGGTAAACGGAGCCGGAGGGCATCTGGACTCGCGGACCCGACGCCGCCGGCGACGGGGTCGAGGCGGGGGAGGATTGCGGCGCCGCTCCGCAGGCGGCCGTGAAGAGAGTGGCGGCCGCTGCGGGCCACCAGAAGCCCCTCACGCCGAGCTTTCCTTCGCGGCGGGCGCGTCTCCTTCCCCCTCGTACATCTCCTCTTTGTGTACGAGGTTGTACTTCTTGGCGTAGTAGCGGAACGACCGGAAGGACATGTGGAGCAGCTCGGCGGCCTTGGTCTGCACGCCCGAGCAGCGGTCCAGCGCCTCGCGCATCAGCCGCTTCCCGACCGTCTCCAGATAGGCCTCCAGGTTGATTCCCTCCTCCGGGAGGCTCTCGAAGTCCGGGACGCGGGAGCGAAGGCCCAGCGCGATCGACTCGGGCAGGCTCGAGGCGTTGATCACTGGGCCCGGCTCGAGCGCGACCGTGCGCTCGAGCGTGTTCTCGAGCTCGCGGACGTTGCCGGGCCAGGGATAGGCCTCGAGCAGCCGCATCGCCTCCATCGAGATCTTCTTTTCCGGGATCCGCTGCTCCTTGCAGATCTTGGAGATGAAGTGCGACGTCAGCGGAGCGATGTCCTCCGTGCGGGACCGCAGCGGCGGCAGGGCGATCGGAATGACGTTGATGCGGTAGAACAGGTCCTCCCGGAACCGGCCCTCCGAGACGAGGTCGTTCAAGTCCTTGTTCGTCGCGGCGATGATTCGCGCGTCCACCGACACCTCGTCGTTGCCCCCGACCCGGCGGATGACCTTCTCCTGGATGGCGCGCAGGAGCTTGACCTGCATGGTCAGTGTGGTCTCGGAGATCTCATCCAGGAAGAGGGTGCCGCCGTCGGCCTCCTGGAAGAGGCCCCGCTTCTCCCGCACGGCGCCCGTGAACGCGCCCCGCTCGTGGCCGAAGAGCTCGGACTCAAGCAGCGTCTCCGGCAGCGCGCCGCAGTTGATCGACACGAACTTCCGATCCTTTCGAACGGAGGAGAAATGGATGGCGCGGGCGATGAGCTCCTTCCCGGTGCCGCTCTCTCCGCTCAGGAGCGCCGTCGAAGAGACCTTGCCGATCCGCTCGATCGTCCGGAAGATCTCCTGCATCCGGCCGCCCTTGCCGATGATGTTGGCGAAGCGGTACTTGCCGGCCAGCTCCTGGCGCAGGTAGAGGTTCTCCTCCTGGAGCTGCTTCTCGCCGACGGCGCGCTTGACGATGAGCACCAGCTCGTCGTTGTTGAAGGGTTTCGCGATGTAATCGATGGCGCCCTGCTTCATCGCTTCGACGGCGTCCTCGGTCGACGTGTGGGCGGTGATCATGATGACGGGCGTCTGCACGTTGTCCTCCCGAAGCTTCTTCAGGAGGTCGAGGCCGCTGCCGTCCCTGCCCATCCGGATGTCGCAGAGGATGACGTCGGGATTCGCCCGCACGGCCTTATCGAGCCCCTCGGTGTAGCTCGCCGCCGTCACGACGCCGAACCCCTGCTGAAGAAAGATCGCCTCGAGCGTGAGGCGGAGGGGTTCGTGATCGTCGACGATCAGCAGCCGCGGCCCGCTCACTGAACGGCCTCCGCGCCCGCGGGGACGTGGCCCGAAACGACCTGGGCGGCGGCGTTGCGCGGCAGCAGGATGGTGACCGTGGTGCCCTCTCCCGGCTGTGACTCGACGTCGATCGCGCCGCCGTGGTCTTCCACGATGCGACGCACAATCGCCATTCCGAGCCCCGTGCCGCCGTCGAAAGCCGTGGAGAAGGGGGTGAAGACGCGCGCGATCTCTTCTTCGCTCATCCCGCGGCCAGTGTCTCGGAATTTCATGCTATACCACGCGCCGTCTTCCCGCCCCTCGACTGTCAGGGTGCCGCCGTCGGGCATCGCGCGCACCGCGTTCTTGGCGACGTTGTAGATGATCTGGCGGATCTGATCCCGGTCGCCCGCGAGGAGCGAGGAGGCCGGCCGGACGTCGTCGAGGATGCGGTGCGAGTCGGCGATCTCGTCCGAAAGCCGAAACAGCGCGAGGACCTCCTGGATGCTCCCGGCGACGTCGAAGACCGCAACGCGACGCTCCTGAGGGCGGACGAACCTCAGGAACTCCTCGAGGATCTTGGACAACCGATTCGACTCCGACACGATGATCTCCATGAGCCGGCGCTCCGCCGATCCCACGGACAGCTCGTTCGACAGCACCTGGACCGAGCCGGAGATCGAGGCCAGCGGATTGCGGATCTCGTGCGCGATTCCCGCGGCGAGCTCGCCGACCGCGGCCAGTTGCTCGTTGAAGCGGGCCTGGCGCTCCAGCTTCTTGACCTCGGTCAAGTCCTGGAAGACCAGCAGCGCGCCTTCCTCCCCGCCGGAGTCTCTCAGCCCGCGCAACGAATAGCCCAGAACCCGGCGGGAGTCGCCGCGCTGCATCTCGATCTCGGCTCGATATCCCTCGCGCCCGCGCGTGCGGTGCCGGATCTCGTCCCAGTCGCTCGGGAGCGCGAGGCCGATCTCCGACAGCGATCGCCCGACCGCGCGCGCGGGCACGATTCCGAGGATGTCGCCCCCCGCCTGGTTGAGAAACGTGACCCGCTGCCGGGCGTCCGCGGTGGCGAGACCGGACGACATCGACGCGATGACGTTGGCGTAGAGCGTCTGGATCCGCGAGAGCGCCTTCTGGCGCCGCTCCAGCTCCTGGCGGGCGCCGTGCAGCTTCTCGGAGAGGTACGAGACCATGAAGGCGACGCCGTAGAAGCCGACGACGGTGATCGCCAGGTTGTAGCCGATGCGCTCGACGCCCCAGCGAGGCGCCGCGCTGATCAGGGGACGCCGAAGCACGCCGTAGGCGGTCAGCTCGACGAGCAGACCGTGCATCAGTGCGGCGACGGAGGCGATGACCACGGCGCCCGTCCGATAGAGCAGGAACGCGGCCGCCGCGATCACGACGAGGTACAGGAACGTGAAGACCGAGCTCGGGCCGCCGGAGGAGTACACGAGCACGCAGACGAGCCCGAGGTCGCCGAGGATCTGCAGATAAGCCTCGCCGCGCGCCGGAAGGAATCGTCCGAGCGCCCAGTGAAACAGCGACAGCGCGAAGGCCCCGGCGAAGAGGGCGTAGAGATAGGAGATGTCGATCTCGTCGGAGCGCGTCCCCGAGACCGGTGCGGCCGGCGCGGACCCGGCCTGCACGAGGATCGCCGAAAGCAGGATGAGGAAGAAGACGACGACGCGGACCGTCGTCAGCCAGAAAAGAGACCGCCGAAGGGAGTCGTCCACGGCTCCCGATCCCGGCTTTATCCGATCTTGTTGATCAACGTGAACATCGGCAGGTACATCGCGATGACGATGCCGCCGATGACCACGCCGAGGATGAAGATCATGACGGGCTCGAGCAGCTTGACGAGCCCCTGCACGGCGATGTCGACCTCGTCCTCGTAGAACTCGGCGATCTTGTTCAACATGGAGTCGAGCGCGCCCGTCTGTTCCCCGACGCCGATCATCTGCACGACCATGTTCGGGAACACCTCGGAGTCTCGCAGCGGCTCGACGAGAGTCTTGCCGTTCTCGACGCTCTTGCGCGTCTCGATGATCGCGTCTTCGACGATCGCGTTGCCGGCGGTCCGCGCCGTGATGTCCAGGCTTTCCAGGATCGGCACGCCCGAAGAGGTCAGCGTGGCGAGCGTGCGGCAGAAACGCGCGACCGCGATCTTGCGCAGGATGATTCCGATGATCGGAAGCTTCAGCAGCAAGCCATCGATGACGCGGCGGCCCCGGTACGTCTTGTAGTAGCGGCGGAAGAAGAAGACGCCGGCGGCGATGCCCGCCACGAAGAAGATGAAATAGCGCGCCAGGAAGTTCGAGGCCGCGATGACCACGCGGGTCGGGAAGGGCAGCTCGGCGCCGAGGCTCGTGAACAGGGCCGCGAAGGTCGGGATGACCTTCAGCAGGATCACCGCCACCACGATCGCCGCGATGCAGATGACCGCCACGGGATAGATCAGGGCGGCCCGAACCTGCGAGCGCAGCTTCACCGCCTTCTCGATGTAGGTCGAGAGCCGCTGGAGGATCGTGTCCAGGATACCGCCCGCCTCGCCGGCGGCGACCATGTTGACGTAGAGGTCGTCGAAGGCCTTCGGGTGGCGGCGCATCGCGTCGGCCAGCGTCGAGCCCGCCTCGACGTCCTGGCGGACCTGGAGGAGGATCTTCGCGAAATTCTTGTGCTCCTGCTGGTTCGCCAGAATCTCGAGACACTGGACCAGCGGAAGACCGGCGTCGATCATGACGGAAAACTGGCGCGTGAAGACTGCGAGGATCTTGGGAGGCACCTTGCGGCCCATCTTGGTGAGCGAGATCTCCTTGCCCCGCTCCCGAATCCCGGTGACGACGATGTTCTGGCGCCGCAGGTTCGCCAGCGCGAGCTCCTTCGAGTCGGCGGCGAGCACGCCCTCCTGGACGAGGCCCGTGCGGTTGCGCCCCTTCCAGACGTAGTTCGGCATCGGTTAGGCCCTCTTGCCCGCGGTGGCGCTCGTCGGCACGTTGACGCCGACGCCGCGGTTGATGAGCTCCTGGAGCTCGTCGGGCATCGACGAGCGCGAGAGCGCCGCTTCGAGCGTGATCTGCTTCTTCAGGTACAGGGACGCGAGGGATTGGTTGAAGGTCTGCATCCCGAACTTGGACTGTCCAGACTGCATCGTCGAGTAGAGCTGGTGGATCTTGTCCTCGCGGATCAGGTTGCGGATCGCGGCGTTGGGCACGAGGACCTCGAGCGCCATGACGCGCCCCTTCCCGCTCGCCCGCTCCAGCAGCGTCTGACACATGATTCCCTCGAGCACGAAGGAGAGCTGAGTGCGGATCTGGCTCTGCTGGTGGGCCGGGAAGACGTCGATGATGCGGTTGATCGATGTCGTCGCCGAGTTCGTGTGGAGCGTCGCGAGGGTGAGGTGGCCGGTCTCGGCGATGCGCAGCGCGGCCTCGATCGTCTCCAGGTCCCGCATCTCGCCGATCAGGACGACGTCGGGGTCTTCGCGGAGGACCGCCCGCAGCGCGTTCCCGAACGAATGCGTGTCGGCGTGGAGCTCGCGCTGGTTGACGAGGCACTTCTTATGGGAGTGCAGAAACTCGATCGGGTCCTCGATCGTGACGATGTGGAGCTGCTTCTCGCGGTTGATCTTGTCGATCATCGCGGCTTGAGTCGTCGTCTTGCCGGAGCCGGTCGGGCCGCAGACGAGGATCAGCCCGCGCGGCTTGTCGCAGAGCAGCTCGATGACCGGAGGCAGCCCGAGCTCCTTGAATCCCAGGATCTCGTACGGGATCTGCCGATAGACGCCCGCGACGGCGCCGCGCTGCATGAAGTTGTTGGCACGGAATCGGGCGAGGCTCTTGACCCCGAAGGAGAAGTCGAGCTCGAGGCTCTCCTCGAAGCGGTGCTTCTGGGCGTCCGTCAGCACGGAGTAGGCCAGCTGCTTCGTCTCGGGGACGGTCAGCGGCGGATACGGAAGCGGGATGAGCTTTCCGTCGAGACGGACCATCGGCGGAGAGTTCGTCGTGAGGTGGAGGTCCGATGCCCCCATCTCGACCATCTGTTTCAAAAGGCCGTGGAGAGTCGTCTCGCTCGCCATACACCCTTCCCCCGTGTGTTGTGTCGCAGTAGTTTACGCCCTCTGGGACAGCGAGGGAAGGGGAAAGCCTGAGGCGGAAACCCCGTCTAGAGGATCGTCTCCCTCAGCACCTCTTCGAGCGAGGTGGCGCCCTCACGGATCTTCTGCAGCCCCGACATCCTGAGGCTGACCATGCCCTCCTCGATCGCCTTGCGCTTCAGCTCGATGGACGACGCCCCCGAGAGGATCATGTCGCGGATCTCGTCGGAAAAGAGGAGGACCTCGAAGAGGCCGATCCGGCCCTTGTAGCCCGTCTGATTGCACCGGTCGCACCCGCGGCCGCGCCGGATCCGGAGCGCCTTGACCTCGTCGGGGGCGAACCCCACCTGGATCAGCATCTGAGGCGGCGTCTCGACGTCCTCGGTGCATCCCGTGCAGATGCGGCGCACCAGCCGCTGCGCGCAGATGCAGTTGACCGAGGTCGCGACGAGGAAGGGTTCGATGCCCATGTTCATCAGGCGGTTGATCGTCGAGGGCGCGTCGTTCGTGTGGAGCGTCGAGAGGACGAGGTGTCCGGTCAGCGCGGCCTTGACCGCGATCTCGGCGGTCTCGAAGTCGCGGACCTCGCCGACGAGGATGATGTCGGGGTCCTGCCTCAGGAACGAGCGCAGCGCCGAGGCGAACGTCAGCCCGATCTGCTCCTTCATCTGGACCTGGTTGATGCCGGCGAGGTTGAACTCGATCGGGTCTTCGGCCGTCATGATGTTGACTGCGGGGTCGTTCAAGGCCGCGATCGCCGAATAGAGCGTGTTCGTCTTGCCCGAGCCGGTCGGGCCGGTGACGAGCACGATCCCGTAGGGGCGGTCGATGGCGTCCTTGAACCGGCGGAGCGGCTCCTGGTCGAAGCCGAGCTGCGTCATGTCGAGCTGCAGCTTGGACTTGTCCAAGAGCCGCATGACCACCTTTTCGCCGAACTGCGTCGGGACGCTCGAGACCCGCAGGTCCAGGTCCCTCGAGCGCTCCTCGACGCGCAAGCGAATCTTGATCCGTCCGTCCTGCGGCAGCCGCTTCTCCGAGATGTCCAGCTTGGCCATGATTTTCAGGCGCGAGATCAAGGGATCCCGTGTTCGCATCGGCAAGGCCATGATGTTGTGGAGGATGCCGTCGACCCGGAAGCGGACGCGGAACTCCTTCTCGTACGGCTCCACGTGGATGTCCGAGGCGCCGGCCTTCAACGCCTCGATCAGGATCAGGTTGGACACCTTGATGATCGGGGCCGACTCGCTCGACTTGGCGAGGTCGGAGAGGTCGATCTCCTGCCCCTCCTCACCCTTCACCACGTCGACGTCGGCGCCGGTGTCGAGCCCGGTGATCTCGTCCATGTTGAGCTCCCCGAGCCCGACGCTGGCCATGTCGTCCATCGTCAGTGCGGAGGAGGCCATCACGTCTTCGAGGCTGGCCTCGGCGGAGAACGGCTGGCCGCTCGTCTGCTTCGAGCGCTCCTTCAGGACGACCGACCGGGGCGTCCCGTAGTGCTTGTCGATCGCCTTACGCAGCGCGAGCTCGGAGGCGACGACCGGCTCGACGTTGTAGCCCGTCATGAACTTGATGTCGTCCATGGCGAAGACGTTGGTGGGATCTCCCATCGCGATCGTCAGGGTCGCCCCCGTTTTGTTCACCGGAAGGACACCGTACTTTCGGGCGACCTCTCCCGGGACGACCTTGATGACCGCCGCGTCGATCTCGAAGTGCGCCAGATCGATCGATGGCACGCCGAATTGCTGGGAAAGGGTTTCGGTGATGTCGCCCTCCGAAACCGCCCCGACGCGCACCAGCGCCTCTCCGATCTTTCCCCCTTCCTCGCGCTGCAGCTTCAGTGCGTTCTCCAGCTGCTCCTGCGTGATCAGCTTCTGCTTGAGGAGAAGGTCTCCGAGTTTTACGGCCATGGATTGACCGAATGGTAGGGGTTTACAGAGCGGGTGTCAAAGGCCGCTCCAGCATCGCGACGGCTCGATCGAGAACTTCGGAGTCGGAGACCTCTCGCATCCGCGTCACCACGCCTTCGGGGTTTCGGTAGGGCCCGTTCTGGGCCGGCGCGTTGCGCTCGGCGGCCGAGGTTCCGAAGAGAGCGAGGGTCGAAGCGCCGACGGCGTCGGCGAGGTGGAGCGGTCCGGTATCCCCGGCGACGACGAGCGACGCGGCGGCGAGAAGGCGTGCGAGGCCCGCGAAATCGAGCAGCGGCGCGCGCGAGGAGCCCGGCAGCAGGGCGCACAACCGCGCGGCGCGTTCCTGGTCGCCGGGACCCCAGGAGACGACCGGATGAAGCCCCCGCGCTTCGCGCAGCGCGACTCCGAGGCGCGCGAAGCGTTCCTCGCCCCAGATCTTCTCGGGCCTCCCCGCGCCCGGATGGAGAACCGCGAAGGGCCGCGGAAGTCTCGCCACGAATTCTTCCCCCTCGGCGTTCGGGCGCGACAGGAGATACCTGGCGTCGGGCGCTGTCCGGCGCGCGGGGAGTCCGAGCGCCGACAGCAGCGCGAGGTTGCGATCGACCGCGTGCTGAGCCGCGGCTCCCGGGACGACGCGAATCCCGCAGAGCAGAGCGGAGCCGGGCTCACGGCGCGCGGAAGCGGCCAGACCGACCACGGGCGCGCCGGCGGAGCGAGCCACGAACGCCGACTTCCAGAGCCCCTGCGCGTCGATGCTCCGATCGGGCGCGAACTCGCGGAGTGCCCCGCGCAGCGCGCGAATCTCGCGCCACGTCGAGGACGAGAGCACCCGACGCCGCCACTGTCGCGTCCGCGCCGTGAACAGCCGGGAGCAATTCGGATTCCCCTCGAGCAGGCCCGCGAACGGCGCCTCCACCGCCCAGCCGACGGTCGCGCCGGCGGCCCGCGCGTTTTCCGCCAGCGGAAGCGCGTGGACGATGTCGCCCATTGCCGAGAGGCGGACGATCAGGAGACGCATGAGCTATCAGCTTTCAGCTATCAGCTTTCGGATCCTCTCGACCAGATCCGTGGTCGCGTGCTCTTTCGGGTCGCCGACGATCGCCGTCCGCCCGCCGTAGGCCGCGACGACGGCGCGCTCGGGCACCGTGTCCGGCGTGTAGTCCGTGCCCTTGGCGTGCACGTCCGGGCGCAGCTCGGCGATCAAGCGCGCGGGGGAATCCTCGGCAAAGAGCACGACGGCGTCCACCGCGGAGAGCGCAGCGACGATCTCGGCGCGCTCGGCCTCCGGCAGGATCGGACGCCCGGGACCCTTCGCCTTTCGCACCGACTCATCGGAGTTGACGCCGACGGCGAGCCAGTCTCCTTCCGCTCGCGCCGCCTCGAGATAGCGGACGTGCCCCGCGTGAAGCAGGTCGAAGGCGCCGTTGGCGAAGACGATCGTTTTGCCGGCGGCCCTGAGGCGAGCCGCGGCTTCGAGAAGCTGGGGCACGGAGAGGATCTTGGATGTGCTCATGAGCCGGGAGGCGGGAGGCGGGAGGCGGGAGGCGGTACTCTCATCGATCGATTCATTCTCCCGCTCGCCTACCGTCCTTCCGTCCTGCCGCCTACCGAAGCAACAACAACCGATCCGCCTCGACAGCCGCGGCGAGCTCGTCGGCCGTCACGGCGGTGGTGCCCATCTTCATCACCGCGACTCCTCCCGCGAAGTTCGCGAGCAGAGCCGCCTCGATCGGCGTCGCGCCCGCGCTCGAGGCGAGGGCGAATGCCGCCAGAACGGTGTCACCGGCGCCGGTCACGTCGGCGACCTGGTCGGTGCCGTGGACGGGAATGAACGCCGGCGCTCCGGACCCTGTGAAGAGCGCCATGCCGCGGGAGCCGCGCGTGACCAGCAGCGACTCGCAGAGCATCCGCTCACGCAGCGCCTCTCCCGCACGCGCGAGCGATTCGTCGGACTCGGAGACGGGCGAGCCCGCGATCTCGTCCAGCTCCTCCTCGTTGGGCGTCGCGGCATCCACGCCGGAGTAAAGGGCCATCCGATGCCGCGAGTCGACGCAGATTCGGGCTCCGGACGGCAGCGCGGCTCTCAGCGACGCGACCGCGTCCGGGGAGACGGCGCCGTAGCCGTAGTCGGAGACGATGGCGCCGTCGGCGCGTCGCGCCGTCTCGGTCCAGCTCTTCCGGAGCGCCGACCGGAGCTCGTCTCCCTCCGGCAGAGTGTCCTCAATGTCGTAGCGGACGATCTGCTGCTTGATCGAGTGGGGTGCGCCGCCGAGAATTCGCGTCTTGGTCGGGGTCCGGTAACTCGGGATTTCGAGCAGCGCTTCCGACTCGATCCCGCGCGCCCGAAACGCTTCGCGGATCGCGCGGCCGGCATCATCGGCGCCCGTCGCGCCGACCGGCACGGGCACGCCGCCGAGCGAGCGGACGTTGGCGGCGGCGTTTCCCGCGCCTCCGGGGAGGTTCTCCTCCCTCGAGTACCGAAGGATCAACACGGGCGCTTCCCGGCTGACCCGCTTCGGATGACCGTAGACGAACCGGTCGAGGACGAGGTCGCCGGCCACGACGAGGCGGCGCCCGGCGAGCTCCGGAATCAGCGACAACAGCCGCCGCCTCGACACTTCGAACGGCACTGGCGCGGATTATAATGAGCGCCCCGGAAAGCCATGCTCGACTCACAGGTCCTCGTTCTCAACCGCGTCTTTCAGGCCGTGCAGGTGACCTCCGTCCGGAAGGCCTTCTCGCTCTTCTACAAGGGGCATGTCAAGGCGGTGCTTCCCGACTACACGACCTACGAGTTCGAGAACTGGTGCGACATCCCTCCCCAGCCTCAGGACGAGGTCGTCCTGACGCCATCGATGGCGATCCGAGTGCCGCGGGTGATCGCCCTGAAGACGTTCGACCGACTCCCGCGCCAGGACGTCAAGTTCTCCCGCCACAACATCTACCTGCGCGACGGAAACCGCTGCCAGTATTGCGGGCACAAGTTCTCCTCATCGGAGCTGTCGCTCGACCACGTCATCCCGCTGTCCCGGGGCGGCAGCTCGAATTGGGAGAACGTCGTCTGCGCCTGCCTCTCGTGCAACGTCAAGAAGGGGAATCGAACGCCTCAGGAGTCGTCGATGAAGCTCATAGGGCCGCCGCGCAAGCCCCGCTGGCATCCGGTCGGCCAATTCGGCTCGAGCAAGTTCCATCCGGCGTGGCGCAACTTCCTGGATCTCGCGTATTGGAACGCGGAGCTGAGGTGACGCGGGCCGCTCGCGGCGCGCGTCATCCCGAGCGAAGCGAGGGATCCCGAACTTAGTCTGGGATCCTTCGCCGCTGCGCGGCTCAGGATGACGGGCGAGTGACGCCGATCAGCTGCTCGATAGCCCCCAACACATCGTCCACTTCGATCTCCCTCATGCACTCGTGTCCGTACGGGCAGCGGTCCCGGTAACACGGGGAACAAAACACGTAACGATCCAGAATCCGGCTCGGCGAGCCGGAGGGGCCCGTGCGTCCCGGATCGGTCGGTCCGAAGAGCGCGACGACGCCCGTTCCCACGGCGGCCGCCAGATGCATGGGTCCGGAGTCGTTCGCGACCACGACGCGCGCGCGGGCGAAAACGGCCGCGAGCTCCACCGGGTCCAGGTCGAGCCCGACGACGGGGATCGGGGCGCGCGTCTTTTCGGCCAGCTCGTTCGAGAGCACCCTGTCGCGCGGGCCGACGGCGAAGGCGACGGAGATGCCGCGTGCCGAGATCGCCTCGGCGAGCCTCGCGTAGCGATCGACCGGCCACCGCTTGGTGCTCTCGACGGCGCTGCCCGGGCAGAGCAGGACGAGGTCCGCGGCGTCCGCGAGTCCGGCTCGCTCGAGCGCTTCCTCCGCACGGCGCAGGTTGGCATCGGGCAGCGGCAGCCTTGGCGGGTCGAGATCGGGCGGGATGTGGCGGGCCTCGAGCAAGGC
>Ga0070706_100003148_pt1 | contig 16310 bp, 13 predicted proteins | sample KBSK5501metaG_FD_65476 | JGI IMG/M metagenome (GOLD analysis project Ga0070706, IMG submission 65476) | Corn, switchgrass and miscanthus rhizosphere microbial communities from Kellogg Biological Station, Michigan, USA - KBS K5-50-1 metaG | ecosystem: Host-associated > Plants > Roots >...
GTTTGCGACTTGCTTGACCAGTTCGCGAGCTTTACTGACCTCGCCACTTGCGGGGTTCGAGTTCGCTAGACCGCTCACCGATCTCAGGCTTCACTTTCAGTGCCGGCCGCAAGTCCTTATTTTTGAACAGGTTTTCGTGCCGGATTTCACGTTTCAAACCTTCTGCTAAGTCATTGATTCCATTGATTTTTCTTTACAGCTTTCATTGACCGGGAGGGCCTGAATCCGCTAAAGTGGCACAAAGTGCACTTTTGTGGAAGTTTGTGGCGAACACCGTGTTTCAAGGGCCTGCGGCCCTGACGCTGGACGGCAAGGGGCGAATCGCCATGCCGGTGCGCCACCGCGAGCTGCTCGCGGCCATGGACTGCAAGCAGCTCACGATCACCAAGCACCCCGAAGGGGCGCTGCTGGTCTTCCCGCGCCCGGCCTGGGAGGGATTTCGCGACCGTGTTGCCGCGCTGCCGATGGAGGCGAGCGGCTGGAAGCGCGTCTTCCTCGGCAATGCGATGGACGTCGAGATCGACGCCCAATCGCGCGTGCTCGTGCCGCCCGAACTGCGGAACTCGGCCGGCCTCGTGCGGGACGTCATGCTGCTCGGCATGGGCAGCCATTTCGAGCTGTGGGATGCGCAGCGCCACGCCGATCACGAGGCGAAGGTGATGCAATCCGAAATGCCCGAGTCGCTGAAGAGCTTCAGTTTCTGACGCTGCGCCCTCGGCGACCTCCATGTCCGCGCCCTTCCAACACACGACCGTCCTGCTGGCCGAAGCGATCGATTCGCTTCTGACCACACCCGACGGTGTGTACGTCGACGGCACGTTCGGCCGCGGCGGCCATGCCCGCGCGCTGCTCGCGCGGCTCTCGGCGAAAGGCAGGGTGATCGCGATCGACCGGGATGTCGCGGCGGTCAGCGCGGCGGCCGTCGGCGATGCGCGGGTCTCGGACCCGCGTTTTTCCATCCACCACACGAGTTTCGCGAACCTCGGCACGGTGCTCGCGGCGCAGGGCATCGCGCGCATAGCCGGGTTGCTGCTGGACCTGGGCGTTTCGTCGCCCCAGATCGACGACCCGGCGCGCGGCTTCAGCTTCCGCTTCGACGGGCCGCTGGACATGCGCATGGACACCACCCGCGGCGAAAGCGCGGCCGATTTTCTAGCCCGCGCCGACGAGCGCCACATCACGGAGGTGATTCGCGACTATGGGGAAGAACGGTTTGCTCTACAGATTGCAAAGGCGCTTGTTGCTCGGCGCGAAAGCGGGAACCCTGTTCGAACCACCGGCGAGCTTGCCAAGCTCGTGGCTGGTGCGGTGCGGACCCGCGAAGCGGGCCAGGACCCTGCAACGCGCACATTTCAAGCTCTTCGGATTTTCGTCAACGCCGAGCTTGAGGAGCTCGAACAAGGCCTGAGCGCGGCGCTCGAGCTGCTCGCGCCGGGCGCGCGGCTGGTCGTGATCAGCTTCCACTCGCTCGAGGACCGCATCGTCAAGACCTTCATCGCGCGCGAGAGCCGCCACGAGGTCGACCGGCGTGCGCCATTCGCGCCCGAGAAGCCGCACCGGCTGCGAGCGGTCGCGCGCATCAAGCCGAGTGCCGACGAGGTGCGCGCGAACCCGCGCGCGCGCTCGGCGATCATGCGCGTGGCCGAGCGCACGGATGTGGGGGTGGCGGGCGGCGGGCCGAGCGCCGGGCCGCTCCCGAGCCGGCCCGCGTCCCCTCGGGGGACCGGCCGCGGTACTTCCGCGGACGAGGGGTCCACATGACGCGGCTCAACGTGATCATGCTGGTCGTGCTGCTGTTCAGCTGCGTCTACCTCGTCAGCGTCGCGCACGAGTCGCGCAAGCTGTATGCCGATCTCGACAAGTCGCGCACCGAGGAGCGGCTGCTCGACAGCGAGTTCGAGCGCCTGAAGAGCGAGAAGCAGTCGCAGGCCACGCCGCTGCGCGTCGAGAAGACCGCGCGCGACAAGCTCGCGATGCGCAGCGCGACCCCGGCGGTCACGCAGTACGTCACCTATGCGCACGCGGCCTCGGCGGCGGGCGGGGCAGGGGTCCGCTGATGGCCGACAAGCGCAAGCCCGCGATGACGACGGCCGGCGCGGTGCGCAGCGTCACCTATTCGACGAGCCCGCTGCTCGCGTCGAAGACGCCGCCGTGGCGCTCGAAGTTCCTGGTCGCGCTGGTCGGTGCAAGCTTCTGCGTGCTGCTCGGCCGGGCGCTGTATGTGCAGGTGATCGGCACCGACTTCTTCCAGAAGCAGGGCGAGATCCGCTACGCGCGCACGCTCGAGCTGCCGGCCAGCCGCGGCCGCATCCTCGACCGCAACGGGTTGATCCTCGCCTCCAGCATCCCGGCACCGTCGCTGTGGGCGATCCCCAAGGACTTCGACGCCGACAAGGCGCAGCGCCGGCAGCTCGCGAAGCTGCTGGGCATGACCGCGAAGGAGCTCGACGACAGGCTGGACGACAACCCGAACTTCGTCTGGCTGCGCCGCCAGGCCGAGGACCAGGTCGCGAAGGACGTGCTCGCGCTGGGCCTCAAGGGCATCCACCAGGTGCGCGAGTACAAGCGCCGGTACCCGGAGGGCGAGGCGGCGACGCACGTCGTCGGCTTCACGAACGTCGAGGACAAGGGCCAGGACGGCATCGAGCTCGGCTACCAGGACCAGCTCGCCGGCCGCGATGGCTCGCGCCGCGTGATCAAGGACCGGCTCGGCCGCGTCGTCGAGGACATCGGCGAGAGCGTCGCGCCAGTCGACGGCCGCGACATCGCGCTGTCCATCGACTCGAAGGTGCAGTTCTTCGCATACCAGCGCATCCGCGACGCGGTCGCCGAGAACAAGGCCAAGGCCGGCAGCGTGGTCGTGCTCGATGCGCAGAGCGGCGAGGTGCTCGCACTGTCCAACTTCCCGAGCTACAGCCCGGCCGACCGGCGCAACCTGACCGGCGCGCAGCTGCGCAACCGCGCGATCACCGACACCTTCGAGCCCGGCTCGACGATGAAGCCGTTCATCGCCGGCTGGGCGATGGAGACCGGCCGCGTCACGCCGAACACCATCATCCAGACGGCGCCCGGCCGCATGACGCTGACCGGCTCGACGATCACCGACTCGCACCCGCACGGCGATTTGACCGTCGCGCAGGTGATCCAGAAGTCGAGCAACGTCGGCGCGGTCAAGCTGGCGATGCAGTTCACGCCCAAGGAGATGTGGGAGCTGTACGCGCAGGTCGGCTTCGGCAGCAAGCCGCAGATCGGCTTCCCCGGCGCGGTGACCGGGCGGCTGCGCCCGTACAAGACCTGGCGGCCGATCGAGCAGGCGACGATGAGCTACGGCTACGGCCTGTCGGCCTCGCTGCTGCAGATCGCGCACGCCTACACCGCATTCGCGCACGACGGCGAGGTGATCCCGGTCTCGCTGCTCAAGCAGGCCGACGCGAACGCAGCGGCCGGCGGCCCTGAGGCGCGCATCCCCGGCGTGCGCGTGTTCTCGCCGAAGACCGCGCAATCGATACGCGAGATGCTCGCGCTGGTCTGCGGCCCGGGCGGCACCGCGCCGAAGGCGCAGGCGATGGGCTACACGGTCGGCGGGAAATCCGGAACGGCGTACAAGCAGGAAGGCAAGGGCTACGCGGTCAAGAAGTACCGTTCGTGGTTCGTCGGCATGGCGCCGATCACGCACCCGCGCATCATCGTCGCGGTGATGGTCGACGAGCCGAGCAACGGCAAGTACTTCGGCGGCGACGTTGCGGCGCCGGTGTTCAGCGAGGTCGTCCAGCAGACGCTGCGCACGCTCGGCGTGCCGCCCGATCTGGAGGTGAAGACGCAGATCATCACGAAGGACATCCCCGCCGAGGAGGAGAGTTTCTGATGGCGCTGCATGAGCTGCCTTCGGTGGACGCCGCGCTCGCCTGGCTCGCGGCGCGCGGCGTGCGCGCGCTGACGACCGACAGCCGGCGCGTGCAGCGTGGCGACGCGTTCATCGCGTGGCCTGGCTACGCGGTCGACGGCCGGCAGTTCGTCGGTGCGGCGCTCGCGGCTGGCGCGAGCGCGTGCCTGGTCGAGGCCGAGGGCGCGTCGGCGTTCGGGTTCGACGATGTCGAGCGCATCGCCGCCCTGCGCGATCTGAAGCCGCGCACCGGGCTGCTCGCGAGTGCGTTCCTGGGCGATCCGAGCGCGCGGCTGCAGGTCTTCGCGGTCACCGGCACGAACGGCAAGACCTCGACGAGCTGGTGGGTCGCACAGGCCTTGTCGGTACTCGGACAGCGCTGCGGCGTGATCGGCACGCTGGGGGTCGGCGAACCGCCGGTCCAGGGGCGTGCGTCGTCGATCGCCTTCACCGGGCTGACCACGCCCGACCCGATCACCGTGCAGGCAGGCTTCAAGCGCTTCGCCGACGCCGGGCTCGCGGCCTGCGCGATCGAGGCGACCTCGATCGGCATCATCGAGCAGCGCCTGGCCGGCAGCAGGATAGCCATCGCGCTGTTCACGAACTTCACGCAGGACCATCTCGACTATCACCACACGATGGACGCGTACTGGGACGCGAAGGCGCAGCTGTTCACGTGGCCCGGGCTCAAGGCCGCGGTGCTGAACGTCGACGATGCGCGTGGCGCGGAGCTGGCAGCAGGCGCGGTGGGCAACTCGCACGGGCTCGACCTCTGGACCTATTCGACGCAGCGCCGCAACGCGCGTCTGTGTGCGGTCGATGCGGGCTACGTCGCCGACGGCCTCGCGTTCGATGTGGTCGAAGGCGACGCACGCGTCGCGGTGCGCACGCGGCTGATCGGCGACTACAACGTCGCGAACCTGCTCGCCGTCATCGGCGGCCTGCGCGCCGCCGGCATCGCGCTGGCCGACGCGGCACAAGCCTGCGCGACCCTGACCCCAGTACCGGGCCGGATGGACCGCGTGCCTTCTCCCGCGGGCCCTTCGATACCTCAGGGCGAACGGAGCGCGCGGGTGGGCACTGCTCCCGATCCCGTTCAGGCTGAGGTATCGAAGCCCTCTCCCGCGGGCCCTTCGATACCTCAGGGCGAGCGGAGCGCACGGGTGGGCAGCGCTCTCGCTCCCGTTGGGGCTGAGGCATCGAAGCCCTCTCCCGCGGGCCCCTCGATACCTCAGGGCGAACGGAGCGCGCGGGTGGGCAGCGCTCCCGCTCCTGCTCCCGTTCGGGCTGAGGTATCGAAGCCTTCTTCCGCGGGCTCTTCGATACCTCAGGGCGAGCGGAGCGCGCGGGTGGGCAGCGCTCCCGATCCCGTTCGGGCTGAGGTAACGAAGCCTTCTCCCGCGGGCCCCTCGATACCTCAGGGCGAACGGAGCGCGCGGGTGGGCACTGCTCCCGATCCCGTTCGGGCTGAGGTATCGAAGCCCTCTCCCGCGGGCCCTTCGAGGTTTCCGGAAGTCGTTGTCGACTACGCGCACACGCCCGATGCTCTCGAAAAGGCATTGCAGGCCCTGCAACCGCTCGCCGCGCAGCGCGGCGGCGCGCTGTGGTGCGTGTTCGGCTGCGGCGGCAACCGCGACGCAGGCAAGCGCCCGGTGATGGGCGCGATCGCGCAACGCCTTGCGCAGCACGTCGTCGTCACCAGCGACAACCCGCGCCTCGAAGACCCGAACGCCATCATCGAGCAGATCGTCGCCGGCTTCGTTGCGAACGGCACGCCGCCCATGGTGATCGCAAACCGCGCCGCCGCGATCGCGCATGCGGTGGCGCAGGCATCGGCCCGCGACGTGATCCTGCTCGCCGGCAAGGGCCATGAGGACTACCAGGACGCGGGCGGCGTCAAGCACCCGTTCTCCGACCTCGAACAGGCCGCGGCCGCGCTCGCGCGCCGCGGAGATCCAGCATGACGACCACGACGATGCTCACGCTCGCGCAGGCCCAGGCGATGCTGCCCGGCTCGACGCTGGTCGGCGACGGCGCCACAGCGTTCGCGCGCGTGCACAGCGACACGCGCAGCCTGCAAGGCGGCGACCTGTTCGTCGCGCTGAAGGGCGAACGCTTCGATGCGCACGACTTCCTCGCGCAGGCCAAGGCCAGCGGCGCGGTTGCCGCGCTCGCCGAACGCGGCCTGCACGAAGCCGGCCTGCCCGGCCTGCAGGTGCCCGACACCCTCGCTGCGCTGACCGAGCTCGCACGCGCCTGGCGCAGCCGCTTCGACCTGCCGCTGATCGCGGTGACCGGCAGCAACGGCAAGACCACGGTCACGCAGATGATCGCGACGATCCTGCGCACCTGGCTGGCCGACGCGGCCTTCGCGACCGCCGGCAACCTGAACAACCACATCGGCGTGCCGCTGACCTTGCTGCGGCTGCGCCATGACGAGACGGTCTGGCACCGCGCCGGCGTCGTCGAGCTCGGCATGAACCATCCGGGCGAGATCGCATCGCTCGCGGCCATCACGAAGCCCACCGTCGCGCTGGTCAACAACGCGCAGCGCGAGCACCAGGAGTTCATGGTCGGCGTCGAGGCGGTCGCGCGCGAGAACGGCAGCGTGATCGAGGCGCTCGGCGCCTCGGGCGTCGCGGTGTTTCCGGCCGACGACGAGTTCTCGGCGCTGTGGCAAGGCCTCGCCGGCACGCGACCGACGCTCACGTTCGCGCTGCAGGGCCGGGCCGACGTGACGTGCCATGCCGAGTGGGACCACGACCATTGGGCGATCCTGCTGCAGACGCCGGCCGGCGCCTCGACGCTGCAATTGCAGGCGGCAGGCTGGCACAACGTGAAGAACGCGCTGGCCGCGACCGCCTGCGCGCTCGCGGCCGGCTGCCCGCAGGACGCGATCATGCGCGGGCTCGAGGCGTTCGCACCGGTCAAGGGCCGCTCGCAGATCAAGAGCCTGGTGCGCGACGGCCGCGCCGTCACGCTGGTCGACGACAGCTACAACGCGAACCCCGACTCGGTGCGCGCGGCGATCGACGTGCTGGCCGCGCTGCCTGGCCCGCGCTGGCTGGTGCTCGGCGACATGGGCGAGGTCGGCAATCAGGGCCCGGCGTTCCATGCCGAGGTCGGTGCCTATGCGAAAGCGCGCGGCATCGAGGCGCTGTGGGTCGCCGGCGCGATGAGCGTGCACGCCGCGCAGGCGTTCACCGGCGCGCGCCACTTCGACGCGGTCGAATCGCTGATCGCGGCGCTGCCGCAGGCGCCTGCGTGCAGCGCGGTGGCCGTCAAGGGCTCGCGCTTCATGCGGATGGAGCGGGTCGTCGAGGCGCTGCTCGCGCCGGCGCCGAACGGCGGGAGCGCGCATGCTGCTTAGCCTCGCGAACTGGCTGCAGACGCTGTCGCCGGAGTTCGGCTTCTTCCGCGTGTTCCAGTACATCACGTTCCGCGCGGTGATGGCGGCGCTGACCTCGCTCTTGATCGGCCTCGCATTCGGGCCATGGGTGATCGCGCGCCTGACCTCCCTGAAGATCGGCCAGCCGGTGCGTGCCTATGGCGTCGACACGCACCTCGCGAAGACCGGCACGCCGACGATGGGCGGCGTGCTGATCCTGATCGGCATCGGCGTGTCGACGCTGCTGTGGTTCGACTGGAGCAACCGCTTCGTCTGGATCGTGATGGTCGTGACCATCGGCTTCGGCGCGATCGGCTGGGTCGACGACTGGCGCAAGGTCGTGCAGAAGAACCCCGAGGGCATGCCGTCCGGCGAGAAGTACTTCTGGCAGTCGGCGATCGGGCTGATTGCGGCGCTGTACCTCGCGTTCAGCGTGTCGGAGACGTCGAACCTGCGCGTGCTGGAGCTGTTCCTGCGCTGGGTGCAGAGCGGCTTCTCGAACGACCTGCCGCCCAAGGCCGACCTGATCGTGCCGTTCTTCAAGACCATCAGCTACCCGCTGGGCGTGTTCGGCTTCATCGCGCTGACCTACTTCGTGATCGTCGGCGCGAGCAACGCCGTCAACCTGACCGACGGGCTCGACGGTCTGGCGATCATGCCGGTCGTGATGGTCGGCTCGGCGCTCGGCATCTTCGCCTATGTGACCGGCAGCGCGACCTTCTCGAAGTACCTGCTGTTCCCGTACATCCCGGGTGCCGGCGAGCTCCTGATCTTCTGCTCGGCGATGGCCGGCGCGGGCCTCGCGTTCCTGTGGTTCAACACGCATCCGGCGCAGGTGTTCATGGGCGACGTCGGCGCGCTGTCGCTCGGTGGCGCGCTCGGCACGATCGCGGTGATCACGCGCCAGGAGATCGTGCTCGGGATCATGGGCGGCGTGTTCGTCGCCGAGGCCTTGTCGGTGATGCTGCAGGTGAGCTGGTTCAAGTTCACGAAGCGGCGCTACGGCACCGGCCGGCGGATGCTGAAGATGGCGCCGCTGCATCACCACTTCGAGAAGTCGGGGTGGAAGGAAACGCAGGTCGTCGTTCGTTTCTGGATCGTCACGATGTTGTTGTGTCTGATCGGCCTGGCGAGTTTGAAACTGCGGTGATGGACTTTCTCAAACACGCAACGGTGTTGGTGCTCGGGCTCGGCGAGTCCGGGCTGGCGATGGCGCGCTGGTGTGCGAGCGCCGGCGCGACCGTGCGCGTGTGGGATTCGCGCGAGCAGCCGCCGCACGAAGCGACGCTCGCCGAGCACGTGCCGAACGCGCAATGGCAGCGCGGCGCGCTGACCGACGAAGCGTTTGCCGGCACGCAGCTCGTGTTGAAGAGCCCCGGCCTCGCGCCGACCGACGAGCGCATCGCCGCGCCGCTGGCGCGCGCGGTCGCGACCGGCGTGCCGGTGATGGGCGAGCTCGACCTGTTCGCGCGTGCACTCGCCGAGCTGAAGGCCGAGCGCGGCTACGCGCCCAAGGTGCTCGCGATCACCGGCACGAACGGCAAGACGACGACGACCGCGCTGACCGCGCTGCTGGTCGAGCGCAGCGGCAAGCGCGTCGCGGTGGCCGGCAACATTGGGCCGACGATGCTGCAGACGTTGGCGGAGGCGCTGGCGTCGGAGCCGGATGAGCCCGCGGCCGACCCTCACCCCAGCCCTCTCCCGCAAGCGGGAGAGGGAGCCGAGCCCGACGCCGATCTCCCTCTCCCGCAAGCGGGAGTGGGTGCCGAGCCTGACGCCGATCTCCCTCTCCCGCTTGCGGGAGAGGGTCGGGGTGAGGGTGATGACGACGATGCAGCGCCGCCAATCCTCCCCGACCCCGAGCCGCCCGCCCCGGTCTTCGAGCACCTCCCCGAGGTCTGGGTCCTCGAGCTCTCGAGCTTCCAGCTCGACGGCGTGAAGGGCTTCGAGCCGAGCGCCGCGGCGGTGCTCAACCTCTCGCAGGACCATCTCGACTGGCACGGCTCGATGCCGGCCTACGCCGCGGCGAAGGCGCGCGTCTTCGGCGAGCACGCGGTGCTCGTCATCAACCGCGATGACCCGGCGGTCGAAGCGCTGGTGCCGGCGCCGACGCAGCTCAAGGGTGCACGCGGCAAGCCTGCGCGCATGGTCGAACGCGAGGTCGTGCGCTTCGGCCTGGACGCGCCGCAGCGTCCCGGCGACTTCGGCCTCGTCGACGAGAACGGCATGGCCTGGCTGGTGCGCGCGCGCGAGCTCGACGAGACCTTGAAGCGTCCCTCCAGCCGTGGCGCGAAGAGCACCGCCGCGCGCGAGCCCGACGAACTGTTCATCCAGCGCCTGATGCCCGCCGACGCGCTGCGCGTGCGCGGCCGCCACAACGCGTCGAACGCGCTGGCCGCGCTCGCGCTGGCGACTGCGATCGGCTGCCCGCTCGCGCCGATGCTGCATGGCCTGCGCGAGTACGAAGGCGAGCCGCATCGGGTGCAATACATTGCGACGCACCGCGGCGTCGACGCGTTCGACGACAGCAAGGGCACGAACGTCGGCGCGACGGTGGCCGCGTTGACCGGCCTGGGTGCCGATCGCGCGCCGGGCAAGATTGCGGTGATCCTCGGCGGCGACGGCAAGGGGCAGGACTTTTCGCCGCTCGCCGAGCCGGTGCGCCTGCACGCGCGCGCGGTCGCGACCATAGGCCGTGACGCCGAGGCGATCGAAGCGGCGCTCGCCGCGGCGCTCGTCGACGGCGCTATCGTGCAGCAGCGCCACGCGAGCCTGGAAGCCGCGACCCGCTGGTGCTTCGAGCGCGCGCACGCGGGCGACGCGGTGCTGCTGAGCCCGGCCTGCGCGAGCCTGGACATGTTCCGCAACTACGCGCACCGCGCCGAGGTGTTCGTGCGCGAGGTGCACGCGCTGGTCGCCGACGACGGCGGGGTGATCGCATGACGGCGCTGTCGGCCGCCAGAACCTTCGCGGGCAAGCTGCGCCCGCGCGGCGCGAGCGCCGAAGGCGGGAGCATCCCGGTGCGCGACTGGATCGCGACCGGCACCGGCCAGCCGACGCGGCTCGCCGGCTTCGACCAGGCCCTCGTGTGCGTCGTGATCGCGCTGCTCGCGTTCGGCATCGTGATGGTCTACAGCGCCTCGGTCGCGCTGCCCGACAGCCCGAAGTTCGCGCGCTACGTGCCGACCTACTTCATGACGCGGCAGATCCTGTTCGCCGCGGTCGGCCTCGTCGCCGCATTGCTCGCGGTGCAGGTGCCGCTCGCGTTCTGGGAGAAGGCCTCGCCGTGGGTCTTCGTCGGCGCGCTGCTGCTGCTGGTCGTCGTGCTGATACCGGGCATCGGCAAGGGCGTGAACGGCGCGCACCGCTGGATCCCGATCGGCCCGTTCAGCATGCAGCCCAGCGAGATCGCGAAGTTCGCGATCGCGCTGTACGCGGCCGGCTACATGGTGCGCAAGATGGATGCGCGCGAGAACTTCCTGCAGGCCGTGATCCCGATGGCGATCTCGCTCGGCGTGATCGGCCTCCTGCTGCTCGCCGAGCCCGACATGGGCGCGTTCATGGTGATCGCGACGATCGCGATGGGCATCCTGTTCCTCGGCGGCGTCAACGGCCGCATGTTCATGTTGATCAGCGCGGTGCTGACCGGCGCGTTCGTGCTGATGATCACGCTGAGCCCGTGGCGGCGCGAGCGCATCTTCGCGTACCTGAATCCGTGGGACGAGAAGTACACGCTGGGCAAGGCCTACCAGCTCTCGCACTCGCTGATCGCGTTCGGCCGCGGCGAGATCTTCGGCCAGGGGCTGGGCGGCAGCGTGGAGAAGCTGCACTACCTGCCAGAGGCGCACACCGACTTCCTGCTCGCGGTGATCGGCGAGGAGCTCGGCTTCGTCGGCGTCGCCTGCGTGATCTTCGCGTTCTTCTGGCTCGCGCGGCGCGTGTTCCACATCGGCCGCCAGGCGATCGCGCTGGACCGCGTGTTCGCCGGCCTGTACGCGCAGGGCATCGGCCTGTGGATGGGCGGGCAGGCGTTCATCAACATGGGCGTGAACCTCGGCGTGCTGCCGACCAAGGGGCTGACGCTGCCGCTGATGAGCTATGGCGGCTCGGCGGTGCTGATGAACTTGGTCGCGCTCGCGGTCGTGCTGCGGGTCGACATCGAGAATCGGCAGCTGATGCGGGGAGGCCGCGCATGACGACGCGCCACCTGATCGTGATGGCGGCCGGCACCGGCGGTCACGTGATCCCGGGCCTCGCGGTCGCGCGCGAGATGCAGTCGCGCGGCTGGAGCGTGAGCTGGCTGGGCACGCGCACCGGCATGGAGAACCGGCTCGTGCCGCCGAGCGGCATCGCGCTCGATGCGATCGGCTTTTCGGGGCTGCGCGGCAAGGGCCTCGTGCACACGCTGACCGGCGGCGCGCGGATGCTGCTCGCGTTCTGGAGCTGCCTGAAGATCATCCGTGCGCGCCGCGCGAACGCGGTGCTGGGCATGGGCGGCTACGTGTGTTTTCCGGGCGGGCTGATGGCCTCGCTGCTGAGTCGGCCGCTCGTGCTCGTGAATGCCGACGCGTCGCTGCTGATGAGCAACAAGGCGCTGCTGCCGGTCGCCGATGCGGTCGCGTTCGGCTTCGACGGCGCGGCCGCGCAGAAGGTCAAGCACGCGGTCGTGACCGGCAACCCGGTGCGCGCCGAGATCGAGAACCTGCCGGCGCCGGAGCAACGCTTCGCCGGCCGCAGCGGCCGCTTGCGCGTGCTGGTCGTCGGCGGCAGCCTCGGCGCGAAGGTGCTGAACGAGTGCGTGCCGCAGGCGCTGGCGCTGTTCGATGCGGCGCAGCGCCCGGCCGTCATGCATCAGACCGGCCAGGCGCATCTGGCCTCGGTGCGCTCCGCCTATGCCGACGCGAAGGTCGACGCCGACGTGCTGCCGTTCATCGACGACATGGCGCAGCGCCTCGGCGACTGCGACGTGATCGTCTGCCGCGCCGGCGCGGTCACGGTCAGCGAGCTGTGCGCGGCCGGCGTCGCGGCGGTGCTGGTGCCGCTGGTCGTCAGCACCACCTCGCACCAGCGCGACAACGCGCAGTGGCTCGCGTCGCACGGCGCCGGCGTGCACTTGCCGCAGAACGAGCTGACGCCGCGCAAGCTCGCCGACCTGCTCGCCGGCTTCACGCGCGACACCCTTCAGGCGATGGCGGCAAAGGCCCGCGCGCTCGCGAAGCCGCACGCGGCCGCACGCGTCGCCGATCAGATCGAAAGGTTGGTGGCTGCATGAAGCACGCCGTCAAGCACATTCATTTTGTAGGGGTCGGCGGTGCCGGCATGAGCGGCATCGCCGAGATCCTGCACAACCTCGGCTACACGGTGTCGGGCTCCGACCAGCATGCGAGCCCGACGACGCAGCGGCTCGCAACGCTCGGCATCCGCGTCAGCATCGGGCACGAAGCCGGCAACGTCGCCGGCGCCGAGGCGGTCGTCACGTCGACCGCGGTGCGGGCCGACAACCCCGAGGTGATCGCGGCGCGCGCCAGGCGCGTGCCGGTGGTGCCGCGCGCGGTGATGCTGGCCGAGCTGATGCGGCTGAAGCAGGGGATCGCGATCGCCGGCACCCACGGCAAGACGACGACGACCTCGCTGGTCACGAGCGTGCTCGCCGAGGCCGGCATCGACCCGACCTTCGTGATCGGCGGCCGGCTCAATGCCGCGGGCGCGAACTCGCGGCTGGGTCTGGGCGAGTACATCGTCGTCGAGGCCGACGAGTCGGATGCGTCGTTCCTGAACCTGACGCCGGTGATGGCCGTGGTCACGAACATCGACGCCGACCACATGGACACCTACGGCCACGACTTCGCGAAGCTGAAGTCGGCGTTCGTCGAGTTCATCCACCGCATGCCGTTCTACGGCGCGGCGATCCTGTGCGCCGACGACGTGAACGTGCGGGCCATCATGCCGATGATCTCGCGCCCCATCGTCACCTACGGCTTCGGTGCCGACGCGATGGTGCGCGCCGTCGACGTGCGCGCGGACGCCGGCACGATGCGCTTCACCGTGCAGCGCCGCAACGGCGTGCAGATGCCCGATCTGCAGGTCACGCTGAACCTGCCGGGCGACCACAACGTGCTGAACGCGCTGGCTGCGATCGCGGTCGCTTCCGAGCTCGAGCTGCCGGATGCGCCGGTGGTCAAGGGCCTGGCCGAGTTCCACGGCGTCGGCCGGCGCTTCCAGCGCTACGGCGACCTGCCGGTCAGCGCCGCGAACGGCGGCGGCACCTTCGCGCTGATCGACGACTACGGCCACCATCCGGTCGAGATGGCCGCGACGCTGGCCGCCGCGCGCGGCGCGTTCCCGGGCCGGCGCGTCGTGCTCGCGTTCCAGCCGCACCGCTACACCCGCACGCGCGACTGCTTCGAGGATTTCGTCAAGGTCATCGGCAGCGCCGATGCGGTGCTGCTCGGCGAGGTCTACGCCGCCGGCGAGGCCGCGATCGTCGCGGCCGACGGCCGTTCGCTCGCCCGCGCGCTGCGTGTGGCCGGCAAGGTCGATCCGGTGTTCGTCGACGACATCGCCGAGATGCCGCGAACCATCGTCGAGCACGCGCGCGACGGCGATGTCGTGATCGCGATGGGCGCCGGCTCGATCGGCAACGTGCCGGCGCAGGTGGTCGAGTTGTTGAAGGAGGGCGCGTGATGGCGACGATCGTTGATGTCAAGGCGCTGGGCAAGGTCGCGGTGCTGATGGGCGGTACCTCGGCTGAGCGGCAGATCTCGCTGATGTCGGGCGGCGGCGTGCTCGCGGCGCTGCAATCCAAGGGCGTGGACGCGCATGCGTTCGATCCGGCCGAGCGCGAGCTGATCGAGCTCAAGCGCGACGGTTTCGCGCGCTGCTTCGTCGCGCTGCACGGCCGGCACGGCGAAGACGGCAGCGTGCAGGGCGCGCTCGAGCTGCTCGGCATTCCGTACACCGGCTCGGGCGTGCTCGCGTCGGCGATCGCGATGGACAAGGTGATGACCAAGCGCGTCTGGATCGCCGAGGGGCTGCCGACGCCGCGCTATGCGTGGCTCGCGCCGGGCGACCAGGGCCGCGAGCGCGTGATGCACGTGCCCGACGATCTCGGCCTGCCGCTGATCGTGAAGCCGCCGCGCGAAGGCTCGTCGATCGGCATCACGAAGGTCGCCGGTTATTCGCAGATGCAGGACGCGGTGACGCTTGCCGCGCAATACGACCGCGACGTGCTGTGCGAGGAGTTCATCGACGGCGACGAAGTGACCTGCCCGGTGCTGGGCGAAGGCGAATCGGCGCGCGCGCTGCCGGTCGTCAAGATCGTCGCGCCCGAAGGCGCCTACGACTACCAGAACAAGTACTTCACCGACGTGGTCCGCTATCACTGCGGCGCGTTGCCCGAGGCCGAGGAGCGCGAGGTGCAGCGCCTGGTCGTGCACGCGTACCGAACGCTGGGCTGCCGCGGCTGGGGCCGCGCCGATCTGATGATCCGCAAGATCGACCGCAAGCCGTTCCTGCTCGAGATGAACACGTCACCGGGCATGACCGGGCATTCGCTGGTGCCGATCTCGGCGAAGGCCGCGGGCATCAGCTACGAAGACCTGTGCGTGCAGCTCGCCGCGGCGGCCACGCTCGATTCGGCCCGCGAGGCGACCCCCTGACCCGCCGCCGCGACGACTGAACGACATGGCCACCGCCTTCACCCTGCCCACCGCGCTGCCGGCCGACATCCGGCTGATGAACGCGACCGCCGCCGTGCTGGCCGCGATCGGCGCGCTCGCGCTCGTCGCGACGGGGTTGCTGTGGTTCGTGCGCCAGCCGATGTTCGCGCTGCATTCGATCCGCGTCGACGGCGACCTGGCGCACAACAGCGCGCTGACGCTGCGCGCGAACGCCGCGCCGCGCATGGCCGGCAACTTCTTCACGATGGACCTGGCCGCGACGAGGCGCGCGTTCGAGTCGGTGCCGTGGGTGCGCCAGGCGGTCGTGCGGCGCGTCTGGCCCGACAAGCTCGCGGTGCGGCTCGAAGAACACCGGCCGGTCGCGCTGTGGAGCCCGGCGCACGAGGCCGACGACGGCGCCGACAAGCTGGTGAACAGCTTCGGCGAGGTCTTCGAGGCGAACCTCGGCGATGTCGAGGACGACGCGCTGCCGACCCTGCGCGGACCCGACGGCGCATCGGCGCACATGCTCGCGCTGTGGGCACGGCTGCAGGACGTGGTCGCCGGGCTGGACGCGGCGCACATCGACACGCTCGAGCTGTCGGGCCGCGGCTCGTGGCGCGCCGAGCTCGATTCGGGCGCCGAGATCGAATTGGGCCGCGGCAGCGACGACGAGGTGATCGAGCGCGCGCGCCGCTTCGTCGCGACGGTGTCGCAGGTCACGCAGCGCTATCAGCGCCCGCTCGAATACGCCGACCTGCGCCACAACGAAGGTTACGCGGTGCGGCTCAAGGGTGTGGCGACCGCGGTCGACGTCGCGCCGGGCAAGCCTCCGAAGAATTAGAGAGGGAACAAAGATGCCGAAGGAATACAAGGACCTGGTCGTCGGCCTCGACATCGGCACCGCGAAGGTGATGGTGGTCGTCGCCGAGGTGCTGCCGGGCGGCGAGCTGCGCATCGCCGGGCTCGGCAGCGCGCCGACGCACGGCCTGAAACGCGGCGTCGTCGTCAACATCGATGCGACCGTGCAGTCGATCCAGCAGGCGTTGAAAGAGGCCGAGATGATGGCCGACTGCAAGATCACGCGGGTCTACACCGGCATCACCGGCAGCCACATCCGCGGCCAGAACTCGACCGGAATGGTGATCGTGCGCGACAAGGAGGTCACGCCGGTCGATGTGGCGCGCGTCGTCGAGACCGCGAAGGCAATCAACATCCCGAACGACCAGCGGCTGCTGCTGGTCGAGCCCCAGGAGTTCGTGATCGACGGCCACGAAGTCAAGGAGCCGATCGGCATGAGCGGCGGGCGGCTCGAGGTCAAGGTCCACATCGTCACCGGGGCCCAGAGCGCTGCAGAGAACATCGTGAAGTGCGTGCGGCG
>Ga0070706_100003150_pt1 | contig 16305 bp, 15 predicted proteins | sample KBSK5501metaG_FD_65476 | JGI IMG/M metagenome (GOLD analysis project Ga0070706, IMG submission 65476) | Corn, switchgrass and miscanthus rhizosphere microbial communities from Kellogg Biological Station, Michigan, USA - KBS K5-50-1 metaG | ecosystem: Host-associated > Plants > Roots >...
ACAGAGAGCGTGGCGGCCTGTGGTTTGTTCGTGCAGATCCCAAGGTTCGCTCCTGAGTCGCGTAGCAATCGAAGCGTGGTGTCAACTCCGGGATACAGGCGACTGAGATTGGCCGGCGCGGCTTCATAGATCTGCATGAGCTTCCGATGTGCCCGATTAAAATCTGTTATCGAGCCGGTTGCGGCCAGCGCACGTTCCAGCATGGCGGGTGTTCCATCGCCGATCATGCGGCGCACTTCCTCGAGAGTAAGTTCGCGCCGGTCCATTCCAACTAAGACCTGATTTAGCGCCGCGCGTAGATCAGGCGCTGTGTCGATGAGCGTGCCATCCAGATCAAAAACGATCGCCTTGGCCTCATTCACATCCCTAGTCTTGCGTCTGATCGTCGCCACTTCAAATTCGATCCTTCTGGTCACCCTTGCGCGCGAGCATTTTTCAATAGGAACGAAAGAGCGCTGTTGAGTCCGCGTCGGCGCGTCACCCTAGAGGGCGCTAGGAAACGCCGTCGACAAAAATCAGGTTTCTGCTTAGCGCTTTTTCGCGCACCTTCAACGCCTCGGCGTACTCGGGAGAGTGATACCATTCGAGCGCTCTTTGCATGGTTGGAAACTCGACAATGACGAGCGGTTTCGGTTTCCAGTCGCCCTCGATCGTTTGAATCTTGCCTCCACGCACAAGATAGCGGCCTCCGTACTGCGCGATTGTGCCCGGGGCCAGAGCTCTGTACTTCTCGAACAACTCGGGATCTACCATCTCAACATCGGAAATTACGTACGCAGCCATAGACAGACCGTAGCATGGCGTTTGGCGTTTACCGTTCCGCGCGAGGCGTCATCTTCGGTGTATCTGACCTGTCCCCTTTTTGTCTGTTAATTGACCTGTCCCCTGTTTCGTTTGGTGTTGGCGGTCGGCGATTCAGTGGTTGCATTGCGGCGAAGTCGCTACTCAAGAGAGCCTAGGGCGGAGCGCAGCGTAGTCCTAGGCCTGGTTGCCCCGCACAGGACGCGAGCTGAAGGCGCGCCTCAATCGGGCGTGTAGCGCCATTCTGGCGCTCGAATAAGTTCTGGCGCAGTTTGTCTCCAGTATGTGACATCTTGGCGCTATATCAGTCGACGAAAAACTGCGACAACTACCCTAAGTTGTTCACAAAAAGGTGGTTATGTCGATGCCGCGAATCTGGCATTGCCTATGCTTTTTCTCTGGGCGTGATAACATTCTTAAAAAGGAGGGTAAAACCTATGAGCATTGTTCGTTATCGACCTTTCTCTCATGGAGACCTTTCGAACGCTTTCGATCGGCTCTCGAGCTTACGTGAGGAGTTCGATCGAGTCTTTAATACCTCTTTCGATCCTCTGTTTGGCTCCTCGTTCAGCCGTTGGAATCCCGCATTAGATGTGTACCAGGACAAGGAAAAATTTACCGTGGTCGCCGAGATTCCGGGGATGAAAAAAGAAGAGATCGAAATCTCGCTGCACGACGGCGCTTTGACGATCTCCGGTGAGCGTAAACGGGAAGAATCGAAAGATCAGGGTTACGGCACAGAAAGATTCTTCGGCAAGTTTCAGCGCACAGTGACGCTGCCAGCGGCCGTAGACGCCGATAAGGTGAAGGCGAGCTACAAGGACGGGCTCCTTGAGATCACTCTGCCTAAAGCGGAGGAAGCTAAGCCCCGCCAGATCGAATTGAACTAAACACGAGCCTGCCGCGCGGCCTCCGCCGCGCGGCTGGCCGACTGGAGAAAGAAACCATGAATACTCTTGCTCAACGCGACAGCACTTCGACCAACGAGAGCGCTGCTTACCTCACTCCGGTCGCGGACATCGCATCGAGTGGGGACGCTTACGTCCTACAGGTAGAGATGCCTGGCGTGGATAAAAGCGGACTGGAGCTGACGGTTGAAAACGGGGAGCTGGTAATTGTTGGTCATCGGCGACGGATCGACTCGATAGGTGAGCCGCTCTACCGCGAGATACGGACCAATGATTATCGTCGGGTGTATGAACTTGATCCTTCGATCGACACCGGCAAAATAAACGCGCGAATCGACCAAGGATTGCTCACCGTAACTTTGCCGAAGGCTGAGACAGTCAAACCGCGCAAGATTGCGGTCGAATAATAGTCGACGAAATTGAATCGGTTGGCGGACGTTGCCGAGCGACGCCCGCTAACCACGCTGAGGAGACGCCGAAAGCGTCTCCATTTCTTTTTTACGATTTGTCTTCTGGTCTATCCCCGCTAATCTCACCAGATCATGGCAGCAAAAAATACCGAGGTCAGTTCTGCGGATCCGGTTTACGCGGCACGCAAAAAGAATCTCGATCTCGCCCTCCAACAAATCGCGAAAGATTACGGCGAAGGCGCAATCATGCGATTGGGTGACGAGCAGGTCGTGCCAGTCGAAGTAATCCCGACAGGTAACATTTTGATCGATCGCGCGCTGGGTGTAGGTGGTTTTCCGCGAGGACGAATTCTCGAAGTTTTTGGACCGGAATCCTCGGGTAAAACCACTTTGACTCTTACGGTGATCGCTCAGGCACAGAAACGAGGCGGCCTCGCCGGTTTTATCGACGTCGAGCATGCCCTTGATCCGCAGTACGCGCGGCGTCTTGGGGTCAACCTGGACGATTTGCTTGTGTCGCAGCCGAGCTCGGGAGAAGAAGCGCTGCGAATTTGCGAAACATTGATCCGATCGAACGCACTGGACGTTATCGTGATCGACTCCGTTGCCGCGCTGGTTACCAAAGCAGAACTGGAAGGTGAAATCGGCGACGCCACCGTTGGAGCGCAGGCACGGTTAATGAGCGCCGCTCTTCGCAAGCTCACTGCGCTCATTGCTAAGGCGCGAACAACCTGCATCTTTACCAACCAGATCCGGGAAAAGATCGGAGTGATGTTTGGTAATCCGGAGACGACGCCAGGCGGCAAAGCACTCAAGTTCTATTCCAGTGTCCGAATCGATATCCGTCGCATCAGCGCGATCAAGCAAACCGATGGCACTGTCACTGGGAATCGGACTCGGATTAAGATCGTCAAAAACAAAGTTGCTCCACCGTTCACGGAGGCAGAGTTCGATATTATGTACAACGAAGGTATCTCCAACGTTGGCGCTCTGCTGGACCTCGCGCTGGAGAAGAATATTCTGGAAAAGCGCGGTTCCTGGATCTCTTACAAAGGCCAGCAGCTGGCTCAGGGAAGAGATGCCGCCAAGGAAGCTCTACGCTTGGATCAAGCGTTGTACGAAGATATCGAAACATCCGTAAAAACTGCGCTGGATGAGGAAGCGGCAAAGCGGTAAGGCGGGGAACTTTTTGTCGGGCCGTCAACGTTGTTATCCGTTCTTACGATTTTTTTAAGAGATTGACCGTTTTTCGCCCTCCTCTCCAAAAATCGTCGGCAGAAAGGATTCGTTCTCTCCCCGTGAACAGGAAGCTCATTCTCTCCGTTCAGGTATTATTCGCTCTTGCTGTCGGAGCGATTGGAGCGCAAGACACAGGTGTTGTGACCACTCAATCACTCATCACCCAGGTGTTACAGAACCGAAGTATCGTTTTCCGGCTTTATGCGCCTTCGGCCAGCTCGGTTGCCGTATTCTTCGGGAATGGTGACAATAAACAGTCCTTCACTCCAATTCCGCTAACCAAAGATACTGTCGGCTTGTGGTCGGTGAAGGTCGGCCCGGTTCCGCCAAACCTTTACGAATACAAATTCGACGTCGATGGGGTCCTGGTAACCGATCCCGGGAACTGGACGCCGAAACCACAACGCCAAGTTTCGACGAGCCTCATATTAGTACCGGGGAACCCTGCCGATTTTCTGGATGAGCAGGACGTCCCACATGGAGCAATTCGGGAAGAAACCTACTATTCGACGGTCCTCGGAGAGATCCGGCACCTCCTGGTTTACACGCCTCCCGGATATGATCGTTCCTCGTTTCAACCTTTGCCGGTGCTCTATCTTTACCACGGATACGGCGATACTGAATACTCCTGGACTACAGAAGGGCGGACCGCACAGATTATGGACAATCTGTTAGCCGAGGGAAAATGCAGACCGATGATCGTGGTCATTCCTGATACTCACGCATTGAATCCCGATATTTTGCCGATCGGCGTTGAACACTTGAGACCTTACTGGGCGAAGAATCAGGAAACTGCCGACGAGGAGCTGTTTCAGGATATTATCCCATTCGTTCAGGAAAGATATCACGCGCAGCAGCAGTCCAGTTCGCACGCGATCGCAGGACTGTCGATGGGCGGCCTGCAAGCAGCTGCCAGCGGCGTGGTACATCCAGAATATTTCTCCTCGATCGGCGCGTTTAGCCCCGCGATTTGGGATCATGCTCAATCGGACAAGGTCAAAGATGCTCTTGCGTCGAACGCGGCCCAAATCAATCGACACATCAAATTGTTTCAGATTGTGACGGGCAAATCGGACAATGTGGTTAACGCGGCGCCGCAACAATTCGCGGACAAGTTAACCCAACTCGGCATACGCCATGAGCTGGAACTTGTCGATGGTTCCCACAATATGGACGTTTGGCGTCCGGCACTTGCCTCCTTTGTTCAGAGAATTTTCAAGGAGGAGTGATCACGCGCGGATCGCAACGACCTCGAGGTATTCGGCATCGATCGCAGTGACGTTACTGCCTCCGCGATTGTGCTCGCTCAAAAGCACTTCCAAGTCATGACGCAGCGCGTTCTGAGTGCCGCTCCGCAACGCGGCAAAAGCACGCTGCGTTGGGCCATAGTATTGCCGGAAGAACTCGACCGTTCCCGCCGGTGGAAAAGGTTTTTGTAGGAAAAATCGACGGCGTCAGCGCGCTGGGTTCAGGTCGCGCGGGAGCGCGAACCCTACCCAAGATGTGCCAACGCTCCTTACAACCGCACCGGAACGCCGTTGGCGGCGAGGAACCGTTTGGCATCGTCGATGGTGTATTCGCCAAAATGAAAAATGCTCGCAGCCAGAACAGCGTCGGCTTTGCCCTTTTGCAGCACCTGCAAAAGATGATCAAGACTTCCGGCGCCGCCGCTGGCAATGACCGGGATTTGTACTGACGAACTGACGGCCGCGGTCAGTTCGATATCGTACCCGTCCTTGGTGCCGTCGGCATCCATGCTGGTGAGAAGGATCTCCCCTGCGCCTCGCCGTTCGACTTCCTGCGCCCATGCTACCGCGTCGAGTTCTGTTGCATGGCGTCCACCATGGGTGAAGACCAGCCAACGGCCCGGTCTTACCCGCTTAGCGTCAATCGCGACGACGACACATTGCGCTCCGAAGGCTTCGGCCGATTGTGAGACCAGACTCGGTTGTTGGATCGCGGCCGTATTGATGCTGACTTTATCTGCACCGGCCAGCAGCATTTCGCGGACGTCCGCAACGTTTCGGATACCTCCGCCAACTGTGAGCGGCATGAAACACTGTTCGGCTGTGCGGGCAACGACGTCGACCATGGTTCGCCGATTGTCCGAGGAAGCGGTGATATCCAGGAACACCAACTCGTCCGCGCCCTGGCGGTTGTACTCCATTGCGCATTCGACGGGATCACCAGCATCCCGCAACTGAAGGAATCGGGTGCCTTTCACCACTCGGCCTTCGGTGACGTCCAGACATGGTATGATTCGTTTGGTTAACATCGGTTTCGCCTCTTCGGCGCCTTCTCCAGAGCCGCCTATAACAAGAGCCTGGAGGGGCGTTGCTTGCAACGCCCGGGTTCTGCGATCACGCATGCGAAAATGAGGTCTGCTTCCTTAGCCGAGCGTTGCAAGCAACGCCCGTCCCTGAGGTAGAAAAACCTTCGATATGATTGATTGACATCTTGTATGATGTCCGTTAATCATAAACAACATCATAACCCTCATCCCCGCGGTCATGGATGCTCCCCCTAAGAATCGGATCCGCCTTGTCGATATCGCCGCTGAAGCCGGCGTCAGCGTCCCCACCGTCGATCGCGTCCTGAACAAGCGCGGTAAAGTCAAACCAGAAACTGCTCGGCATGTTCTTCGGATTGTCGAACAGCTGCAGTATGTGCCGAACGGAAACGCGAGCCGGCTCGCGAAAAGTTCCGTTATCTCGTTTTGTGCAGCGTTGCCGAATTCAAAGGCCGAATTCTTCGAGAAACTGGACCGCGAATTCGACCGGCAGCGAAAGCGTTTTTTGCAGCAAGGCATAACCATCAGCTTCCGCACCTTCGAGGACCGGGATCCCAATGCGGTTGTTCGATTTTTTGCTGAGACGGCGCCTCTGTTCGACGGAGTTGCTGTCATCGCGATGGATCATCCTTTGGTGCTCGAGGCAGTAGGCAGGTATTGCGCTTCGGGCGGCAGAGTCGTCTGCATGGTCTCGGATCTCGCACGCTCGAGCCGTCATGCTTTTGTCGGAATCGACAACCGTTCAGCCGGCAAGACTGCTGCAAGTCTGATCGGCCGTTTCTCCCGAGTCACAAAAGGAAAGGTCGCGGTGTTTTCAGGACCGCTGCAGCAAATGGACCATCAAGAGCGTGTACTCGGTTTCCGCTCCGTTCTAGCCCAAGATTTTCCGGGCTTAAGGATCTGTGAAGTAAACGACCATGTCCTAACTGACGACGACTATTATCGCGTCACTGCCCGGGTGCTGAATGAGTGCCGTGATGTGTGCGGCATCTATGACTCCGGATCCGAGCTCGGCCCGATTATTCAAGCCATCGCAGAATCCGGACGTAAGAACGAAATCGTGCTGGTAGGGCACGAACTTACGGATAACACGCGGGTCTTTCTAGCCAACGGCTCCGCCGACGCAATTCTGAATCAAAACACCGAATTCATTGTTGATCGGACGCTTCACACTTTGAGTGCACTATGCTCTAACGAATTTTCCTCGGACCAGGTTCAACAGCTGGTTCCGGTAGAAGTTTATTTAAGGGATAACCTTCCGGCCAGGGAACGATAACGCCTTCGCGATGACCGGACCTTCCTGAAAAAGCCGTACCGCCGCTTCCCCCCATGATTTCAGGACTCAGCTCTTCGCGCTGGCACCTTACCGCGATCGTGCTTGTCGTCACCGCGATTCTGCTCTCGCCGTTCTATTGGGTCTTGATGGGTAGTTTCAGCACACCTGCGGAACTATTTGGAACTCACCTAACACTTTGGCCAAAACGCTTGGCCGTAGAGAACTGGTCTAACGCTCTGAGTCGGTTGTGGCCACATGTTAACAACAGTCTGATTGTCAGCACGACAGTCTCGTTATGTACACTTGTCCTCACTGTTCCGGCGGCTTACGCGCTAGTTTGGTTACGTCCGCGCGGCGGCAAGTTGCTGTTCAACTTTTTGCTCATCACGCAGATGTTGCCCGCAATCGTCTTTGTCGTTCCGCTATTCGTCGTATTTTCGCAGGCAAACCTGGTGAATAACCTCTTCGGGTTAGCACTTGGCGACATGACATTCACGGTGCCGTTCGCGTTGATAATGTTGTGCGCTTATGTAAAAGATCTGCCGTACGAGCTGGTCGAAGCTGCGTTGGTAGATGGCGCGACCCAATTCCGCTCCTTCGTATCAATCGTACTACCGCTGACCCTGCCAGGGATTATCACGGTTGGAATTTTTTCTTTTCTGATTCCGTGGGCAGATCTGATCTACGCATTAAGTCTGGTCACCGATGAGACGCTGCAGCCACTTACTCTGCAGCTTTACAAGGCCTTGGGCCAGTATGGTATCGACTGGTCGTTCCTTTTGCCCGGGAGTGTGCTGACATCGATCCCGGCCGTCTTGTTCGTCATCCTTGCAAGCCGGTTCATTTTAGCGGGGGTCACTCGAGGAGCAATAAAATGAGCGAATCCCAAATGACTAATCTGGTCTCGTTCAGCGAGGGATATGGATCGCAAAGAAGCCGTTTCAATTTTTCGCCCTATGTCTTTGTTCTGCCGTGCGCGCTCTTCGCCGCCGCGCTGTTGTTTTATCCTGTTGTCAGCAGCCTTGCTCTTAGCTTCCGTCAGGCCACGGTTGACACGTTTGTAAGCGGCGACATGCCGTTTAACGGCCTGACGCAATATCAAGCTGCGATCGGCGATCCGGTCTTCTGGAGAGCAGTTATTAACACGGTTCTGTTCACCGTGTTCAGCATTGTCTTCCAATTCACGATCGGGTTCCTGCTGGCCCTCCTTTTTCAATTCGAGTTTCCGTTAAAGAGCTTCTGTTTAGCGCTGCTACTCATCCCATGGGTGCTTCCCCTTCTGACCTCAGCGAACATTTTCAAAGGGCTCTTCAATGAGGCAGGATTAATTAATCAATTGCTGCATCTGGCAGGCAACCGACCGATACCATGGCTAGCGGACCGGCAATTTGCACTGCCCGCAACAATTGTAGCGAACATCTGGGTCGGATTTCCTTTCAACTTCGTTCTGCTTTATGCTGGCATGCGGAACATTCCAGTAGAGCTCTACGAAGCGGCCAAACTCGATGGAGCTGACTACTGGAGGCGGGTCTTTCAAATCACTCTTCCAATACTGAAGCCAGTGTCGGTTTCAGTGCTCATGCTGGGTACTGTCTACACGGTAAAAGTGTTCGACCTGGTCTGGATCATGACCGGTGGCGGCCCGGCCAATAGCACCCATCTATTGTCAACCTATGCTTACCAGGTTGGCTTTTCGATTCTCAACTTTGGTGAAGCAGCCGCCATTGCGACTCTGATGGTTCTTCTACTACTCATCTTGAACCTCTTCCAGTTACTGATGAAACCACGATAGGAAAATCGCCGTTCCCCCTAAACCAAACCAACCACCTCATGAAAACAAACTCGATCGAGCTCTCATATTCTATGAGACAAGTACGCGTCGCGAAGTTTCGGCGCGCCAGTTTAGCCATTGCCACACTGGCCCTCCTAACTCTCGGCGCTAGTTCCGGATATACCGAGACAACTGTGGAAGTGATTCACTATTTTAATGTGGAAGGCCAAGTCCAGGCATTGGCAGACATTCAGAAAGACTTCGAGAAAGCCAACCCTGACATTAAGATTAAATACACTTATGTGCCATTTGGAGAGTTAGTCAGCCGCACCCTTCAGATGGCTGCTGTCCACAAGGCTCCGGCAATCGCGGCAATAGATAATCCCGACGTACTCCGGGTAGCTAAATCGAATATCCTAGAGGACATCTCCCAAGAGGTTAATAAGCTGCCTATTTGGAGTGATATCTATCCAGGCCCCAAAAAAGCCGTGACTGCTGACGGCAAAGCCTACGGGGTCCCGATAGGCAGCAACAGCCTCGCTCTTTATTACAACAAGAAAATGCTTTCCGAGGCAGGCGTCGAACCGCCGAAGACCTGGCAGCAGCTGAGTGATGTAGCGACTAAGACAACTAAAAGCCCCGTCTACGGGATCGCTTTTTCGGCCGTGAACACTGAAGAATCGACCTGGCAATGGGAACCTTTTCTTTGGAGCAACGGAGGCAGTCTGGTCGACCTGACTTCATCCAATGCGGTGGCCGCGCTCCAACTTTGGGTAGACTGGGTATCGAAGGGTTTGGCTTCGAAAGATGCACTCAATTGGGAACAGGGTGATGTCGCAAGTCAGTTCACCGGCGGGCGCGCGGCTACGATGGTCATGGGCCCCTGGATGCTCGATGCGGTCAAGAAAAGTGGGGTGGACTTCGGCATCGTGCCGATTCCTGTCCCAAAGGAAGGGGCTAAACCGGTCGTTCCACTTGGCGGTGAGTGTTGGTGCGTGCTGAAAACCAATTCTCAAGTCGAGGCCGCCGCCATGAAGTTTATCTCTTTCACGGAGGAACCGGAACGACTCCGAAAACTGTGCGACACATTCAACTACATTTCGTCGGTCAAAAACATAGCGAAACAACAAGGTGAATCTAATCCGCAACTGGTCCCTTTTGTCGAACAGATGGACACAGCGAAGGCTAGATCTGAAGACGGAGGCGCAAAATACCCGGAAATCTCTCTAGCAACACGAACGGCGATTCAACGAGCAGTATCGGGTCAGGCTCCCGCCGACCAAGCACTGAAGGAGTCGGCTGCGAAGATCAATTCGATTCTATCGAAGAATTAGTCCTCAAAGGCATTGGTCCCCATTTCAGCAAAACTTGATCCTATGTTTCAACAAGAGGGCGATGCACTTGTCCGCGAATTCGCGGGTGAAAAGTTAGTTATCCAACCTTGGGGTAAGGATAGTTTAAGAGTCCGAAGCACAATGCGCCCAGCCTTGGAAAACGAAGACTGGGCGCTGCTGCCGGTCGAAGTCTCTAAACCACCCACGATTTCGATTCAAACGGATGGCTCGGCCTCAATCAGCAATGGCCGGATCACCGCAAGGATCGACCCGAGAGGACAAATCTCGTTCCTCAATCAAAAGAACGATGTGTTGTTGCAAGAGTTTATCAGGGTGCGTCTTGGAGACATGCAACAGAGCACCGGGCAAGTTGATCCGGCCGCGGTCGCCTATTTTAACAGCGCGCTCTCCATCTACCCGCGCGAATTCAAACCAGCGCTGGGCGGCGATTATTCGCTCACCGTCCGCTTTGAGTCGACTGCCGGAGAAAAGCTGTTTGGCATGGGGCAGTATCAGCACGGTTTTCTCAATCAAAAAAACTGTGTGCTTGAGCTGGCGCAGCGGAACTCCCAAGCGTCTGTACCGTTTGCCCTTTCCAGCCTTGGATACGGCTTTCTATGGAATAATCCGGCTATCGGCAAAGTGACGTTCGGAAAGAACTGCACGGAGTGGACCGCGCTGGCTTCAAAGCAGATCGATTACTGGATCACGGTGGGCGACGCGCCCGGCGAGATCCTGGCGAACTACTCGGACGTGACGGGGAAAGTACCGATCATGCCCGAGTACGGTTTGGGACTCTGGCAGTGCAAACTCCGGTATCAGACGCAAGACGAACTTCTCTCCGTTGCTCGCGAGTATAAGAAGCGAGGCCTTCCGCTCGACGTAATCGTTGCAGATTTCTTTCATTGGCCGATGCAAGGCGAGTTTCGATTTGATCCGGATTACTGGCCCGACCCGGCTGGCATGACCCGCGAACTCGAATCGATGGGAGTCAAGCTGATGGTCTCCATCTGGCCGACTATCGATCGCAACTGCTCCAATTTCGCGGAGATGCGAGACAGAGGGCTTTTAGTAAGAACCGAACGTGGGGTGATCACCACAATGGAGTTCCTGGGTAACACGGTGTTCTTCGATGCCACCAATCCACGAGCTCGCGAGTTCGTGTGGAAGATCGTCAAACGGAACTACTATGACAATGGTGTCAGAATATTCTGGCTCGATGAAGCAGAGCCTGAGTATGCCGTATACGACTTTGATCACTATCGTTATCATCTAGGGCCGAACCTGCAGGTAGGAAATATTTTTCCGTTTAAGTATGCCCAGGGTTTCCACGAAGGAATGACGGCGGAAAAGCAGGAGAACATTATTAATCTCGTGCGCTGCGCATGGGCTGGTAGCCAGAGATTCGGCGCCCTTGTTTGGTCGGGTGACATCGATTCAAGTTTCGAATCTTTGCGGGTCCAGCTGGCCGCCGGTCTGAATATGGGGCTTGCCGGCATACCTTGGTGGACAACCGACATCGGCGGGTTTCATGGAGGCGTAAACACGGATCCATCGTTCAGAGAATGCCTGATCCGATGGTTCCAGTTCGCCGCGTTTTCGCCGGTGCTTCGGATGCACGGCGATCGCGAGCCGCATTCGAAGCCGCTTTCAACCACTGGTGGCGGAAAATGCAGTAGCGGAGCGCCAAATGAGCTTTGGAGCTTTGGCGAGGAAGCGTACCAAATCCTGGAAAAGTATCTACGCCTGCGCGAGAAACTGCGTCCGTATCTCCGCACTTTGATGTCGGCCGCACACACAACCGGCGCCCCAATAATCCGGCCCATGTTTTACGACTTCCCTGGTGATCACCAGGCGTGGTCGGTAGAAGACGCCTATATGTTCGGATCGGATATTCTTGTGGCGCCGATCTTGTCCGAGGGCCAGCGCGCGCGTGAAGTTTATTTGCCGATTGGAACGCGCTGGATCAGCCATGGAACAGGAAAAGTCTTTGACGGCGGACAAGTCATTGATGAGGCGGCGCCTCTTGACCATCTCCCTGTTTTTTTCCGGAAGAACGGATCGGTGCGGTTGTGAATTACAAATAGTCAATGGAGCAGCTGGCTCAACCGCAAGTGTCGAGCTGGAAGCTCAACCCACGGTCAATCCGGAGGATTGGGCTGAAGCTTCCAGCATCACCGTGGGTTGAGCTTCCAGCTCGACGCTTGCGCCGCACCGCTCGGTTGCTACCACCTTACGCTGCCCCCGGAAACAACGACGCCAGCGTTTCCCGGGTTTTGGCAAACGAAATCTGGTCAAGCTTTCTCTTTTCGGCGACTTGCTGGCTGTAGAATGCATCATCTTCCAGCAACCGTCGCGCGAGGTTCCTAAGCTCTTCAAAACTACGCCCATGTCCATTTAGCTCTGGAAAAGCTAACCTCTCGATAGCGCCGTTCCCACCTACCGTCGGAATCCCACACAGAAGACTATCACCGGCGACCTGGCCGGGAACGGCGCTTTGGTCAAACTGAAGAACGAGCCGGTGCGACGCTATGAGCCTCAGATATTCCGGAAACGGAAGCGGCTCGACGATGGTGAGCTGATCCTCCGGAAACTTCAGCATAGCCAATTTCCGTAACCCAGATCTGCCATCCGGATTAACCACCGTCACAGGGAACGACAGTGTCCGCGCAGTCGCCAGCGCAAGCAGATGGTTGCGGGTCGGCACATCAAACTCGCGCGTACCGATAAAGATCCCTTTGCGGTCCTGAACAGGCTTGGAGAAATCCCATCCGAGCACATCAACCGGGTATGGAGTCGGAACAAACGCGACGCGTTTAGAAACCGATGTGTAAAGGGGAACAAGGTCCGGCGTGCTGGAAAGACAAAGATCCGCCGCCGCTGCAATCTCACGAAACAACCGAAACCGTCTTGGACGCAACAACTGTTTGGTGACCTGATGGGTACCAGATTCCTTGAACGAAACCGCGATGAAACAACCGTGCGCTTTTAGCGTCTCGAACGCCCTACCGGCCTCCGAAAAGTCGCCCCGTAGCAACAGCAGGACGCTCCGATGCCTGGCCGCACGCTCCGTATGGCGATAGAATCCGCCCTGGGTGCACGCTGCGTACGCGTGGTAATTCACTGGCGGATGCAAACCGCCTGAAGGCAACCCGGGGCCCTCGGCAAACGATTGATCAGGATCGCGCCCGTTCGGATTGAGAACAGCTAAACCCTGAAGCGACGAAAAATTCACTTCTCCCTTCTACGAATGAATCGTGCCTGGAGCGACGCAAAAATTCAGACAAACCATCCACAGATTACACAGATTCCGCAGATTTTGGAGCGAGCGCAGACCCTCGTTTGCTGAAGCCTTCGAAGAGAAATCTGCGTAATCGGCGGAATCTGCGGTTCCTTTTAATCACGTCGTTTGATCATGAAGCGGCACAATGAGCACCGGACATTTTGCTCGTTTTAGGATTCCGTCGGCGACACCGCCCGCAAACAAATGATAAAGCGGCCCGCGCCCGTGCGATCCAAGTACAATTAAATCGACCCGCGACGTTTCGGTCTGGCGGAGAATCAGTTCTACCGGCGGCCCACGCAATGAAAGCGCTGTCGATTCCAGTCCGACAGCAGAAACCATTTCTTGAAGACGCTTCAAGCTTTCGGCGAACTGCTCGGCCGTAACTTCTTCTTCAACCGGCTGCATCGGAATCGCGTCCGGTCCGGCACTCATAGTGACCAGTTGCGGCGCTATCTCGGTAGCGTGCATCAGGATGATACGACTCTGAAACGGCTTAGCCAGATGGATAGCAGCCTTCACAACCTTAAGCGTGACATCTGAAAAATCGACCGCAACCAGTATGGTCTTCATGATGTTCCAGGGCGCCAAAGTAAGATAACAGCAGCCGAGCCAAGCGGCAAGGAGGCGACGAGTCCAGATTTCCTAGTTTCGACAGCCTCAGGTGAACGCGCGAGTTTCGATCAAGAACTAAACTTTACGCGGTTGCGTGAGCAGAGTCAGTTTCCTCCAGCCAGAAACAGATAGGTCGCGTGATAAGCAACTTTTGCCGTCTGATCTGCAGCAGTCGGCGGCTCGGCTGGGGCAGTCCCGCCCGCAGTGTCAATGCGAACAACATATTTAACCGAGCTCAGTATCCCGACAGACCCTTGTGATTCTGTCGCGACCAGGAGCCACGGAATGTTTTTCCCGTCCTTTGGCTTAATGCTGGTCAAAGGCGGGAGTTTACCGACAATTTTGCTTCCGTCGTTCGCTATCCAGCTTGGTCCTTCACCATGTTTCGCAAATGTTTCTCCAGCCAAAGTTTTCAATGTCGCTTCCGGCGCTTTCAGTGCCCATTGAAATCCTCCGGCTGGAGCTGCCTTACTTTCGTAGATCTGAACGCCTTCTGCGGTTGCGGCGAAAAGTAGCCTGCTACCCTGTGGGAGCGTGATCCCTTCTGTTTCGCCGCTCCATGCTGTATCCGGACAAGGAATAACAAGAAGCCCAGCGACCAGCATCAAAATAGACTTTTTCATAAGCGACACCGACCGAACGTTCCAGGAAAGAGACTAGGTGGCGCAAGATTTTCCGGGTTCATTTCAAAAGCGGTGTAAGGATCTATCAGGACGCCCCGAAAACGGAAAGGTAATCTTTCGCAACCAATGCCTGCAAAATCATACTCACACTCACGCTCGCACTCGCACACAGAAGAGGTAGGCTTCTACTTGGAATGGACGATCTATTCGGCGGGACTGAAGAAAAACAGCCATCACCAGCGACGAATGCGCCGCTAGCAGCAAGGATGCGTCCGAGAACTCTGGATGAGTATCTAGGCCAACAGCATATCCTTGGACCAGGGAAGCTGTTGCGTCGCGCGATCGAATCAGATCGGTTAACATCGATCCTACTCTACGGACCCCCGGGCACTGGCAAAACAAGCTTGGCCCAGGTGATTGCTGCAACAACCCACTCCCATTTTGAACGATTGAGTGGTGTTGAAAGTTCTGTAGCCGATATCCGGCGCGTAGCCGGCAGCGCTGCACTCAGGCTCAAAACAAATGGGACTCGCACGATTCTGTTCGTCGATGAGATCCATCGATTTAACAAGGCACAACAGGATGTCCTGTTGCCTGATGTAGAGAATGGGGTCCTTCGTTTAATCGGAGCCACAACTCACAATCCGTTCTTTTATGTCAACAGCCCGCTGGTCTCCCGCTCACAGGTGTTCCAATTGGAACCGTTGGGTGTCGAAGATCTGGTCGAACTAATGAATCGGGCCTTGGCGGATAAGGAGCGCGGGCTCGGTAATCATCGAATCCAGGCGCACGATGACGCTCTGCGTTTTCTAGCCGAGATCAGCGAAGGGGACGCGCGTCGCTGCTTGAACGCGCTGGAAATCGCGGCACTGACCACGGAACCGGATGCAGACGGCGTCATTCAGATCAATCGCACTGTAGCGGCGGAGAGCATTCAGAAAAAGGCAGTTGTCTATGACGGAGACGAAGACGAGCACTACGACACGATCAGCGCTTTTATCAAAAGCATGCGCGGATCCGATCCGGATGCGACTCTCTACTGGCTGGCCAAGATGTTGTATGCCGGAGAAGATATCCGGTTCATTGCCAGGCGAATTGTCATAGCCGCAAGTGAAGACGTTGGCATGGCCGACTCGAATGCGCTGGTGGTTGCAGTTGCCGCGCAACAGGCGGTTGAGTTCGTCGGCTTACCAGAGGCCCAGATTCCGCTTGCCCATGCGGCTGTTTACGTTGCTACAGCGCCAAAAAGCAATCGTTCGTTGGCCGGCCTGAGCAAAGCAATGGCTGATGTCAAAGAAGGAAGGGTCCTGGCTGTTCCTCGCCATCTTCGTAGTACCGCGTACAAAGCCTCGAAAGCGCTCGGGCACGGCGCCGGTTACAAATATGCGCATGACTATGAAGGCGGCTATGTACCACAGGCTTATCTGCCTGAGGGCAGGATTTACTACGAACCGAGCGATAACGGTGCCGAACGCCGCGTGAAAGAACGAATGGAATACTGGCGTCGGAAGTTTGAGGCAGGGGAAACGCCGCGGGAAACGCCGAGAACGAGCGAGAACGCCGGGAACTAGGGCTGAAGCCTTATGCGGCGAGACGGACCGAAACCTTTTCTTTTCGAAACTCTTTTGACCTTCTGTTCAATTCCGCTCCAGAGCGAGGAATGCTAAAGCAGGCCAGCATGGATGCCGTTGGTCATCCTTGAATGAGAAGCACATTTGTGAGCAGCGATCCGAAAACCGAATCAGAGCGCCCGGC
>Ga0070706_100003151_pt1 | contig 16304 bp, 12 predicted proteins | sample KBSK5501metaG_FD_65476 | JGI IMG/M metagenome (GOLD analysis project Ga0070706, IMG submission 65476) | Corn, switchgrass and miscanthus rhizosphere microbial communities from Kellogg Biological Station, Michigan, USA - KBS K5-50-1 metaG | ecosystem: Host-associated > Plants > Roots >...
GCTGGTGACAGCCCGATCTCTGTGCTCAAGACATTCGTCGAGAATGAAAACATCAAATTCCAGGAGCTGAATCTTTTCGATGTGGGCGCAATTCCGACGGACTTGAAGACGATCGTGATCGACGGACCACAGTACGATTTTTCCGATCGCGAAATGAAATTGCTGCGCGACTTGTGGGACAAACAAGGGCGCATTTTGCTGCTTCTCGATCCATCGGCGAAAACGCCCAAACTCAACGCGTTTCTCAACGAACTCGGCGTCAGACTAAACGACGACCGGCTCATGGTTTTTCTGCGGACTGGAATCCAGGAGGTCGCGCTCACCCGCGATGTGCAGGCGCATTTTCTCGGTAGCAGCCCGATCACAAAACGACTGGCCGATGTGCGTGCTCTATTTTTTGGCGGCACATCTTCGCTCACGCTCGATCCGCAACGCGTGCGTGCGACCAACATTCGACTCGAACCGCTAATTCAGGCCGAGAAAGGATATTTTGCGGAGACGGATTATAATTCGGAGGACAAGCCGAAACTTCAGGCCGACGCGGCGCGCAGCGGCGGAGCGGCTTTGACGGTCGGTGTCTCGATCGAAAAGGGCGGGAGCGCGGACGAGCGCGTGCAAGTGAACTCGTCACGCATGGTTGTGGTGAGCAATGCGACGTTTATTCAGGACAATGCGCTCACGCAAGATCAACAGGCACTCGATTTCATCTCCGGCGCCGTGAACTGGCTGCTCAGTCGGGAGCAGATCATCGGCATCGCGCCGAAAGTGCCGAAAACGCTCACCTTCAGTCTCAACGAAGACGCATTGCGCAATGTGCGCTGGCTTATTCTTGTGTTGATGCCGTTGATCCCGGCCGTGATCGGCGGTGCAGTTTGGTGGCAACGCCGCGTCTGATTGTCCGATTTTAATCATGAGGTGGAAGACGACTCTGATTTTGGCGGTAATTGCCATCACCGTCGCCGCCTACATCAAATTCTACGAAAGCAAGCGCCCGGGCACCGAAGAAGCGAAGCGTCAGGCGCAGAATGTCATCAACTTCAATCGCGAAAAGATCGACGGCATCGTCATTCAAAACGGCGACGATAAGATCGACATGCGCCGCCACGACAACAAGTGGCGCCTCGAAATACCAATCAAGGACCAGGCCGACAGTTCGTTGATCAACAATTTGCTCTTCGATCTCGAGGGCTGGCAGAAGGACGCGACCATTTCGGCAAGGGAAATTGAGGCCGACAAAAGCAAGCTGAACGAATATGGGCTGAACAAGCCAAGGCTGCGGTTGAAGTTAATCGGCCAGGATGCGCCGCCGGAAATTTTGTTCGGCAAAGACGCCGCGCTCGAAGGGAAGATGTATGTGCGGTTTGAGAACTCGAAGGAGGCATTTCTCGCCGGACAATCCGTCAAGAAAGATATCGAGAAAAAACCGGAGGATTTCCGCGACAGGAAACTGACCGACTTGACCACCGCGCAGGTCTCGCGCGTCGTCCCAAAGACACCCGCCGGCGAAATGGAATTGCAGAAAAAAGGCGACCACTGGGAAATCCTGAAACCATTGCGCGCGCGCGGCGACGACCAGAAAGTTGGCGACTTAATTGCGCAGGTTACCACCGCGCGCATTCAGCAATTTGTGGCCGACGATCGTGGCGATCTGCATCCGTATGGTTTGGCCGAGCCGCGCGGCTCCATCACGCTGTTTAGTCAGGACGACAAGCAAGGTCAGATGTTGCAGATCGGCGGCGTGCCGGAAAAAGAAAAAGAGCAGGTTTACGTGCGCTTTGCGTCGCGCGGTTTTGTCTACACGCTGTCGAAAAAAATCGAAGAAATCCTCAACACGAGGCCTAACGACGTGCGAGATCGGCATCTTGTTCGGATCGACACAAAGATTCTCGACCGGATCACGATCGAGGCGCCGGGCAAAGGCAAAACCGTTCTCGCGCGAAAAGATGAGAACTGGACAATCGCGAGCCGGAATCGTGCGCCGGCAAATTCAGGCGAAGTCCAGCGCTTGATCGACACGCTGCAAAATGAGCAAGTGACAAAATTTGTCGAGGATGTCGCTTCGGATTTGCCGAAGTACGGGCTCGATAAACCGCAACTGCAACTGAGGTTCAGCTCATTCGCCTCGGAAAATACGGCGGAGACAAAGGCGGGCGAACAGCCCCTCGTGACGGTTGCATTTGGAAAAATCGACGGCGATAACGTTTACGCGCGTCTCGGCGATGAGCCATTTATCGTGGCCGTGCGCCGCACAATACTCGATCAGATTTTCACCGACCCCTTACAGTGGCAGGAACTCGCGATCTTCACATTCAAATCGGAACAGATTCATCGCTTCAGTGTCGTGACCGAGAAAGAACTCTCGCTTGTTCGGGGCGCCAACAATCAATGGACGTGGTTGAAAGGGAGCGGCGATATCAATCAAACGAATGTGCAGTCGCTCTTGAATACACTGTCGATGTTGCACGCCGTGCGCTGGCTTGGATCGACCACGCCGCAGCATGGGTTCGAAAAGCCGCAGCTGGTCACCAAATTTACAACCTCGCCCGACGATAAGGCCTTGCACAAATTGACTGTCGGAGGCCCCAGCGGCAACGGCATGTGGTTCGCGCACGTAGACGAACGCGAAGGCACATTCGTCGTCAACAGTCCGGACCTGAACGCGTTGAAGCTGCCACTCGTCGCTCAACCTTCTCCATCACCGTCACCGCCTCCATCGGCCACAAGCTCGCCGAGTCCGACACCTTAGGTAGGGCGATTGACTCCGAAAGCTTTCGTGAGTTGATTTCAATCGCCGCACATTGAATTTGTGCGCGCGTCCAAGCCGGTTCGGCTGAACCGCCCTACCTCTTCTTCGCAGTATACATCGTAACGATGCCGGCCGTGAGCGGTTCGGCGGTAGCCTCGCCGAAACCGTTTGCTTCGATCAAACGCAGCATGGCTTCCTCGCAGGGAAATTCTTCAATCGAATCGCCGAGATAATTATAGGCGCTTTTCTTCCGCGTGAGAAGCGATCCGAGAATCGGCAGGCAGCGATGCAGATAGAAACAGTAAAGCGCGCGCAAAATCGACAATCGCGGCAGCGAAAACTCAAGAACGAGCAAGTGACCTTTGATGTTGAGCACGCGCCACATCTCGCGCAGCGCAGCGCCCCAATCTTCCACATTCCGCAGACCGAACGCGATCGTTACGCAATCCAAGGAGCCGTCAGCGAACGGAAGCGCGAGCGCATCTGCTGCTATCACCTCGCGCAGACCTTTGCGCCGCGCGATCGCAAGCATTTCTTCTGAAAAATCGGCGGCAATAATTTCGGCGTTCGGCAACGCTCTTTGGATCGCGAGCGCCAAATCTCCGGTGCCCGTGGCAAGATCGACAATTTTCTTCGGTTTCCAACTCGCGACAATCTCCGCGGCGCGCTTTCGCCAATAAAAATCGGAGCCACAACTTAAGATGTGATTGGCCAGATCATATCGCGCGGCAATTGACCCGAACATCCGGCGGACAGCGACAGGGTCGCGAGATTGCGCATTTTGTTTAGGCGAACTCAACGCCCGGTGTTCGCTCACGATCCGCGCTTTCGCAAGTCGCGACGGCGGCGCGACTACGTGATCGAACCGGTTTGGTCAAAGGCGAAGCGAGCGCGCCGGCCAGTGTCAGGCAAGAGAGGGGCGTCACATGCATAAGAAGTCGGCCGATCGAGAGACCGACGTGCCTGAGGTAGTCTGGCCAGTTGCTGAAAATGTAAACGAACGCGTAGATGGCAATTGGAGCGCCGATTGCGACAAAGAGCACAAACGAACGTGCATCGCGATATCGATGTACGAAATATATGCCGCTGATTGCAACTAGCAGCCAGAAGAGGCCCCACGGTCTCGTGTCCGCGAATTGAGAAACAAAAGTCGAGAGGATCGGGCCGAGACGATGGATGTTCGGCCGAAGCGTCCTAAGGTTGACCGGCAAAAAATCGGAGGATGAAACGGCGTGCATTTGCGAGAGATAAAAGCGCCACGCGATGATCACGAACAAGCCCGGAAGCAGCGCGAGAAAATGCATTGGCGATTTTTTTCTACGCCAAATCACAAATGCGCCGCAGAGAGCAGCGACGACCCACAAGATCACGCCTTCTCGCTTCACCCACGGCAGCAGAGCAAGGCATGCGGCATAAATTCGAAAACAATCGCCATTATCGCTTCGGCATGCGCACAACAAATACCCGATCGTCGCGAGATAAAAAACGCTCAGCGGAAAGTCTGCATAACCGACAATCGCGCTGCCACCCTCCACCGTGATCTGCGGAATGAAAAACAGCGCAATCGCGGTGACCAAGCCGACCCAGGTCTTGCCGGTGAGACGTGTGCTGATTGCCGCAAGGAGCACGACGCCGGCGGCGTAGAACATTGGGAAAATTGTCTTCGCCCAAAACTGGTTCGCGTCACCGAGCCAAAAGTAGAGCCAAAGCTCGGTGAACGGAATGGCGAGCGGATATTCGGGGTGGCTGAACGCGCGGCCTGCGTCTTGAAAATATGCCGGTGGCAGCACACCATCGTTCGAGAACGCATAACGTGCTTTGATTTCCCAATTCAGAAGTCCGTCCCATCCAAGAGTGTGGACGTAGGAGAGGTAGGCAATCACCGCAATTTCGAAGGCGAGGAGCACTCCGAGCAAAAGCTCAACCGGATGCGGCCACCGAACTGATTGAAATCGAGACACGTCTCGGCCTTTCATTTTCCAAGCAACAAGGGGAAGGGCGACGCACACGATGGCGATAAGTCCAGGCAAGATCGCTCCGCGGGCGAAAAATCCGAACAGCCAAATGAGGAAGGAGACGATTCCAGTTCCACAAAGCCAGGAGAGCGCGAACCGCTCGGTAAAATTCAAACGCATCGGCTCACGAGCGATAAAGACGAGCGCGCCGAAACCAGCGCTGAGGATCGTAACAAGCGCACCAAAAAGCGCAATCGCGTTCATCGTTCTGCTACCGCGGCAATCGGCACAACCTCCAGTGCTTCGCCGAAGCGTTCGCCCTGCGCAACCGAGGATGGACGCTTGAGCCGGCAATAAACAACTGCTGCTACAGAGCCATTTCTGCCGGAGCCATTTCCCAAACCAGCGCCCATAACATCAACAATCCAGACGGGGTGCGGCCACGCCAGATAAGCCGTCATCATTCCGAGAAACGAGCTGCGTGGATCATCATTGCGCACAAAAATGAGGATCGTTTTGGAGGAAGGAAGCGAATCGAATAGTGCAATCAATCGCTCGGAACCGTCGGTCGTGCCGCTGGCAAAATAGAGAAAGCTATTGCTCGAGTGAAACGGACCGACGAGACGAATTGAATATTTGGAAGCGCTGCGAAAAATTTTCGGTGTGCTGACGCAGAGAAGCGCCGTAAGCAAGATCACCCAAAGCGAAATGTGCACGACGGCGCGAACGCGGCGAGACCATTGCATTTCAGGCAGCTCGCAGATGAACGCCGTTCACTGAAGGCACGATTGCCCAAGGCTGCGCAACAAGCGCCCGGCCCGGAGTCGCGAGGAAATTATTTTTGATGACGACGGAAACTTTCACCGGTTCCAAGCCTTATTTGAGCAAGAAACCGGCCAGCTCCGCCGCCGGCGCCGGCCTACGGAGTTGGCTCTAGGGAATCTTGCTCACGAGAGGACTCGAACCTCCACGGGTTTCCCCATACGGTCCTGAGCCGTACGCGTCTGCCAATTCCGCCACGCGAGCATCGAGAGAAACGGGCTGCTCAAATTGCGCCTCCGAGCTACCCGCGCAAGGCGAAATCGCACTTTTCGCCGAACCCGGCGAAGCCGGGCAGCTTCTTCACATCAATGTCGTGATTGACAGTTGAGTATAAACAGAAGGAGCTGGGCGACCCAGCTGAATTGATTCAATCGGCTGCCCTTGGGGCGCGGAGCGGGTCGATCTTACAGCCGGAACAACGATGTCGATCTTGCGCGATTAGGGCCGGCGCCTTTTCCGCACGCGTAATTCGAGCTGATGCGCTTTGCGCGCCTTGCCCAGTGAGCGCAGCAAGTCGGCGTAGTTCGCCGCCACGATTTCGTAATCCTCAGGCGGCTTACCAGTTGTCTCTTCCCAGCTCTTGAGCGACGCGCGATAAAGCTCCGCCGCCTTGGGATAATCGCCACGCGAATGATAGACGACGGCAAGATTGCATTTTGATTGCGCGATGTCTCGATGCACAGGCGGAAGCACCTTTTCACGGATGGCCAGGGCGCGCAGATGTGTCTTCTCCGCCTCGGTGTAGCGCCGCTCGTTTGTGTAAAACACGGCAAGGTTATTGAGCACAGAGGCGACATCTGCATGCTCCGGCCCAAGTTGCTTTTCGTAAATTTGGAGCGCGTGCAAGTAGTACGGCTCGGCCGCTTTTTGGCGTCCTGATTTGCGGAAGATGAGCGCGATATTGTTCAACATCGTGCCCAGGTCTGGGTAAGGCAGATCTTCCAGCTGAGTGCCTGCCGCGATCGCCTTTTCGTAATAGCGGATGGCTTCTTCGGCTTGTCCCAGGTTATCGCACAAAAAAGCGAGGCGACGCGCTGAACGATAGAGTGCGCGCTGATCCGGTGGCTTTGCATTTTCCAAAACAGCGTGCGCTTTTAGAAGATACGGCTTCGCTTTGGCGTGGTCGCCGCTTTGATCGAGAAGTTGACCGAGCGTCTCGTAGCTGAATGCGAGCGAGCTCTCGTTGTCGGCAAAAGTGCGCTTGGCCAGATCGAGTGCCATTTCGGCAACGCGAAGTGCCTCAGGCAGACGGTTGCTCGCGCGCAGGGTGTCGAGCTTGTCGTTGAGAATGTTCCAAAGCTTTTCTTCGCCTTTCATTGCGCATCACCAGCCTTCGCTCAGCTGGCTGACCAACCGTGTCGCCAGTTCTTCGGTGGCCAGTGGTAACGCTTGCCGTTCATCCGTCGTAACATCGGTGCCGACAAAAAAACTCGTTCCGCCTGCCACTTCGCCCGGCGGAGCAAGCGGCTTCCCGTCACGTCCAACCAACTTGTACTTCACGTGCATGACAAGATTGAATTCGCTCGTGGCCAGCACATTTCCGCGTATCGAGCGCGCCGGAGACCGGTTGATGCGAGAAATTTCGCCTTTCAAAACCGCATCCGCATTTACGTCGTTCCCGATCTGGAAAGTGCCGTCTTGTTGAAATTGCTTGATCACGGTGTCGGTCACCAGTACCTCGATGCGAGGGATGAACGTGTTGTTGCTAAACGTTGGGATTGCAATGGTGTGAACATCACGGAGATAATAAGGCTTGGCCGGGCCGATGTGATAGCCTAGGCAACCGCTCAAGCAAAGGCAGACCAGCGCTGCCACGAACGAATTCTTCACGGCGCCGGCGAGGCCGTTGCTTCGGCAGAGGCGGACGATTCCGGTGCAGGCGATGCCTCAGGTGTGGGATTGGTTTCGGGAGTCGGTGACGGCTCCGGTGCGGTCGTCGTGTCGGGTGCGACCGAAGCTGGCGGCGGCAGTGACAAATCCGTTTCGGGCGGCGGTAAGGGCGCGACGTGATCTGCCGAACTGCGCACCGCCGACTCGCCTTTTGCAGTTTCACCGGATGTGGCCTTCTTTTTCTTCTCTTCCTCCGCTGCATAAGCCGGTTGCAGAGCAGCGTCGCCAATTTTAGCGCGCAGCTGATCGATCCTTTTCTTGGCCTTCTCGCTTTCGGCCGAGCCCGGTTGCTGCCGGATCACCTCGTTGTAGTAAATGACAGCTGCACGGTAATATTTCTGCTTGTCGTAAAACTTCGCCACATTAAACGCACTCGCCGTCTGTTTATGTTCGAGGAGTTGAAGATTAGCACGCGCCTGGGCCGCCTTTTCGCTATTTGGATAGCGAAAGAGAAAATCCTGAAAAGCGGTCCTGGCATTTACCGTGGCCGCTATATCTTTTGTGCCGGAGCGTGCCGCCCTGAACCAAATGTAACCAAGCTGATATTGCGCATCGACCGCGATCGGGTCGTTCGGAAATTTGTCCACGACCGCCTGGTAGGCTTGAATGGCCGCGTCGTTGGCGCCCTGTTTCTCGCGCGCCAGGCCGATATCAAACTGCGCACGTGCCGTGGACTTTCCATATGGCGCCGTGCGGATCACCGCCGCGAAGATGTCCACGGCACGATCCATCGATGTGGCCAGCGGAATGCCCAAGAGCTTCAGTTTTTTCCCCGCGAGGTACATTTCGCCGATGCGGAATTGCCCTTCGATTGCTTCATCAAAGTGCGGACTGGTCGGATATTTCTCCACGATCCACCGGTAAGATGCGGCCGCACTGAGATAATCGTGCACCTGTTCCTGCAATTCAGCGGTGCGAAAACCTGCTCCGGCGGCGAGCGCATCATTTGGATGACGTCGAACGAGAGTTCTATAGGCTCGAATCGCCCGTTTGAGGTTGCCTTCTTTTTCCGCCATCTGCGCGATGTGGAAGAGTTCCTCCGCGTTCCCACTCATTTCCTCTTCGCCCGGAGCGACATACTTCGCCTTTTCACCCGGCTTAAAGACGACCGCGGCCCTACTTATTTCGGCAAAAACCAGCCCGAACGCGAAGAAAAAAAGCAATGGGAGAACTCGAGAGTTCATGGGGTTTGGCAGGGTAGTTGAGTTATCGGCTCCGTCAAGTTGACCAAGTTCAGCAAAAATCCACGCGACTTTTTCGTCTCACGGTTGCACATCGACACCGTCTAAGGCTTGTCCTGAGCGCCAGTCGAATGGATCGACAATCGGCATCTCCTCGCCCCGCGCCATTAACTTGTAGCGAAGGTCGCTGACCTCGGAGTAAAATCGCAATGCGGTTAGACCACCGCGGTCACGAATTGAATCTTACCGATCAGCAGAAAATTCGCATCGGCGCTTGCGCCTGGAGTTTCGACGAATGGCGGGAAAATTTTTATCCGCCCGGTTTGCCGGAGTCTGAGTGGCTGGAATTTTACGCGCGCTATTTTCCGGCCGTCGAGATCGATTCGACCTTTTACAGCGCTCCCGCGGAAAATACGGCGCGTCGCTGGATCGAGATGACGCCGGCCGCGTTTCGTTTTACCTGCAAACTGCCACGCGAAATCACGCATGCTTGCCGGCTGCGCGATTGCAGCGCCGAGCTAACTTCCTTTTTGCGCGCAATCGAGCCGCTCGCGCTGAAGCTGCAAGTCATTCTCATTCAACTGCCGCCCTCCTTCGCGCCCAAGGACGGCAGGCAACCTCTCCGCAAATTCCTCGCCCAATTGCCGCGCGATTATCGATTCGCCATCGAGTTTCGCCACGCTGGCTGGCACCGGCCCCAGATTATCGGGCTGCTCGAAAAGTATCGCATCTGCTGGGTCTGGGCCGACACCAGTCCGCTCAATGAACGGAATCTCGCGCCTTTTGAATTCCTTCCGCGCACGACCGATTTTCTTTATCTCCGCCTGCTCGGCGATTACGCGACGAAGTACGATGTCGATGGAAAGTTCATGCATCGCTACGAAAAGCTTCTCTGGAAACGGGAAGCCGCTCTCGAAAGCTGGTCGCTCAAGATCGAGCGCCATCTCGCCGAAGTGCGCAACGTTTGGGCATTCGTGAGTAATCACTTCGAAGGTTTCGCCCCGGAAACCGCTCAGCGTCTGGCGCAGCGTCTCGGCTACGAATTACCGCTGCCTTCGGAAGCAGAGAAGCTTCTTTCCGACAAGAGCCGCGCACAGCTTAATCTATTTGCCGAACAAAATCCGGAACAGATTGCCTAACGAATCTCGCTTTCGCCGAAATGGCAGGGCGACGCTCCGCGGAGCCGTGGAAATAAAAGTCGGCTTAACAGAGTCTCACCCTACCCAATCTCGGCTGCTCCGAAGTACGGCCGCAATTTTTCCGGAATACGGACTGAGCCGTCTCCGCCTGAGGCGGACTGCCCATTCTCAATCAAAGCCGCAAACAATCTCGGCAGCGCCAGGCCCGATCCGTTTAGTGTATGGCAAAAACGATTTTTACCTTCACTGTCTTTGAAACGCAGACTCATCCGGCGCGCCTGATAGTCTTCGAAGTTCGAGCAACTCGAAACTTCTAGATAACCGTTCTGACCTGGCGACCAGACTTCGATGTCGTAGGTCTTGGCGGAACCAAATCCGAGATCGCCGGTGCAAAGTTCCACGATCCGGTAATGTAAGCCGAGCAATTGGAGCACGCGTTCTGCATCGACAACCAAAGATTCGAGTTCCTCGTAAGATCTTTCCGGCGTCGTGATCTTGACCAGCTCCACTTTGTCGAATTGATGCACGCGAATGATTCCCCGCGTCTCGCGCCCGGCGGAACCGGCCTCACGGCGAAAGCACGGCGTGTAAGCGACAAATTTTTTCGGAAGATCGACAGTCGCCAGGATTTCTTCCCGATAAAAATTTGTTACCGGCACTTCAGCCGTCGGCGCGAGAAACAGTTCCCCGTTTTCCAACCCGTACATATCCGGCTCGAATTTTGGCAACTGACTTGTCCCAATCATGCAATCGCGCCGCACCAAAAACGGCGGACTGATTTCGGTGTAACCGTGCTCGCGCGTGTGAAGATCGAGCATGAAGTTGATCAACGCGCGCTCCAGCTTCGCGCCCGCGCCGGTGAAACAGATGAACCCGCTGCCACTCAATTTTGCGGCCCGTTCCAGATCGAGAAGCTTTACCTTGGCGCCGAGCGCGACATGATCGAGAACCTCACCGCTTAGCTTTGGTTTCTCGCCCCAACCTCGCACCACGCGGTTCGCGTTCGGATCTTTACCGATCGGCACGCTCCCGTGCGGCAGATTCGGAATTTGCAACAGCAAATCCATCTGCTCCTTTTCGAAAACAGCCGTTCGCTCGTTAAGACCGACAATTTGGTCGCCGATCTGGCGTACTTGCGCTTCCGGTTCCTCCGTCGCTTCGCCGAGCGATCTTCTGCCGCCGATCTCTTTGCTCAATCGTTTACGATCGGCATTTAATTGCTGCAGTGCGGTCTCTGCTTTTCGGCGCTCCGCATCGACGCGCAATAGTTCGTCAATCTTCGCCTCGTCACCGCCGCCGCGGGTAGCGAGTCGCTCGCGCACGAAATCTGGCTTTTCGCGAATGAGACGAATGTCGAGCATGGCTGCAGATTGTAGAGGCCGCCGCCGCCGCCGGCAAATGCAAGACTGTAAGGCGTCTGTATCAGGCGCCGCCATTCAAGTTCGGCGTTTCGCAGAAACGCCCTGCAATGTTCAAAACAACGTGACAATCATTCGTGCGCGAAGATAATTTTCGCGTGGGAAAACTTAATTTACTCGGCGTCGCGCTCGGCTTGGCCTGCCTCGCCGGAATTGATCTTTATCTCACCGTCTTCGTCACAGGTCTCGCCATTCATTTCCATTGGGTCACGCTCGCGCCAGCTTATCAATCGCTCGAAGTGCTCGGCCACCCGGCCATCGTCATCGTCTCCGGCATTCTTTATTTTCTCGAATTCTTCGCTGACAAAATTCCCTGGCTCGATTCCGCCTGGGACGCCGTCCACACCGTGATCCGACCGATCGGTGGCGCGCTGCTTGCCATCCAGGTGCTCGGACATCCGAGCCCGGCATTCACCGTGATTGTCGCCCTGCTCGCCGGCGGCACCAGTTTGATGACGCACACCGCGAAGGCGGCGTCGCGCCTTGTCGCGAACACCTCGCCGGAGCCATTTTCAAACATTGGCCTCAGCGTCGCTGAAGACGTCGGCGTGCTCGGCGGCCTCGCCCTCATTCACTACAACCCGATGCTTGCCTTGTTGATCTTTGCCGTCGGGATCGCGACATTTCTCTATTTCATGCCGAAGATTCTGCGCGCGATGAAAGCAAAGATTTGGCTCGCTTTCAAAAAACTGAACGGCCCGGCCGATCTCAATGTGCCGGTGAAACTTCCTCTCACCTTGCCCGGGCGGCTCGCCTCCATCTTCAGCCGGCAAAATATTTTCGGCGAAACGATCGCTTGGGCCGTGCCCTCCATCAGCGGCCGCGGCCGGCGCATTCCGCCAAATCTTTTCGGCGCTCTCGTCGCAACCAACGAAGAGCCGCGCAAAGTTTTGTTCGTCGCGCGGAAAAACGGGCGGCCGTTTATTCAAACAATCGATCTAGATGGGTCAATGGTGGCGCACGAGCCGAAATTTCTTTCGGAAAACCTGATCATTTTTCCGGCTGCCGGCAAAGGTCCCAAATATCTTTTCATTTTTTCGCGTCCTCGCGCGGCCATGGTCGAGGAGATCGTGCGGCGGCTGCGCGAACGTTTGGGTCAACGCGGCCCCATCAGCGTGGAATCGCATCTTGAGCCAGCAGTAGCTGCTGAATGAGTAACTCAAATAGCGAGTGCCGGCTGTTGTGGCCACCGCTCCGTAGGCGTCTCATGATTTCGAAACAACGGCGCATAGCGCCGTGGCTACAAAGCGCGTGACCAACGCGAAGCGGCGCCTCATAATTTCGGCGTGAAGAACGGCTCGGCTCGCTACGCGGACATGCGCACGGCCGGGCGCGTGCGCGAGCGCGCACTCCTTCTTCCGCTTCGGACTCCAAGTGAATTAGAACTGCAAGCACGCTGGTTCGCGGGCGATTTTGGAAAACATTTCATCACGACCGCCGGAGACAAGATCGACATCGTCCAATTCGGCACCTGGAACCGCGAAGCCGGGCCCGATTTCCGCGACGCCGCGATTCGCGTGAACGGAAGCGAACCGGTCCGCGGTTGCATCGAGATCGATTTAGTCGATCGCAATTGGGAGACGCATGGTCACGCGATCAACCCAGCGTTCGAAGAAACCGTGCTGCATGAGCGTGCTCGATGTGGCCGCGCAATTTCGGCTGCGACGAAAAGCTGGTCGCATCCGAGCCAAGATCGACAATCACGGGCGCGACGAAGCGCTTTTCCAGGAACTAGCGGCGGCGCTCGGCTACAAAGAGAACAAATTGCCGTTTACGCTGATCGCGCAACGGTTGCCGCTCAGATTGCTGCGCAACCACCCGGAGGATTGCGAGGCGATTTTGTTCGGTGTCGCCGGTTTCTTGGAAACACCCGATCTCGCTGTTTATAAAAGATCGACCAGAGACTATGTGAGAACGCTCTGGGACCGCTGGTGGCCATATCGCGACGAATTCCAACGGCTCATTCTGCCGCCGAAGATTTGGCGAATGAGCGGCGCGCGTCCGCTCAACCATCCCCAGCGACGTCTTGCCGCGTTATCGATCCTGGCGCGCGAATGGCAGGCGTTTCGCCGTTTCTTGGGCAAACGAAACGTCGCTGCGACGGACAATTTCTTCCGCTCACTCGATCATCCGTTTTGGAAGTTTCATTATACGCTCACTGCTGCCGCGTCGCGAAACGAGATGGCGCTGATCGGCAAATCGCGCATCGCGGAAATTTTGGCGAACGTGCTTTTTCCATTCTGGCTGTCAGAAGAGGTCGATCCTTCGACTCCGCTCCCGCCACGGCGGGCAGGCACGACAAGCCTTTGGCCGGAATACGCGAAGCTGCCGGCCCGCTTATCGAACCGCCGACTCGAAACGGCGACGACGCGATTGTTTGGCGATGATTCTCGGCGACGTGCGTTCACGAAAACGGTCGCGCATCAACAAGGTTTGCTCCAGATTTACGAAGACTTTTGTTTGCAGGATAATTCCGACTGTGCGCAGTGCCCGTTTCCGGAGCAGATGGCAAAGTGGACTTAAAGAGCTGTAGTGGCGGGCGTGCCGCCTGCATTTAAATTTAATTCGCGGCTGACACAGCCGCCTTTACATCAGAACGAAACCATTGTGCAAATCAATCTTACGCGTCATAATAATCCCGACGCGATGCAGAAAAATTCACGTAACGATGACGCCTTTACGCTCATTGAGCTGCTGATCGTCATTATCATCATCACGATTTTGGTCGGATTCCTTTTCCCCGCTTTCCGGGGCGTCCAGAATCAGGCGAAACGAACACAGGCGAAAAACGATCTGACGCAAATCGTGACGGCGGTGAATGCGTACTACACGGAATACGGCAAGTATCCGCTCGTGACTGCCGACACGATCTACGGACCGGCAGGCACTTCCAATGCCGATCTATTCTATACTCTGCGCGCCGTTGCGCTTGGCGCTAATGCAGCCGACGCAGCAAACCCGCGTAAAATCGTTTTCATCTCTCCACCTGATGTAAAGGATCCAGCGAATCCGCGTTCAGGGACCGGAACGACTACGGGGGCCGGCCAATACTACGATCCGTGGGGAACGCCGTATAACGTCGCGATCGACGGCGATTATGACAATCAAATTACAAATCCCTATGGAGCGTCGGGAGGCGCGGGCACGGATCCAGTTCGCCAAGGGGTCATCGCATGGTCGTTTGGCAACGATGGAACGTTGGGAACCAATGGCGACAAGCTTTACAAGAACGCGAGTGGCGTTCAGTCCGACGACGTGATTTCCTGGCAGTGATTGTTCGCGGGGGTGGCGCTTGAGTTTTGACTATTCACGAGTCACCATTCACTCCTTTCTTCCGCGGGTGTAGTTCAATGGTAGAACGGCAGCTTCCCAAGCTGCACACGGGGGTTCGATTCCCCTCACCCGCTCCAGCCTTCGCTTGGAGCACAGCGAAAAGCGAAGGCTGGAGCGTCCGCCGTAGCCTTGGCGTAGGCGGACTTTACTTCGCTCCAAGCTACGGCCGGCAGGCCACCATGTATTACGTCTACCTATTGAAATCGGAATTTCATCCAAGGCAGCAATATGTGGGCTTAACGCACGATCTGCGACAACGAGTTAAAGATCATAATCAAGGCCGATCGCCTCACACGGCCAAGTTCTGCCCCTAGATTCTCGTGGCCTATTTCGCGTTTGCGCAGAAAAAGACGGCCCTCGCCTTCGAGAAGTACCTGAAATCAGGTTCAGGACGGGCATTCATAAAACGGCATTTCTCTTAGTCGGGGAAAAGAACTCCTTCGCTTTGGAGCGTAGTGGAAAAGTAAAGGCTGCCACGCCGTAGCCCATGGCTCGCCGGAGCTGCTCGCGAAGGCGGCTTGGCGGGGGCGGGCGGTGCTTTCCAACTTTCTTTTTGCGCTCCAAAGACTACGGCTTGGCAGGCCAGGCTCTCAATCGCCCGCAGACGGTTCGCCTCCGACCCAGCTTCCGGCTCGGAGAGAGGCGCCTACGCCACGGCGGGATGAACCGCCCCTATCTCAATATGAAATGATCGCAGCCGACACGGCTGCCGCTACAGTTACAGGCGCGTGCGATCCTCCTGTCACGGTAGAAACGCTGGCTTACTGATTATTGACGATTACTCGCGGCCCAGGTCTGCTCATCTCCATCTGGTCGCTTACTTTCTGAAGGCCCGCAGTAAGAGCTTCAATTTGCTTCTGTTGCTTCGCGATCTTCGACTCGAATTCCTTCTGTTGCTTCGTAACGGTCGCTTCCAATGTCTGCACCTTACTGTGCTCCTTGAGGAATTCGTTCAGCAACATCGCGTTCACTGCTTCGTAGCGGACAGTGTTGACCTTCCCATCAGCATCGCGAGCTACTAGATCGGGGTTCACTTTTTCTACTTGTTCAGCCACCAGGCCAAACTGCGGGATGCCGTCTCGGTCAAGCTCCTTTTTGTAGCGGAAGGTGACCGGTTTAAGCGCGAGAATGGCTTCGCTCGCCTTGTCCATTGGCTTGATCTCGTCCTTAAAACGCTCCGAGGAAACTACCGTGCCGAGGTGACCGCTGGTATCTATAATTACCCCTACGCCTCCGGCCACAGTGACCCCGCTAATGCCGGCGATAAATGCGGCGGTCTGCGTTCCCACCGTTCCGATGCGGATTGTGTTGAACTCGCCAGCACTACCAGCGTTGCCGATATCGATATTGTTATTGCCGGTGGTGAGATTGATGCCGGCTGAAGCGCCCAACGCAATGTTGCTTATGCCGGTTGTGTTGTGGAAGAGCGCATTCGAACCGTTGGCCGTGTTGAAGCTGCCTGTTGTATTGCCATTGAGCGCACTCACACCGTTGGCCGTGTTGTTGTCGCCGGTTGTGTTGGATTCGAGCGCACCCAGACCGTTGGCCGTGTTGTTGATGCCGATTGTGTTGCTAAAGAGCGCCTCAAAACCGGTGGCCGTGTTGTCGCTGCCAGTTGTGTTGCTAAAGAGCGCCTCAAGACCGTTGGCCGTGTTGTCGCCGCCGGTTGTGTTGTGCAAGAGCGCATTCACACCGGTGGCCGTGTTGAATTCGCCGGTGGTGTTGCTAAAGAGCGCATTCACACCGTTGGCCGCGTTGAAGCTGCCGGTGGTGTTGCCATTGAGCGCATTCACACCGTTGGCCATGTTGTTGTTGCCGGT
>Ga0070706_100003152_pt1 | contig 16302 bp, 12 predicted proteins | sample KBSK5501metaG_FD_65476 | JGI IMG/M metagenome (GOLD analysis project Ga0070706, IMG submission 65476) | Corn, switchgrass and miscanthus rhizosphere microbial communities from Kellogg Biological Station, Michigan, USA - KBS K5-50-1 metaG | ecosystem: Host-associated > Plants > Roots >...
GGCCTTGATCAGTGCCTCTTCAGCCTGTGCTTGATAGAGCTCGTTACAGCACAACAGCAACACGTCGCAGCCGGCGCGAATCGCCTGCACCGCCGCGTGGTCGATGCCCATGTTGCCCGCGATCGCGCGCATGTCGAGATCGTCGCTGACGATCACGCCGTGATAGCCGAGCTTGCCGCGCAAGAGTCCGGTCACGACTTGTTCCGATAGCGTCGCTGGTCGCTTCGCGTCGAGCGCGGCGAACACGACGTGCGCCGTCATCAGCATCGGCAGCTTCGCCTGCGCGGCGAGCTTGAACGGCGCGAGCTCGACCGCTTCGAGCCGGTCCCACGCGTGATCGACGCGCGGCAGCTCGAGGTGCGAGTCGGTATCGGTATCGCCGTGGCCGGGAAAATGTTTGCCGCACGCCAGCACGCCGGCCGCATCGAGGCCGCGCGCGAACGCGAGCGCACGGCGCGCGGCGGTCTGCGCATCGCGCCCGAACGCACGCTCGCCGATGATCGGATTCTGCGGATTCGTGTGGACGTCGAGGACCGGCGCGAAGTCGATGTCGAAGCCGAGCACGCGCAGCTCCTCGCCCATCGCACGGCCGACTTGCTCCGCGACGCGCTCGTCCTCGCCGGCCGGTATCCCGTCGTGCGCCATCATCGGCGGCCACATCGTCGCCGGCGCGCGCACGCGCTGGACGAGCCCACCCTCCTGATCGACGGCGATCAACGCGGGCGTGCCGTCGGGTGCGCTGCGGTGCAGCTCGCGGTTGAGCGCGACCAGTGCGTCGAGATCGATCACCTCTTGCGGCACGGCGTTGCCGCCCGCCACCGTGCTGATCACGAGGTTGCGCTTGAACAGGATCGTTACGCCGGCATCACCAGCGTCGAGCCGCGCGCGCAACGCCGCGGGCGCGATGGGACCTTGGAATCCAACCCAGAGCAACTGACCGACATCGGCGCGCACGCCGCGACAGTAGCAGGGGCGTCTCCCGATCAGCTAGTAGCAGCTCATCGGGAACGGACCGGTGCCCTGACAGACGGCGTCGCCGACACCGAACTGCAGGTCGAGCGCTCGCAGGTACGTCGTGCCGTCGGGCAGTTGAACCGCGAGCATGACGTCGCCGGTCGACTGCCCGCGCGCTCCCGCGATTTCGACGAGCGGCCCCTCAGGTCGCCTGACTCGCAGGAGCAGCTTGGTGCCGACGTCTTGCGCGACGGTGGCAAACGTGAGCGGCATCGTCTCCGGAGACACGTCCGCCTTCCAACCGCCGCCGACCGAGACAACCTCGACGCGCGGGCAGCGTGCAAGGTCATCGCAGCCTTCGAGGTGCAGGTAACCGATACTCGGCTGACACGCCTTGAGCTTGCCGATGGTCGTGCCGAGCTCGCTCGTGATAATGCAGCGCGAGCACGTCGTCGAGCCGCCCTGACACGCGCACTGCGGATCGCTCTGGCAGGTGCCCTCGTCGCCCGTGCGATCGTTGCAGAGCGCGATGCCGGTGTTCGTGGTCGGATCGGCACACACGTTGCTGCCGGTGCACGCGACCACGAGGCTTTGCAGGCCGTCGCAGTTGGTGTCGAAGCCGTCGCACGTCTCCTGCGCATCGCGATGAAACCAGTCGCGCGTGTCGTCGCAGTCCTTGCCGCTGCTCCCCGTGGTCACCGGGTGCTGATCGCAATCGAGATCGAGTGGGCGCTGGGTCGCGTCGAGCCCGCCGTCGTCGGGGAACAAGAGGCGCATCTCGCCGCCGCTCTTGGGCCGCCACACGATGCCGCTCGTGAACGTCGATTGATCGTCGCGATAGCACGTGACGACGCGAACCTGGCCGACGTCGACGCGATCCATGTCGCCGACTTGCACCGCAGGCTCGACGTCGAGCACGTACTTGTCGATCTCGTCGCGCAGCACCTGGATGGGCGACGGCTGCGCGCTATCCGGCGCATGAAACGTCGCGACGCCGACGATCTGATCGCCCTCGTACATCAGCACGAACGGAATGAACTGCGTCTCGGTCATCGCCGGATCGGGCTCGACGCGGACCGCAAATCCATCGACGCCGTCGATCTTGCCGTGCGTCCCGCCGGCGATCGTGCGCTGCAGGTAATACGACACCGTCTGCACCGCGAGATCGTTCGGTGCGGTGCGCTGACCGTCGATGCTCGGCACCTGATCGGGCGTCGCGAGCACGACCTTGAACGACGAGACCGCGCCCGGCCCCGACGGCGCGGAGAACGTCAGGTGTGCGCCCGCGTCGGTGCAGCCGGCGAGCTGCGCCGCAAACAAGCCGATGCCAAAGCAAAGCGAGCGCGATAGGCGAAGCACGAGCGAACGCGAGGGCGAGTGCGATAGGCCAAGCGAGCGCATATCGCGAGAGCTACTGCGGGGGTCGTGCCAGCAGGTGCTGCCACCCGGCGCGATCTGGATCATGGTGACTTCGCACGCGCCGCCGTGTAGGTGCGACTCGCCCGACTGTGAGGCTGCGAACCAACGCAGTTGGCGCTGGTCCGGTGCTCGTGTCGTGGCCAGCCCTCTAGCGGGACGTTCGAACCGCACGCGCGCCTGCTGGCGATGTGCAACTCGATTGCATGTAGCATTCGCCGAACCGGTCGCTCGAACCGCCACGCGCGCCTGCCGGCGATATGCAACTCGATTGCATGTAGCAGGCTACCTCGCCAAGCCGGTCGCACGCGCGCCTGCCGGCGATATGCAACTCGATTGCATGTAGCAGGCTACGTCGCCAAGCCAGTCGCTCGAACCGCCACGCGCGCCTGCCGGCGATATGCAACTCGATTGCATGTAGCAGGCTACCTCGCCAAGCCGGTCGCTCGAACCGCCACGCGCGCCTGCCGGCGATATGCAACTCGATACCAGGCTACTTCGCCAAGCCGGTCGCTTCGCCTGCGAGCTCGAGGCGCTGCGCGTTGGCGGTCGCGGTGTAGACCACGATCGACCGCACCGTCGGGAATCGCATCGCGAGGATCAATTCGCGGCGGCCATCGGCATCGAGATCGATGACGCCGAGCACGTCGACGACGACGAGGCCCTTCTCGGGGGGCTTGCCGGGCCGCGGCTCGGGCGCGAGCTTCATATCATAGAGCTGAAATGTCGGCTTGCAGTCGGCCGCTGCGAGGGGTGCGGCGGTTGGCGACGCGGTCCACTCGGCGGCGGGCGCGCGAATGCCGTCGAGCGCGCCGGTGATCGGAAACGCTTCGAGCTTGCCGTCGCCATCGATGTCGACGACGAGATCGTTCCCCGAGATGCACGCGCCGCCGGTCGTGAAGTTGGAGGCGTGAGGTGGATCGTCGGGGGCGGTGATCTCGCCGACCGCGATCCCGCAGCCAGACGTCGCATGGCCGCAGCGGGGGTCTTCGGCGCGCGCGTCGGTCGCCTTGCTGCCGCCGTACGTGCACGGCGACGCACCGACGTACGTGCCGGTCGCGACCGGCTGCGCGATCCCGACCTCGACCATGCCGAGCGCTTCGAACGTGCCGGCCGGTTTGCCGTCGACCCCGAATACGAAGAAGCGCGGGACCTGCCCCCGCTCGACCGTCGCGGCGACTTCGGTGGTGGTGTCCGACCAGCCCACGCCGCGCATGATCAGAGGTGCAACCGCGGGCCGGCCACCGGCGCCTTGCGGGCACATCTCGCCGACGACAACGCGGCGTCCGCTCGGATCGACTTTCGTCGTCGGCGCACCTTGGGAGATCGGCTCGGGCTCGGCCGGCGGTGAAGGCGGCTTCACCGATGGCCCGCACGCGAGCAACAGCGTACCGAGGGTCATGCAGAGGGCCGAACAGAGGCAGCGCAGTGACATTGAGGCGTGAGACCGGCGAAACCGCATTCGAGACGCCTCGCCAAACCAACTTTTGTCCCCAGGCGGGGCAACGCCGCCACGCGAATCACGGTCGTACGGCATCGCAGAAACCATAACCGCAAGAGTGCCGCACCGGCCAATTCCAGCCACGGACGTTGACCCCGCCATTCGGTGGTGCCTATAGTCCGCCCACTTTCGGCGATGCCTCAAAAACCCTCGGCTTTCCCATGTCTTACTTGAGTTCTAAGGTTTTCATCGGCAGCGCATTCCTTCTCATGACGATCGTCGCCTCCGGACACATCGCCGAGGCGCAAATGACGCCCGGTGGTCCGATGGGCGGCGGCGGGATGGGCCCCTCGTCGGGCCAGCAAGAAGAGAAGAAAGAGGGTGTCGCCGAGGCGGCGCCCAAGACGCCGGGCCTGCTGCCGACGACGCCGGCGCTGCCCCCGCCGAAAGGTCGCCGCAAGCGCTGGAAGCTGCTCGAGCTCGACGGCTACTTCCGGATGCGGACCGATTGGTTCAAGAACTTCAATCTCGGCTTCCGCGACAACCCCGACCTCGGCGGTGCACCGTTCCCGCGCGCCCTGTCGTGCAGCACGGTGAACGGCCAGCCGTGTGATGGCTCGCTGTCCGGCACCAACATGCGGCTGCGTCTCGAGCCGACGTTCAACCTCGATGAGGGCACGTCGGTGCACGTGCAGGCCGATGTCTACGACAACCTCGTGCTCGGCTCGACGCCGTTTGGCGAAGACCTCAGCGGGATCTACACGGCCACGAACCCACCGCCGGTCGGCGCATTCGGCACCGATCAATCTCCTGAGGTCAGGGGCATCAACAGCGATCGCGATGCGCTCATCGTCAAGCGCGCGTGGGCCGAGGTTGCGGTGCCGCTCGGCATCCTCAAGTTCGGTCGCCAGCCGAATCAGTGGGGCATGGGCATCTATGCTAACGCCGGCGGCCAAGATCCGATCAACGGCACCTACAACTACGACGCCGACTACGGCGATAGCGTCGATCGCGTCAGCTTCTCGGCGGTGATTCCCGGCACGTCGCTGCGCGCGATGATCGCGTCGGACTGGAACATCAGTCGGCTCGTCTCCAACCAGACCAGCGCGAACAAAGGCAACGAGGGTCATCCGTTCGATCTCGACAACAGCGACGACATGAACGCGTGGGTCGGCGTGATCTCGAAAATGGACTCGCCGCAGGAATTCCGCGACGCAGTCGATCGCGGCGACACCGCGTTCAACTACGGCGTCTACTTTGAATACAAGACGCAGGAATTCGACGACAACCTGACCGACTTCAAGCTCGGCGGCAATTTCGACTCGGCGCTGCACTACGTCCCGCGGGGTCTCAAGACGTACACGCCCGACGTGTGGGCGAAGCTCGGCATCGGCTCGGTGCTGCTCGAGGGCGAAGCGCTCGCGCAGTTCGGCAACATCGACCACGTCGACGACTTTGTCGGAGGCACGGTCAGCTCGCGCAAGATTCGCAAGTTCGGCGGCGCCGGTCGCCTGACGTGGAAGGGCGTCGAGGGCAAGCTCCGGCTCGGTTTCGAGGGCGGCTTCGCCAGTGGCGACCAATGGGACAACACGCCCCAAGGCCGCACGAACATCGCGTTCCAGCAACAGCTTGGCGATCCGACCATCTGCCAGAAGGAATGCACGCTGACCCAGTTCACGTTCGACCGCGACTACCAGGTCGACATGATCTTGTGGCGTCGTCTCTACGGCGCGGTCACGAATGCCGGCTACGCGAAGCCGTTCCTCCAGTACGACCTGACCAAGTCGATCATGTTCAAGGTCGCGAACATCACGTCGTTCGCGCTCAAGCCGGTCGCGACGCCGGGCAACTCGACGATGTACGGCACCGAGTTCAACGGCGACCTCGGCTACAACGGCCATCGCGTGTTCGCCGGTTTCTCGTACGGCGTGCTGTTTCCGTTCGGCGCGATGGCCCACCCGGTCACCACTCCAGGGTCCGGCGGCCCCGGTTTTCCATACGGCGGCCCGAACGACACGCGCGGCGACAACACGCAGGGCAACACCACGGCGCACACGATCCAGATGCGCCTGATCCTCGCGTTCTAGCTCGCCGCAGCGATCTGCGTTCAGCAAGTGAGGCCGAGCTTAAGCCGTCGCGAATGGATGATGGCGTGCACCGTTAGGCCGAACGCGTCCCTCGCGGGCACGTTTCATCGCAGCTTCATCTGGGCCGCGATACGCTGTGGCCATGCGCGTGCTGGTTGCCGTCGCGGCCGTTACGCTGACCGGGTGCGGCGATCTCGTCGGCTTCGGCGGTGAAGTCACGCCGCTCGTGCGCATCCACGCGCAGACAACGGGCAGCGCGCCCGAGCCGATCCATCACCTGCGCATCGGCCTCATGTGGGCCGAACAGTCGTTGCCCGAAGCGTTCTGCATCTTGCCGGCGGAGTCACCCGAAGCCGCGGCGGTGATCGCCAAAGGCTGTTCGGATCCGCTCCGCTTCGTGGCCGCGCGCATGCAGGTCAGCGTCGACGCGGCGCCCGATGAAGAAGTCGAGCTCGCGCTCTACACGCTGCCGACCGCGGACTTGCTCGTCGGCGACGTGTCAGCGCGCGTCGCGTACGCGAGCATCATCGCGTTCGACGATCGCGACGACAGTGGCACGCTCGAGGTGTTCGACGTCGACCACGAGGACCCCGAGCTGTATCTGTTCGGTGATCCGGTACCGACGGGCGCGGACGTCGTGCTCGGCGCGAGCTTCGTGTCGATGGCGCAGCCGGACCAGCGCATCGCGTTTCGCGAGGGCGCGTTCGTCCAGACCGGTTTCTATCCGCGCGCAGGTTGTCCCGAGCCGCCGCCGTTCTTCTCGGTGCTCGGCGCGGGCGGCTTCTCGTTCGCAGATGCGGTCGCGGCGTCGCTGGCCGGCGAGCTGCCGCAAGAAGACCCGGCCACGTGTGCGACGACCTCGATCGCGGACGCGGTCGTCGGCGTGTCGATCGCGGATCCGACGGCGGCATCGCAGACCAGGTGCCGCGGCACCGGCGGCGGGACGCGCTACCACGAGGCCGCGCCGGAGCTCGAAGCTATCGCGCTCGACTCGCTGACGTGGGCATGCGCGAAGCTGCCGAGCTTCACACCACCCGATCCGAATGATGTCGTCGCGAATCAATGGCAGCTCGTGATCGCGAGCCCCGCCGACGATCCGTGCATCAACACGTTTCACATCGTGCTGCACGGCTGCGACTACGATCCGATGTGTGGCGAGCCCGAATGGGACTGGCTCGCGGTGCCGCCGAACTGGTGGCCGTGTCCGAGAGCGCGTCTCAATAATCCCCGCGAGGCGAGAGCGAGCGGCGCGAGGTGGATCGGGGCGCACGCCCGGAAGCGGAGCGAGGCGCGTGTTGAAACACGTGCCGAGTGAGAACCGGACGTACGCCCCGAGACGCCCGCGCCGCGACGCTCGCAGCCCGCGCGGGGATTATTGAGACGCGCTCTAGCGGTTCTCCTCTAGCAGGAACCGGATTTTGAACCCGCGCACGCGCACGGGCACCGACTTACCTTCCTTCTCGCCGGGCGTGAACCGACAGCCTTCGAGCGCGGCGATCGCCGCCTGCGTCAGGCCACCGCCGAGCCCTTGCACGACGACGATCTCTCGCGCGCGCCCGGTCTCGTCGACGACGAGATCGAGCACGACCGTGCCTTCGATCGCAGCCGCGCGTGCTTCGTCGGTGTACTTGCCCGAGCAACGGCCCTGCGGCACCGGCATCTTCGTGACCTCGTAGGCAGCGACCGGCGGCGCGAGCGGTTTGACTTCACCCGGCTGCGCGGTGGTCTTCACCGGCTCGGTGCGGGTCGTGTTGCCGATGGGCACGTTCATCGTGCCGCCTTGCGACGTCGACTCCATCGTCACGCCGAACACGGGCGCGGTCGTCGTCGGTCCGGGAACCGGCGGTTGATCGACGGGAGGCGTATTCTGCGGCACCACGGCCGGCGCGACGGGTGTCTGGGTCGGGCGCGGCCGCTCGTGGATCTGCTTCGGCGGATCCGGCGGATCGGGCGGCTTCGGCGGGTCCTCTTGGGGAGGAGGCTCCGCCGGCGGCTCGGTGATCCGCACCTGCACCGTCTGCGGCAACGGTGGATCGTGGCGCGGCGGCAACTGATCGAGCGCGCGCGCGATCGCGAAGTGCAGGAGCACCGAGAGCGCAGCGCAGATCATGAGGCGTTGGTGGGTCATCAGGGCGCGTCGGGTGCGGTCATCGCCGCGGGATCGATCTGGATCGCGAAGGAGGTGATGCGGAGCGACTTGATCGTATCGAGAACCCATACCACGCGGCCATGGGAAACCGACTTGTCCGCCGCGATCACCGCCTGGGTCTTCGGATCTTTGGCGACCGCGACGCGCACCGCGACACGCAGCTGCTCCGGCGTGACCGGGTTGCTGTTGAGATAGAGCTTGCCGTCGTGGGTCAACGTCACGGCGAGCGTGGTCGGCGGGAGCGTCGTGCTCTGCGTCGCGTTCGGCAGCTGGATCTCGAGCGCCTGGCGGGCGATCAAGTGTGCCGTCAGCATAAAGATGATCAGCAGCACGAGCATGATGTCGACGAGCGGTGTGACGTTGATCTCCGCGATGATGCCGCGGCGCCGCGATGACGAGCCTGCCATGTCACGCCTCCTTCGCCACCGCCGGCTCCACGCGGGCGGTCTTGAGGTAGGCGAGGATCTGGTGCGCGTAGGCTTCGGCTGAGGTCGTCGCGGTCTCGACGTGGCGAATGAACGCGTTGTAGGTCGCGACCGCCGGCAGCGCGACGAGCAGACCGACCGCAGTGGCGACGAGCGCCTCACCGATTCCGGTCATCACCGCCTGCGTGCCTTGCATCGTGCTGCCGCCGAGATCGTGGAACGCGCGAATGATGCCGAGCACGGTGCCGAACAGACCGACGAACGGTGCGTTGTTGCCGAGCGTGCCGAGGAACGCGAGCCGCTTCTCGTAGCGCATCCGTTCGCGTTCGATCGCGGCACCTTTGTGCTCCTCGACCGCTGCCGGCCCTGCCGCTGCGTGCTCGAGACAGGCGCGCGCGACCGCGGCCTCCATCGAGCGCAGCTTCTCGATCGTGCGCAGCGTGGCAGCGGGCCCCTTTTCGGTGAGCGTACGCAGCACCGCATCGAGCTGTGGCTTCGGCGCGCGTTCCTGCAAGAAGAACCACAGCCGCTCGATCATCACCGTGATCGCGGCCAGGCTGAGGATGATGAGCAACCACAGGACCCAGCGCGAGCCTGCGCGCAACATGAGGTCGAGGAGCTGAGCGTCGATGGTGTCGCTATTGTTCATACAAACCTCCGGTCAGAACCGTCCGCGCAGGCCGACGGTCGGTAACACGTAGCGCAGCGTTGCACCGGCACTGACCTCTTCAGGTAGTAGCGCGATGTTCGTGATGTCGACGTAGAAATCGAGGAGCCACTTGCGCCACACGGCGCGCTTGTCGACGCGCAGATCGAACCGCACGTAGCCGGCGTTGCGCGCGGTGTTGTAGCCGGCGGTCGTCGTCTCCGGCTTGCCGCTCTGATACTGCAGCCGCAGCCCGAGATCCCAGTTGCGGCGCAGCGGCAAACCGGCGACGACGTTGACGAGGTGCGTGCGATCGAAGTCGTACGGTCTCCAGCCATCGCTGCGATGCCGCTCCGAGCGCGACAGCGTGTACGAGACCCAGCCGAATACGCCGGTCTTCGCCTGCCGCCGCACGAGCAGCTCGAGACCGTAGGCACGGCCGAGCTGCGGCTTGGTCAGCCGATCGAGAAACATCTGGCCTTCGTTCTGCGGCATCACGACCGACGTCGGGATCAGCGTGTCGTTCGCGGCCTGGATCACCGACGGATCGTTGACCTGCAGATCGAAGATCGTCGGATCCATGTAATTGAAGTAGCCCTCGGCGGAGAACTGCAGTCGGTCGCGCAGCGGCACCTCGACGCCAAGGCTCGAGCTGATCGAGCGCAACAAGCCGTACTTCAGCGGCATCTCATCGAGACCGGGCAGCGGCAAGATGAAGCGCGGCGGCTGGTGAAAGATGCCGGTCGAGCCCTTCAGCCAGATCGCGCTGTCGTCGCTGTCGGGCGGCACGTCGGCGAGATCGCGCCGCGCCACGAGGTAGCGGACCGTCAGCCGCGGATCGATGCCGAGTTGTTTCGTTGTGCCGTCGTAGTGGAGGTCGGCGCGCACGCCGGGTCGCAGCAGCCACTGTGGCGTCGGCCGCCACAACACCTCGGTGAGCGCGGTGCCGACGTAGAACTTGTCGAGCGAGCCGGTGATCGCGGAGAACGGATCGGCGCCCGGCATCCTCGCGTTTCCTTGCGAGAGGTCGTGGTACGAGCCCTCGAGGCCGCTGACCCACGTCAGCTCCTTGTCGCGCTTCCAGCGCAGCTGCACGGCCGGCTCCTCGACGAACACGGAAAAGTCAGTGCCGCCCGAGCGCGTGCGGTCGTAGCCGGTGACCGTGCGATACGTGACCTCGGTGTTGCCATACGTGCGGTGATAGCGGAGGTCGAGGCGATGGAAGCCGAGGATGAGGCTCGGCTCGAGCGGCGGATTCGGATCCATCGGATCGGCGTTCGCGGCGACGGTGTCGAGCTCGTCGCGCGCGCCGAATGCAAACACGGTCCAGCCGTTGCGCGCATTGCCGCCGTCGAGCCTGAGCTGGTAGTCCCAATACGACAGGGACACTTCGTTCGTCGCGAGCCCGAGTAAGAAGCCGGGATAGCCATAGCGGCCCGCGACCGTCACCGTCGTACCGAGCTTCTTGATCGGCTCGCGCACGAGCGCGCCGATCTGGACGAGGTTCGCGTCGAAATCGAGCAGGTGCTCGTCGGGCCGCGCCCGCGCGGTGCGGCCGTCGATGATGCCCGCGGTGTAATTGCCGTACAGCACCGGTGCCCCGCCGGGATAGAACAGCAGCTCGTCGATGAAGTCGGGATGCACGACGCTTGGACCCGACAGCAGGTGGTAGAGCAGCGGCACGCGCGTGCCGTCGAGCAAAAAGCCTGTCGAGCTCGGACTCGCACCGCGGATGATCGGAAACGGCAGCAGCGACACCACCGACGCGACGCCGGGCAGCGCCTGCACGACACGATACGGGTCGCCGAACGTGCCGGGTATCTGTTTGATCTCGGCGCCGCGCAGCGACATCCGCGAGACCTCTTCGCGCCGATGCTCGCCGACCACGACGATCTCGTATGGATCGTAACGATCGCGCTCGACGTAGTACGTGACCGCGAGCTCCTGCTTCGCGACGAGCTTCTCTTCCTGCAGGAACGGATTGTGGGCGGCGGCGGTGACGGTGACCTTCGCGGTGCCTGGAGGCAGCGCGAGCTCGAAGTGGCCCTTGTCGTCGGCCTCGGCGCTGTAGTGACGACCGTCGACGAGCGCGGTCACAGTGGCGCCCGTCACCGGCGCGCGCGTGCCGAGCTCGACGAGCCGGCCGCGCAGCAGCGACGTCAACGCCGGGCCGCTCTCGGTCTTGGTTTCGGGCTTGGGCGGCGGTGGCAAGAACGTATGCGTGAACGTGATCTCGACGGGCACCGGGTTGCCGCCGAACTTGCCGGGCTCGAACTTGAACTGGTGGACCGCCGCGATCACCGCGTCGTCGAACACCGCTTGCGGCGACGTCACCAGGTCGACCTTCGCGACCGCGCCGGTCGCATCGATCAGCAGCTTGACGGTGACGACGATCGGATCGGTGTGCAGGGGCGCGTTCGTCGGATACGGCACGTCGGTCGGCGTGAGCGCACGCGGCGGATCGAAACCTGCGGCGTCGGTCGGTGGCGTAGCGGTCTGTGGCGCGTCGACGCCGGCGTCGGCGGGCTGCGCCTGCGCGACGCGCGACGTGAGCAACCAGCCAGCCGCGAGCGCGACAACGACGAGAAGGCGTGCGGTCACCGCCGCGAACGGCACCACAGCGTGAACCCCCCGCGCGGTCATCGCCGCGTGACACCCCACGACAGTGAGAAGCCCGCGCGCCGTCATCGCCACGTGACACCCCACGACAGCGTGAAGCCCGCGTGCGGCCAGAACTGCCGGCGCACGATCGCCTTGCCGGTGTCGGGCTCGACGCGATTCGCGTCGTCGACGCAGCCGGTCCACTGTCCGAGCGCCTCGACCGACACCGCGGTCTGCGAGCGCGGCCCGAGCACGTATCCCCACTCGACCCGCGCGAGCCCGGCCGCACCGACGCCACTGCAGCGCGGCAGCGGCATGCTCGCGTCGGGGAACGTGTACGACGTATCGAGCGTCGAGCCGAGCGGCTCGGCATCGGGTCTCCCGGTGCGGCCTTCGACGATGCCGGCGAACCCAAAGCCGAGCGAGATGCCGAGGCTCGGGATCGGGTGCCACGTCGGATCGACGGTGCCGGCGAAGCGCAGGCCAGACAGCTCGTGCGTCTTCGACGCGCCCGCGTACTCGAACGAGGCGAGCAGCGACCACGAGCGATCGAGCCGCAACCCAAAGCGTGCGTAGGGCCCGAGCAAGCGACCGCTCGGGGCGCCGCGCAGTCCGTAGAACTGCCCGTAGACGAGGCCGAGCGCGAGCCGAAATCCACTGCGCGTCCACGCCGCGCGATCGGCCTCGCTTGGCAGCGACAGCCTCGGCTCGCCGTCATCGTCGGCATTCTTCTGTTTGGGCGCAGGCACGATGATGACCTTGTCGCCCGCCTTGGTGTCAGCGGGCTTCGTCTCGGCGGCCGGTTTCGTATCGGCGGCCCGCTTCGCGTCATCGGTCGACTTCGTGCCGTCGGCGCCAGGCTGCGCGGTGACCGGCTTCGTATCGTCGGCGGGCTTCGCGTCAGCGGGCTTCGCGTCATCGGTCGACTTCGTGCCGTCGGCGGGCTTCGCGTCACCGGGCTTCGTGTCGGTAGGCTTCGCGTCGCCGGGTTTCGCGTTGGTTGGCTTCGCGTCAGTAGGCTTCGGGTCGTCCGCGCGCGCGGCGCCGTGCGCGACCACGATCGCGAACGCGAGCGCCGCGGCTCTCACTACATGCTCCCCGCGACGCATCTCGTTACATGCTCCCCGTCGGGCATGGCCACCACGCCGGCGGCGTCGCGGTGAGGTCCCACTCGGGCATCTCGCAATTGGGATCGTTGTCGCAGCCGCGCAGCACGTAATGCGTGAGCCCGCGGCAGCGCGCGTCGGTCGCGCTCGATACGAGCAGCTGGATCACGTCGCTGCTCGGACCGCCGCCGAAATCGGGCAGGCCCGCGCACGCGAGCAATCGGTTCGTCAAGTCGGGCATCTCGACCGGCGGATCGCGATAGCGCGTGCTGCTGTCGACGCGACGCTCGGTGCACGCGACCTCGGTGACCTCCTCGGGCGGCCGCACGGTGATCACGATCGGCGCGGCCTCGACGGGAGATTGGGCGCAGCTCGCCGGATCTTCGGTCGGAAGCTCGCCGCGCAACGTCGCCGCGATAGCATCTTGCGCGGTGAAGCCGCCGGCCGCCAGCACCGAGAACGCGAGCAGCGGCGCGCCACAACCGGCGCGCGGATAGAACGCCGTCTGGATGAATGCGCCCTCGCGAAATGCGAGTCGCTGATCCGGCTCGGTCATCGACACGAAGCTCGCGCCACGCACGATGTCGACGCTGTCCTGCCCGGGCGGCCCCTCGTCGTCGGGCGACACCGGCCGCCGCGGCCTGCCGAGATCGAGCGTGCCGTTGCCGTCGCGATCGTCGTACAGCACGAACGTGCCGTATGCAACGCGCGCGGTGACGTCGCCGACCATGACGTCGGCCGCCGGCAGCTCGAACAACGAAATCTCGGCGGTGCTACCGACGAGCTCGGCATTTGCGCCGACGCGATCCGGCAAGAACCCGAACGGATCGCGGCAGCCTTGCGCGAGCACCGCGGCCACCTCCGGTGTCTCCGGCGGTAAGAAGCACAGCGGCTCGATCAGATACGGCGCGCCCCACACGAGCGCGACCCGCGGCGCGTCCGCCATCGGATCGCCCGACACGTTGATGTCGATCGTGGCGAGCGGCGTGACCGGTCCGCCGAAGCCGACGAGGTCGCCGCAGCCCGCGAGCACGAGTGCGAGGGGAACGGTGCGTGCGATGGCCGGCGTCAGGCCGCGCGCGATGGCGAGTCTCAGGGTTGCCATGCGATTCCCAGCTCGGCGGTCCACGCGCCGTGCGCGCACGCGCGCGCTGCAACGTTCAGCCTCAGGGCTGCCATGCGACTCCCAGCTCGGCGGTCCACGCGCCATGGCCCGAACCTTCGAACACATCGAGCGTCGGCCCGCCACTGATCACGAGCAGCCATGGTCCGAACACGTGCACCGCGGCCACGGCCTCGATGTCGAGCGCCGGCAACATCGCGAATGCCGACGTCGAGAGCGCGTCGCCGGTCAGGCCCGCGCGCATGCCTTGGCTGCGCAGCCGACTCTCGTGCACGAGCGTGCCGCCGAGCCCGAGCCGAAGCCCGAGCGAGCCGCGGCCCGCGATGTGCTCGACACCACCGGTGACGCGCAGCCGCAAGTCGGACTGCGTGACCTGCCAGGCAGGCGTCGACTCGGTCGCAGTGGACCACGACGCGCGGGCGCCGGCCGTAAACCGATGCCCGTAGGTCACGCCGCCACCGATGCCGCGCGTGAGGCCGGTCGGCAGCGCCGCCGGAAATCCGACGACGAGGCCACCGTCGATCGTCCAACATCCACACGACGTCACGTTCCACGTGTCGTCGGAGAGCAGCGTGCCGTCGGCGCGTGCCGCGCGCGGCGCGAGCGCGAGCAGGACGAGACAGGCCAAGCTGGGGACTACGCTTCGCATCGCTAGTGTGCAGGTTCGACGATCACCAACTCTGAGCTCGGGCCGGCGGCGAGATAGACGACGCCTTTTGCATCGACGACGCCGTTGCGCGCGCCGGGCTTGGTCGGCACCTTGTCGACGACAGTGAGCCCGCCCTTCGCGTCGACCTTCGCGATCGTCAACGTCGCCGCCTTCGCCGCCCCGACGTAGAGCGTGCGGGTTGCGGCGTTGTAGTCGAGATCGTCGACGCCATCGCCGGTGTCGATCGTGCCAACGATCGCGCCGTCGTGAACGACGTCGAGCGTCTTCGCCTTCTCGCTGCACGCGACGAACAACAGACCGTCGGCCTCGGCGAGCCGTAGCCCGTGCGGACCATCCTCGCCACACGCGGGATGCCACGTGGCGACGGTCTCGTGCGTCTTGACGTCGATCGCGAGCGTGACGTCCTTGTCCTCGAGGTTCGTGTAAAAGCGGCCGCGCGTGGCGTCGACGGCAAAGCCCTCGGGCTCACCCTCGTACGGCAGCCGCGCTTTCTGCGCGAGCGTCTTGCCGTCGAGAATGCGCAACGACTTGTCGCGCGGCGTCGTCACCCATACTTCGTCGGTCGCGGCCACGTACGCGATTCCATCGGGCATCGCGTCGAGGGTGCCGCACGTACCGCGTGCCGGCGCGCGCTCGTTCATCGCGCAGATCGTGGAGTCGCCGCGGTTTCCCACGTACACGGTGCCGTTTGCGATCGTGACCGAGCTCGGCCCGACGACGCGCTTCTTGCCGTTGCGCTCCATCTCTTTGGTCGCGAAGCCTTCGACGCGCGTCAGCTTGCGGGTCGTGCTGTCGACGATGTCGACCGAGCCGGTCGGCCCCGCGGGGACCCACACGAAGCCGGTCGCGGGATCGAATGCGAGGTAGTCGAGGAAGATGCCCTCCGGCTTGCCACCGGGCAGCGCGATCACGCTGACGTTGTACGACAAATGGGATGCCGGCCCGGTCGTATGCGGGGGCGGCGAACCGGCGTGCGAGTGACAGCCCGCGATGACCACGACCAGTGCGACGGTGAATTTGCTCACGCCCGAGAGCATCGACGATTCCGACAATGGAATGGCGGGATGCGGGCGGCAATCAGCGTTGCCAAAGATGAAGCGAACATGAACGGATGACCGAGATCACGGCGTTTTGCGTGGACAGGACTGCGAGAAATCCGCTCGCGTCCGCTACAGCCCTGTGATCGCGGTCTGCAGCCGATCGACGATCGCCGCCCTGCTCGCTGGAGCCCTGCGATCCTGGTCTGTAGCCGATCGACGATCGGCTTGCTCGCTAGAGCTCTGCGATCGCGGTCTGCAGCCGATCGACGATCGGCTCCATGCTCGTTAGAGCTCTGCGATCGCGGTCTGTAGCCGATCGACGACGATCAGCTCGAGACCCGACGTATCCTCGATGCGCTTCGCGTTTTGCGCGGGCACGATCGCGCGCTTGAAGCCCAGCCGTGCCGCCTCGGCAAGCCGCTGCTCACACAGCGTGACCGCGCGGATCTCGCCGGCGAGGCCGACCTCGCCGAACACCACGGTGTGCGCGTCGACCGCGCGGCCGCGCGCCGAGCTCGCGATCGCGCAGGCGATCCCGAGATCGATCGCCGGCTCGTCGAGCCGGACGCCGCCCGCGACGTTGACGAAGATGTCGGAGATGAGGACGTCGCAACCTGCGCGCTGCGCGAGCACCGCGAGCAAGA
>Ga0070706_100003153_pt1 | contig 16297 bp, 15 predicted proteins | sample KBSK5501metaG_FD_65476 | JGI IMG/M metagenome (GOLD analysis project Ga0070706, IMG submission 65476) | Corn, switchgrass and miscanthus rhizosphere microbial communities from Kellogg Biological Station, Michigan, USA - KBS K5-50-1 metaG | ecosystem: Host-associated > Plants > Roots >...
TCATGTAATTGCGCTTATCAATTCCTCAGGCGTATTGCTGGCACACCCCAGGCGGCGCACAACGAGTGCTGCTGCTGCGTTAGCAAGGTACGCGGCTTCTGCGCAACTTGCTCCAGTCGTGAGAGCCAGTGTAAAGGTTGCCGCCACAGTATCGCCTGCGCCATTAGTGTCGACAACTTCGATACTATGATTCAAACGATGTATAGGCAGGTGTAACGGTGGTTTATCAATCTCGAACAGACTCATACCCTCTCCACCACGTGTTATAAGAACGCTTCTAGAATTGCTACCATCAAGTAGCAGCTGTCCTGCTTCCTCAAGATCAGACTGTGAGCTAATTGTCCTACCCAGCGTTAGCTCTGCTTCTGGTTGATTCGGAGTGAGAGCCGTTACACCCTGAAAACGAAAGAGTGAACCATGCGAATCCACCACAATTACTTTATTCAATGCTCGCGCTATAGGAATGCAGGTTTCAATAATTTCAGGGCTAATGACACCGTTCTCATAATCTGAAAGGACAATTGCATCGACTGAAGGCAGCATGTGCTGAATATAGTCGCTAATGTATCCTTTGCTCGGTTGATTTACTTCAGAAGTATCAACGCGATCAATGCGCACTATATGCTGTTGCACAATCTGCGGGCTACCAGCAAGAATACGTGTCTTTGTGGAGGTAGGACGATGAGCATCAGTCACGAGTCCCTCCTGATGCATCTGTAGATCAGCGATAGCATGACGCAAACGCTGGCCTTGCACATCGTCTCCGACAACTCCCGCTAGAAAGACCTCTGCGCCAAGAGTGCAAGCATTGACAGCTACGTTGGCTGCGCCACCAGGAATAGTGCGCTCCTCGTCAAGTTCCAGGATCAAGACGGGCGCTTCACGAGCGATACGTGTTGGTTTACCGATGAGGTACTCGTCAGCAACCATATCCCCGATCACCAACACTCGCTTATTTGCAAAGTTAGTTACGAGCGAATGCAGACGTGATTTGGCTATACGAAGGTCATGGGCCATGCTTTTCACGCCCCTTTAGTAGAACCAGTAACATAAAATGAGGTATTGCTAACATTCGTTTCCAGCGCCATGGTTCGCGATAGAGCCGGTGGAGCCATTCCAGGCCAATACGTTGTAGTGATCGAGGTGCGCGACGTTGACGTCCCGAGAGAAAATCGTATGCTCCTCCAACACCTATTGCTACTGCTGCGGGCAGGCGAGAGAGATTGCGGTATATCCAGAGATCTTGCGCCGGAGCGCCATAGGCCACACAAAGTATATCTGGATTGGCTGCATGGATGCGCTTAATTAGAGCATCTTCTTCGGTCAAAGCAGGTGAACCGGCATACGTACCAGCTATTTGCAGTCCAGGAGCCAACGCTTGTAAACACACACCTGTTTGTTCGGCTACTCCAGGCGCAGCGCCAAGCAAGTAGAGACGATAGTCCCTCTCCGCACAACGTTTAGCTAATGCTACCAACATATCAGTGCCGGTAATGCGTTCAGGCGTGGGAAAGCCCACAAAACGCGTTGCCCAGACGACACCGATGCCATCAGCAACGACGAGCGCAGCAGTATTGATGGTCTTACGAAACTCAATATTCTGCTGAGCAGCCATCACAAACTCGGTGTTGACGGTAACGGTTTGCTGGCAGGGCAGCGTATTACCACTGGCACGGCGCAAAGCGATTAGCTGATCAATCATATCGAGCGCCTGCAGTTGAGAAACCCGGTCTACTCGCACGCCGAGGACATATGCCGGCGCAGGTGGGCTTTGATGGGGCGTCGAATCTAACTGTAATGACATTCTTGTATTTCTACCAATTGATTATTTCGACCTCTGTATTGGTCACTAAAATATCCGGGCGTGTCTCTTCAATAAAATGTTGAACGCGCCCCAAAACTTCGTCAATATGCTGACTACTATTGCTAACGCAACTCACACCAAGTTTAGCGATTTGCCAGCGGTCTTGTTCATCAACTTCCGCAATCGCTACCTCGAACTGCTGTCGTACGCGTGCCGTGACAGATTTAATCACCTGGCGTTTATCTTTTAACGAGTGACACCCAGGTAGGTGTAACGTGATCTGGCTCACTCCAACTTTCATGCAGCTAGTATAGCATAGTTCGACAGATTCGACGCTCTCTAGCCAACTCTGGTAAAATGTGGTCAGTACAATAGTGAAAAAAGGAGATTATTCCATGACCGAAACGACTACTTCGAGCGGAGGGCGTCCGAGTTTACCCATGCAAGGTGTACCGCAGCCGAGTCGGGATAAAGTACTGAATCTGCCCCGTGTGCATATTTCTTCACACCCAGTCATGGCGCACAAATTGACTGCATTACGCGATAAAAACACACAACCGCCTGAGTTTTATCGCCTCGTGAAGGAGATTGGCGCGCTGTTGGCCTATGAAGCAACGGCCACTCTCGCGCTTGAGACTGTTCCGATAGAGACACCAATGGGACCGATGATAGGCGAACGCCTGGCCGGTGGTATCGGAGTGACACCAATCTTACGTGCTGGCCTTGGCCTGGCGGAGGGATTTCGCGAGGTTATACCCGATGCTCAAATCTGGCACCTTGGCCTGCGCCGTGACGAACAAACATTGGAGGCGATGGAGTATTACAATCAACTGCCCCACCGTGTAGACCTGCAGGTATGCTATGCTGTAGATCCTATGCTCGCAACCGGCGGCTCTGCCATTGATGCGATCAATGTGCTCAAAAGGCGAGCTATTCCTCGTCTTTGCTATGTAGGCATTATTGCTGCTCCCTACGGCTTACTCAAGCTTTCTCAGACCCATCCTGAAATTGAAATTTATATTGCAGCGCTCGACGAGAGTCTAAACGATGTTGGCTATATTCTACCGGGGTTGGGTGATGCCGGTGATAGGCAGTTTGGCACTTTTTAAGCCAGTTCAACAGAGTATATGAAGGTAATTAATGACAGGTCCATTCCCGCCAAGTCAACAAGATGATGACGAGGAAATATCTGATAGTATACAGGAAGAGCAAGAACTCCAACCAGGAGAGCAAATTACAGCAGAAGTGCACCCTTCTGCCGAAGCTCAACTTCCGCGAGAGGCGCAGGGAGAAACAAATGGTGGACCGCTCGGTTGTTGCCTGGGGGTGACTATCGGTCTGCTGCTCAGTTTAACCGTGGCTATCTTGAGCCGCTTCTACGCTGATCCTCTTGCTCAAGTGTTTCATGGCAGCCTCTCAATTACTGTTCGTATTGTCATGTCAATGGTCGCAATCGCAGGTGCAGCTCTCTTTGGATATGTTGGTTGGAAAATCGGCAAACGTTTGTACCAGGAATATGATTTAAGCCCGAGACAGCAGCAGAGGCTAGCACATCTGGAACAGAAGCACCTGCAGCGCCAGTCGCGAAGACATTAGATCTATTAGCAGATGGTAGGTAAATCGGACAAAAACTGCACTGAGAGTCCAAACCGCCCGTTATTAAGTACAGGAACTCAAGATTTACAGGGCAATGAGACGCAAATCAACGTCACACCAAATCTGAAAGAGGTATATTATGCGGGTCGTCATTTTCTGTGATATGGAAGGTGTCTCTTGTATAGAGCATTGGGACCAGGTTTCGGCAGGTACAGCTCTCTACGAGCAATGCAGAAAACTTTATACAGATGAGATGAATGCTGCTGTGCGCGGTGCTCGTGCAGCAGGCGCACGAGAAATCATTGTAGTAGATTGTCATGGAGTTGGTGGAGCATATAGCTTTAAAAGCTTCAATCCTGAACGCCTGGAATCTGGGGCACAATACGTTTTCGGTTATCCCTGGGCCCGTTATATTGGTCCATTTGAGCAAGGTTGCGACGCTATATTATTTTTGGGTGCGCATGCGATGGCCGGTACACCTGATGGTGTCCTGTGTCATACAGTCTCTTCAGAGGCCTGGTACAATGCCTGGATCAACGATACGCTGGTGGGTGAAAGCGGCATCCTTGCAGCAGTTGCTGGATGTTGGGATGTTCCGGCTATCTTTGTCTCAGGCGATGAGGCAACCTGCCGCGAGGTTACAACGCTTCTAGGAGAAGATGTTGTTACTGCTCCTGTTAAGACCGGTCTAGGACGCTTTTCTTCAATCAATATGGCTCCCAAAGACGCGTGTTCGTTAATCGAGATGCGTGTTGCGCAGGCAATCAGTATGAAGCATTGGCCTAAAGCACTTAAATTCACAGCGCCGGTTACGTTTAAGGTGGAACTCGCATCGCCCGACCGTGCTGATGATTTCAAGGGAAAAACTGGTGTACGTATCGAGGGACCGCGAACGGTTTCCTCAACAGGGGAAAACTTCTGGCAGGCCTGGGACCAGTTCTGGTATCGAAACTAGGTCCAACCAGTCACACCAATCGGCCTGTAGTGTCACTTCATGAGAGTAGACCAAATGACTACAACAGTAGATACCCGCCCCCCCTCATAGCGACTTTCATTGGCCTCTGGAGCCGCGTGAAGCACTCACAGCGCATCACAGGCCGCATCACAAGCATGGGCTTATAGTGGTTTTTCTTTGGGGTTTGTGATGGGGATGTAGCGGTATGTGTCATTTCACAGATTGGTTTGTATGAACAAGAGGCAAGTGTAGAAGAACCAATGCCACTTGCCATGTGAATCATACAGCGGGGGGATGAGAGGCGGTCTGTTGCTTACTACAGATTGAAGAGCTTACTTTTCGCTATTGGGCCGCTTCTCTGGCGTATTTCTGTACACCGCTCTATCCTGGTGATTTTCCTTATCAAATGGTTGTGCCTGTATGCGTAGATACAACGGGCTACCACATGTTTCACAGTTCACAAACGTATCGTATATTCTCAGTTCAAGGGTAGAATGTTCTCCAAGAGTGATAACTCCGATTTCATTTGGATGGTGAAACGATATCTCTATACGACAGTAAGGGCAAACCTTTTTGATGGTGATGTCTATTTGTATGTTGTCAGACATTCCGCCCTGCTACCTTTTTCTGTGATTAATGGCCTGATTAATGAGATAGACAGCAGTTCCGAAGATACCAAGGGCAATAAGTACATTCATGGGGTAAAACATATCATCCTTTCCGATGAAGTCGAGTGGGATAAATCCCACATCACACATAATAACAGGCTTTCTAATCATTCAATTCCCACAAACTGTGAATACTCAACAGTTTCCTTATAGCCCTCGTATCCAGGTGTCAAGATTTCAACATAGCAAGCATCTCTAAAATGATAGGCGTATAAAACTCTACCCCGCCAGCGTTTAGCACAATATTAAAAAGGCGTTTAAGCGTGATTTAGTCTATATTAATTAAATAAACAATAGTAGAGATAATCACACTTGCCCCAAAAAGTATACAAGCTATCCATGACACATGATATAGTGCAGCAGCAATCCCAATTAAAGCAATAAAAGCACCAACTGTAAGCAAAATGAGCACCCAAGTATTAAGCAATTCTAATACGTTCCTACAGCGGTGTGCTAAAGTGTTGAGCCATGTGATAGAATAGAAAGATGAAAGCCTCTTCCAAAGATGTAAGAGAACACGTGTGAAGCCGCAGTAGATCAGGGCCACCCACGTGCTGAAATTGTGCGGATGTTTGGGGTGTCCTTAGCCAGCATCAAGCGCTATCTCAAACAACGAAGAGAAACCGGAGATCTCGCCCCCAAAGCCATTCCAGGACGTCCTTCCAAGAACTATGCGGCGGCTTCTAGCTGGCCTGGTCGCACAACTGCAAGCGCACCCAGATAGCACGCTGCAAGCCCACTGCCAGCTGTGGGAAAGCACGCATGGCATGTGGGTCGATCACACGACCATGAGCCGTGCCATTCGCCGCGTCGGTTGGACGCGCACAAAAAAACGCTGGGTGCCACAGAGCGTAATGAAGAGGAGCGAGCCGCTTGGCGAGCGGAAGTAAACGAGTTGCCAGCAAGGCAGTTGGTCTTTGTGGATGAATGCGGTTCCACTATCGCGCTCACGCCCATCTATGCGCGGGCCCCAAAAGGAGAGCGTGCTCAAGGCGGTGTCCCGCGCAATCGGGGGCCGCGAATACGACGCTGATCGCCTCGCTCTCGCTTGAGGGCATGGGAGCCGCCATGATCCTGGAAGGATCGGCCAATGGTGCCGCCTTTGAACTCTCTGTCGAACAGCTCCTCGCCCCAAGTCTGCACACGGGACACATCGTCGTGATGGACAACTTGCGAGCCCATAAAGGGGAGCGGGTGCGCCAAGCCATCGAAGCTAAAGGCTGCCAGGTGCTGTTCTTACCGGGCTATTCGCCTGATTTGTCCCCCATCGAAGAGACCTTCTCTAAGCTCAAGAGCTACGTGCGGCGAGCGGGTGCCAGAACGCATGAAGCGCTTGAGGAAGCCATCTGCCAGGCCCTACTCACTGTCACGGCTCACGATGCTCGTGGATGGTTCAGCCACTGTGGCTATGTGCCAGTTGAAGAAAGCAAGCCGTAATGAATAGGCTCATTCTTTTGGCACACCGCTGTAGGCCGAGGGTGGGCATGTAGCCTTCATAGGCTGGGCTTTGGGATCTGCTACATTAACTCTTTTGTTGAAGAAGGCCATGAGCGATGGCTGTGGCAACAGCCGAGGCGCGTGAGTCAACGCCGAGCTTGGTGTAGATGCTGGTCAGGTGGGCTCCGACGGTGCGCAGGCTGATGCCGAGTCGGACAGCGATCTCCTTGCTACGCTCGCCTTGTGCCACCGCTGCCAGGACTTCGCGTTCGCGTTCGGTAAGCTCTATGCTCCTGGCAAACTCGCTGCCTGACCTGGGGGGTTTCGGCGAGGTGTGCGAAAGCAGGCGTGCCAGGACATCGGGTTGCAACAATGTCTGGCCACGTGCAGCGCTGCGAATGGCGTGAAAGAGCGTCTCGCTGCTGGCATCTTTGAGCAGGTAGCCGCAGGCCCCAGCGCGCAGTCCCTTGAGAAGCCATTCATCCTCGTTGTATGTTGTTAAGATAACTATTGCGACCAGTGGCCATTCGCTATGGATTCGCTTGATCGCCTCCAGACCATCCATGCCGGGCATACGTAGGTCCATCAGCACCACGTCAGGTTGTATCTCCTCCACGACACGGATGGCCGATATGCCATCTGGAGCCTCGCCCACCAGCGAAAAGCCTTCTCCCAGAATTTCTAGCATCATGCGTAGCCCCTCTCGAACGACCTGGTGGTCATCGACGACAACCACACGAATGCTCTGCTGTTCGCCTTGCTTCTCACTCATGTACTCCCACCTTTCCAGTCGTCGGGTTTACCTGCTTCCACAGCACTCTACCGGAGGCCACTTCCTGCCCCTGCATCGAAAGGGGAAATGTGAAGCGTAGCGTCGTTCCCTGATCAGGAACGCTTGTTATCTCCATGTGGCCGCCTATCAAACGCGCTCGTTCACGCAGACCGAGCAGGCCGTAATGTCCGGCAAGCGTCATCATCGCTGCCGCGTCGAAGCCTACACCGTTGTCGCATATTTCAAGAGTTAGCTCATCCTCATCATCTCGTTTTGTTCGTATCCAGACTTCGCTGGCCCGCGCATGGCGAGCGATGTTCGTCAGGCTTTCGCTCAGTATACGCAGAATATGCTCATGTAGTGGTCTGTCGAGGAGCGTGAGAGCTTCCAGGTCAGCATGGCAGGGGATACCCGTAGCGATGGTGAATCGCTGGATTTCTTCGCGCATGGTTTCAAGCTCATCCAGGCTGTTTGCTGTCCCGGAACGCAGATCATCAATGACATCGCGCGCCTCAGCCAGCGTTGTACGTACGCGGGAGAGCGATTGCTGAACAATCTCGCGGGCCTGCTGCGACTGTTCACGCAGCAGCAGACCGTTAATGGTTTCCAGTTGCATGCCTAACCCGACCAGCCCCTGGGCCAGCGTATCGTGTAGTTCTCTGGCAAGACGCTGGCGTTCCGTTACCAGCGTCAGGGCCTCGACTCGCGCTGCATAATCTTCAAGCTGGATATGGGCTGCTTCCAGTTGCGTGTGTGTGTTAGCGAGAGCGTAGAGCAATTCCTGGTCATGCTGGTGGGCCCTGGTGCGCTGGTTATAAAGGATCACGCAGGCGAGGACGAAGATGATAAAGGTCAAGGAGCTGACCAGCTTATGGAGGAATAATGATGGGTCAACGCTCAGGTAGGACTGCAGCGGGTTCAACGTGAGGACATAGAGCAGCAAGTACCCTCCCACGACTGCGATGAGCAAGCGAGGCCGTTTAAGCATGTGGATTGCTTCAAGGGTGAGCACGAGGCAGAGGCCGAACACTGCTCCCTGGCCATCCCCTAAGGAAAAAATTGCCAGGACAAGCAGACCCTGACCGAGGAAGTAAGGAAGAAGGAGATACGGAGGCACGTTTTTGAAGAGAGCAAATGTGTGTAGTACACAGTGAAGCATCATGAAGATGGTAAATGTCAGTATGGCGAACAGCGCCGGGTCTATGCTGGCCGGAAGAGGCATGTGTGCATCTGTGAGCGGTATGCGTGGTCCGCTGCTTCCTTCTAGAAGACGCTGGAGATACACCACCCCCAACCAGGCAAGGAGTAGCCAGCGCAGCGGGTGTTTCTGGTCTGTGTTCATGATGTTCTCTCTTTTCATACTCTTGCTCTGATCACCTGTACTCACTCCAAAGTATAGCATGCTGCATTGAGAGAAAACATGTACATTCCTGCAATGCAGGGTTGCATGATTCTGCAATGCCAGGTTCGACAGGTCGAAGTTGCAGGAACGAACGATGCGCATGACCTCGCGCTCCAGGTACACTTCTGAAGCAAGGATGATGTTCTATAACACTCGCATAAAGGGTACATGCATTATGACAATAGCGAAACTCAATAAGGCCGGGCGCACGGAGTCTGCGGAATTGATCATCGAGGTCAGCGATATTTACAAAGAATACGATACAGGCAGGCTCAAAGTGCGAGCGCTTAGAGGCGTCAGTGTGCAGATCAGGCATGGCGAGGTCGTCGCGATTATGGGACCGAGTGGCTGTGGTAAGACGACCTTACTCAACTGCCTTTCCGGCCTGGATAGTGTGACTGCCGGAGTGGTCAAAATTGCCGGACAGGATATCCGGGGGCTTTCTGACCGGGAACTGACAACCTTTCGTGCCTGTGAGATGGGTTTTGTCTTCCAGACCTTTAACCTGCTCCCGGTCCTCAACGGTCTGGAGAATGTCGAACTTCCCTTGCTCGTCAGCGGGGTGCATCTCCGCGAAGCCCGCAAGCGAGCTCTGGCAAGCATCGAGCGCGTAGGGCTACTTGATCGAGCGCGGCACCGGCCTGCAGAGATGAGCGGAGGTCAACGGCAGCGTTTCGCCATTGCGCGTGCTCTGGCGACGATGCCCTCAATTGTCTGGGCTGATGAACCCACCGGCGCGCTCGATAGCCAGGCCAGTCAGGAGATCATCGACCTGATGCTCCAGCTCAACCGCGAGTTCGGGCTGACGTTTGTCTGGGTGACGCACGCGCTTGATGTGGCGCAGCAGGCCCAGCGTCTCATCACCATGCATGATGGCAGGATCGAAGCAGATCAGCTTGTGGTTCGAGAATCGCTTGTATCCCCTCAATAGAATTGAGCGCAAACATTTGGTCAGGAAGGAAAAGCAAACGTGATTACCGGCATTTTTCAAGGTATCTCGCCTACCTTGCTGGCGCTCGCTCTGGCGGTGATGACGGCGGGTGTGCTATGCATCCTGCTGGGATTGGCAGCGAATAACCCCGTGCTGCTTCGCATGGGACTGCGCAATATGGGTCGTCGACCTGGACGATCACTCGTACTCCTCTGTGGACTGGCGCTGGCGACGGCTGTCATCACTGCGTCGCTCGGACTCTCGGATAGCTTCACCGACTCGGCATTACAGCACCGCCTTGAGCGCATGGGTAATGTCGATGAGAGTATCACAGGACCTTTCACACATTCCCAGATTGCTACTGCGCTAACACAGATACGGCGGAATCCGGATGTGCAAAGGGTCGCGGCTATCAGCTTTTCTCCTCAAGGACCAACGGTCGTTTCTACACACACTGGATTCGCCGTCCACAATACGGATGTATATGGTGTACCCTCTGACTTTGACCAGGTTTACGGCTCTCTCAGCGATGCTCGTGGACAGCCAATTCATTTCTCTGACCTCGCGGCAGGAGAGGCGTTTGTCAGCCCTGCGCTCGCTCAGAGCCTTGCTGCTCAGCCTGGCGATATACTCACCATCTTGTTTGGTACAAAAACATCCAATGTTACGGTGCGAGCCATCCTCTCCAACGATATTGGTGTCACGAGCGGCGAGGCTGTTGCAGGCCAATTGCCCGAAATCATTGTACCCCTGGCCCTCGTGTATCAGGTCGATCCGCAGCCGCTCGATACCATTTGTATCAAGAACATTGGTCCAGGTGGCCTGGCCGACGCCGGTCCTGGTGGCAGCCGCAGCCAGGCGATGATCCAGTTCTTACAGAGGATTTTTCCAGGTACTCCCGCGAGTCTGAACGTGCCCCACGCTTTCGGTACAACCGGGTTTGATTCGACCAGGATTCACCCGATGAAGCCAGATGTGGCGGAACGCGCAACGGGACTGTTGCAGGTGAACAAGCTGGTCTTCCTCTCGTCTATTGGCCAGCAGTTCTCGTGGCTGCCTCCGCTCTTTACGTGGCTGCTTGTTGGGGCCGGAATGCTGTTGCTGGCGCTGCTGGTGATCCTGCTGACGGCCGAGCGGCGCACAGAACTGGGAATGAGCCGCGCTCTTGGCTTGCGGCGTTCTCACCTGGTGCAACTCCTGCTGTTCGAGGGCTGCGGTTATGCGCTAATCGCAGCGCTGTTCGGTCTCCTGTTGGGCTGCGGGATTACAGCCCTTGAGCTGCAAACATTCTCACTTTTACCCGAACTGGGGGTAGGCGTGGCCGCCAATTCGGTACCCATCTCGGTGCTTGAGGTCGGTGTACCACACCTCTCCCTTAGCTGGCAAAGCCTGCTTAGCGCAGCGTGCCTGGGCGTGTTGGTGACAATAGGAACTGTGCTGGTGACTGCGCTCTGGATCAGCCGCCTGAACATCGTCATCGCAATTCGTGACCTGGATGAGCCAGCCCGTTCGCCCGCGCCGGTAGGCAGTATGTGGCGCTCCTTGTGGAAGGGACCTGTGGATGAACATCGCAAGCCAATCCCCGAAACACCTGCCCGGCGCGTCTCGCGCGAGCTAGAAGCGATTGCTGGTCTCGTTTGGGGGCTCTGGAAGCGTGGTCCGCTTTGCCTGCTCGTGGGAGGGCTGCTGTTTCTCCTGGGGAGCTCGCAAGCAGTGGGCTGGTTGTATCAACTCGCTGTGGCTCTACTCATCGCCGGGGGTAGTCTCCTGCTAAGCTGGTTAAGCACGCTTTGGGGATTGCCAGGAGCATTGGCGCGGCGGTTAAGCTTTAGCGTTATGGGTATCGGCTGGCTGGTTCTTGGCCTGCTGGCATCGCACACCCTGCTCGCACTCTTTCAGCCTGTGGTGTTATTCAGCCTACCACCTTCTATCCTGGAACTGCTGCTGGATATGCTGCTGCTGGTAGCAGGGGCCGTATTGCTGGTGATGAGCAACGCTGACCTGCTAGCGTCTCTGATGACAATGATGCTGCGCCGGGTGCGCGGCTTGGTTCCTGTAAGCCGCACGAGCCTGGTCTATCCATTCACATATCGTTTTCGTACTGGAGTCACGGTGACACTACTGAGCCTGGTTGTATTCCTGGTGCTGCTGCTGATTACGATTAACCTGGGAGCAGTACAGGAGGCACAAGCGGTGACGAACGCTGGGGGGTTCCAATTGGAGGCGACGGTCTTTGGCTCACAGCTTCTCACATACCCTGATCTTCCTGCACAACTGCGAGCTATGCAGGGCCACCGCCTGCTCGGACAGGATTTCACAACGGTCGGCTTGTTGCGTTTGATGTATGATTTCCCCCGGGCGGGTGCGCCCGTCCCGTTACAGCTTGACCTTCCAGGACAGCCAGGCTACAGCATGAGACAACCACCACAAGTAGCAGATGATGAGTTCCTTTCTAATGTGACCCTACCGCTTTATGTGCGAGCGCACGGCTTCGCGTCAGATCAGCAGGTCTGGAACGCGGTGCGCAATCAATCGGGGGATGTTGTATTGCAGTACGATGCCTCGGTCGCGGGTCTGCCTGGTAGCAGCGACTTCACGCCATTCAGCGCGAACATTCCCGATAGTTCCGTGCCATCGGCGCACTATCACCGTGTGAGCGTCATTGGTCTGATGCCGGCCAGCGCACCCTGGCGTGTGCTGCTCTCTCTGGGTACTGCCGAAGGTATTGTCCATCCGCCATATATCCAGTTCATCAATACCTACCTTTTTCAACTTCGTCAGGGAGTCAGTGAGACACACGCGGCGCAGGATCTGAATCACGAACTGCAGGCCAGTCTGCGGGGAATCGCCGTGCGGTCGCTTGACCAGGGAAGCCTGAACGGAGTGACGGCGGTGCTCACACTGCTGCAAAGCGGCGAACTGGACCTGGGATTGCTGTTCGGTGCGCTGGCTATCGGGGTAATTACGGCGCGAGCTGTAGTGGAGCGCCGCCAGCAGATCGGCATGCTGCGCGCGCTCGGCTTTTCGCGTACCCTGATCCGGCGCTCGTTCCTGCTGGAGGCCGGTTTTATCATCCTGCTCAGTCTGCTGATCGGCGCTTCGCTAGCTCTGGGTCTGGCTGCGCAGGTCGCGCACACAACGTATCAGGATTTTCCGTTTCCTACTATTCCTGTCATCCTGATCCTGCTGGGCAGTTTTCTGGCTGCTCTTATCAGTACCGCCTTGCCAGCATGGCAGGCCGCGCGCCTGGAGCCCGCCGAAGCGCTGCGTTACGAGTAGGTATGTCCAGGATTTAATACAAGGAGAAGAAGATGTCAAACGAAATCACTCATGAGAACGCTCTACCTGGTGATGAAGTTACTCATTTGAAGAGCCGACCGGGCCGGCGCTCCAGGAAACGCCTGCTGCCACTGCTCCTGCTACTGTTAGGAGTTGTTATCCTGGCGGGCGGCGGCATCGGCCTGGTGAGTTTGCTTAACTCACATCAGCAGACAGCATCCGCGACACCTACTTCTGCCAGTAAGGCCGGCCAGCAAAGCTTACCGCAGGCTTGCACACCTGCGCGAATCCCGCTCAACGTGGTTGCCCAGGAAGCTGCTAGTGGGTTGCATCTGACCGTTGACCAGGTGAAAGGGCAGGTGCATGCGGGTAAAACCTTTGCCCAGATCGCGACAGCCAGAGGCATCACAGCGCAGCAGTTGCACGCGCTTGAGTTTCATGTCCTGCAGCAAGCCAACAACTACTGGCTCGGGCTTGGCTGCATCACCCGGCAGGATGTGACAAGCAACATGCAACGTGATGTAGGTGATGCGGCGTTCATGGACGCGGAGTTCACAGACGTGTTCCGGTGATTATTTTCTACAGTACACATGGACCGGAGTTCGCTCAAGCAACTTTCCGGTCTACTACCTGGTTTTTCCTCCTTAGATTGACACATTCGTCTCTGCTCTTGTGAGTAAAAGGCGCGACAATAGTAAGTGCCAATGGTTGAAGGCCTCCACAACTGTTACCAGCAAGTCTGCCCTTGCGGCTATTACGGTGGTCCTGTGAAAGAATGTAGTTGTTCCGCCATGGCCATCGTCAGCTACCAGAAGAAGATCAGCGGGCCTTTACTGGACCACATCGACATCCACGTCGAAGTCCCCGGCGTCGATTACGAGAAACTAGCCGATAAAAGACAGGTTGAAGATTCAAAGACCATCGGCGCAAGGGTGCAGGCGGCGCTTGAACGCCAGTTGGAACGCTTCAAGGGTACGAAGTTGACCTGCAACGCAGAAATAGGTCCAACCGAGTTGAGCGAGTTTTGCCAGACCGATGCATCAGGGGAGAAATTGCTGAAGGCAGCAGTGCAGCAATTGCATTTGTCGAAAGGCGCGTATCACCGAGTGCTCAAGTTGGCAAGGACGATTGCAGACCTGGCTGGGAGTGAGATGATTGCGGCAAATCATGTGGCGGAGGCGGTGCAGAATCGACCGGGGGTGGGGATGTAACTGAGCAGGTACGAAAGAATTGTGTATTCGTCATGAAGGAGGCCAACGGCAATTGGCAACTTCATTACTCCTAACAACTAACCGTCAGTCATCATTCTTGTAAGGTAGGCATGATTGTTGTGACCTCGCGTGGCTCTTGCGAGGGTGTCACTAGCAGTGCTAGGACGACTATGTGTACCACCAGTATTGCTCGATGATAGATTTTGTTCGCCTCGGTGCTGGGGCCACGGCCCAATGCGAGAGCAGTGATCCCTGGAAGGACGCCTGCCACTGCAAAGGTATGGGCGGCAATAACTGCCCGTATTGCCCATTTCTTGTGGGTGAGTACAGCATCGGCACTCGCCGCTAGAAAGAGTCCGCATAGTACCTACCAGCATACAAAAGGTTGTGATAAGTCGCTTGAATACTCCTTTGGGGAATAGAAAAAAGATGGAAAAAATGAGTTGCATGTGTTGTAAGCGATCTGGTTCCTGTCACTTTTCCTCTCTAAGGGGTATTTCCCCACAAGCAAAAAGCCTCAAGCCGCTTGTAGCCTCACCTGAGTTATGGGGGATTCGAAGAAAATCTTCGGCATGCCAAAGGGGAACTCGACTTTCGTTGTTTGCTGGTGTCCGCTTTTGTGCTTTTTTGCATCAGAAATCGAGAGCATAGGAGTTCTCTTTTGTTTCTTTCATCTGCCACAAGGAGTATTGGGCCCTTTGGAGCTTTCGCTCAGTTGCGGTTCTTCATTTCAGCATCTCCCCTGCTCCATTGATACATGGGTCAGAGCGCTGTTGCTGGATGGAGGTGATAATGAAAACGCTTCAAGCCACTTGTAGCCTTGCTTGAGTTATGGTGGGTGCGGCTATACTCATTTCTGTGCCGCCTCTAAACCCATAACCTTACCACAAAAATCTTATTTCGAGCACGAAGTCTGAAATGAAAAATTGAAGATTTTGCGATCTCTACCCCATATCATTGCCGTGAGTTCAAAAAGGAGGCATTAGCTTGCCGCGGGTTGAAGGTGGTTATAGTATGGCAGAAGCTCATCTCTCATCCTGTTTTAGAAACAGACGTGCTAAGTAGTCAGCACAGACATCAAATGCTGTGCTATGATAGAGTAAAGCTACTCTTTTTAAGGAATAGGTAGCCCAAGAGGCAAAATGGAAGCAGAAGACATAGAGCGTTATCTGGCTGAACTAGGAACAGAGCTAAAAAACCGAGGTCTCAACAAGCCCGTGCGCGTTCTCCTGATAGGAGGCGCATATATGCTCTTGCTTGCTAATGCGCCCCGTTCCACCAAAGACATTGACATTTTCTGGCTGGATGAAGATGGGCTTCAGCGAGCTTACGTACCTCTACGTGAGAGTGTCCAGATTATCAAGCAAAGGCACAACCTCGATGCCGATTGGTTGAACTACCTGGCCCAGATGCTGATGTACGATGAAGTGATCGTGCCTGAGGGCAAGCTGTGGAAGTGCTTTGGCCCGCTTCATGTCTATGCACCGCCCCGCGAATACATTCTTGCCCTCAAAATCGCCGCAGGACGAGACAAAGACCTTGCTGATTGTGCTATACTGCTCTCGAAAACACGAATTCGCACGCGCGAGCAAGCACAACACGTCGTAGAGAGATACCTGTTACCGAGCGGACGAGAAAAGTACGCCGAGAGCATTGAGCATGCTCTTCGCTGGCTCATTGAAGGAAAACGAGGGTAAGCATGTCGTTTGAGATCCTTCGCCTGATGGCACAAGAGTATGCTGACCGGCACAAAGAACCACAAACGCTCCCTGCAACCATCGATACCATGGTCTACGCTTACCAAGGTATCTGCCAGGGAGAAGACCCCTGGACCGCCCTTGGGGATTTTTCTAACGCCTGGTATGGCTACGCCAAGCACATCCGTCCCGACCTGATCAAAGATCCTCTGACCCGGCCGGAGCAGGAAACCGAACAGACCCGCCATTGGGGGGCTTTCTGCGCTGCTTCTGTCGAGTATCTGTGTGAGCTCTTTCAGCAACCCTGCCCGAAGTGGGTACATGATCCCTACTACATCCTGGCAACCCCTTGGTGGAATATGCTGCGACCACATGATCCGGACGCACAAGCATACCTCCGTACAATCACCCCACCAGCATTTGCTCGTCGCAACATCTTTTGCAGTAACCGGCTCTATCAAAATAAATATGAAATGTACGAATGGATTCAGGAAGCCATCGTCAAGGGCATGACAGACGTGCATGAAATCCAGCGCTATGCCCGG
>Ga0070706_100003154_pt1 | contig 16293 bp, 16 predicted proteins | sample KBSK5501metaG_FD_65476 | JGI IMG/M metagenome (GOLD analysis project Ga0070706, IMG submission 65476) | Corn, switchgrass and miscanthus rhizosphere microbial communities from Kellogg Biological Station, Michigan, USA - KBS K5-50-1 metaG | ecosystem: Host-associated > Plants > Roots >...
CACAAACCTTCATCGTCTGCGGCCAGGAGACCGCGTGAATCTCGAGTTCGACCTAATCGCCAAGTATGTAGAGCGCATGATGCGCCGGTAGCGCAGCACTCTCCGCCCTGAAAACGTCGACCTGGAAGGTCAATCCGCCAATGGCGAGATGAAGCTGGAAGCTTCGGCACACAAATCTCGGATTGATCATGGTTTGACCTTCCAGGTCGACACCAAACGCTTCAGTAAACCGAAAACCGAACGGCTGAAAGCCGCTACTCCTCAACTCTACCGCGCGACTTTTTGACGTGAGATCGGCGCTCCTTCAGTTCCCGAATTTTTTTGCGGAGTGCGGGGGGCCGCGGAGCGTTTTGTCGACGTTTTAATTCCTTTTCCGCCTTTTTTTCTGCGACGATTCTGTTTCGCTCTTCCTCAATCCGGTCCAGGAGCCGCCGGATCGCCAGTTGTCGATTGCGAAATTGAGAGCGTGTCTCCTGGACCGTCACAGACATGCCGGTTGGTCGGTAGACCAGTGTTACGGCGGTCGAAACTTTGTTCACGTTTTGGCCACCAGGTCCGCCCGAACGTGCAAACACTTCGTCGAAGTCTTGAGGACGCAGTCCTAGACTATCGAGCCGCTGAACGAGGCCTGGATCGGATAAGGTCATTCAAATGGTCCCACAGCATCAACGAGCTAACCTCGGTCGGCTAGTTCTCGCTTCGTTGCGAAGTTATATTCGACATCCCTCTTGCCATCACTCAAACTTAGTCCTCTTTCGAGCGAGTCTTTTTACCAACCGCTTTTCACCCCTGCTGATCAATCATTATGCCACTTCCTTCTGACGAAAAACTGATCGCTCTCGGCCAGGAGTTGCTTAAACAATTCGACACGATCTTCGGATTGCATCCTGGGTTTCGACCGGCGCATGCCAAAGGCACGTTTGTTAGCGGTACCTTTGTGCCTTCCTCCGATGCGACTTCTTTAACTCGAGCGCCTCATATCCAGCGTGAATCGACGCAGGTAACTGCACGGTTTTCCAATTCTACCGGATTACCTTTGTTGCCGGATAACGATTCGAACGCGAACCCGCGCGGCTTAGCAATTCGGTTTCATCTGGCTGACCATGTTCACACCGACATCGTTAGTCACTCAACCGATGGTTTTCCAACGCGGACGGGAGAAGAGTTTCTGGAATTTTTGCGCGCAGTTGCTTCCAGTGATCCGGCAAAACTTTCAGGATCCCCGCTCGAAGCATTTCTCGGTACTCATCCAAAGGCGCTCGAATTTGTGCAGACGCCCAAGCCGGCCCCTTCCAGTTTCGCTCGAGAATCCTATTTTGGGGTAACGGCGATGCGCTTCATTAACAGCGAGGGCATCAGTCGCTACGGCCGTTACCGTATCATCCCGGAGGCCGGAAATGATTATTTGGATGCTGACTCCCTTTCCTCCAAGGGCGCGGACTACCTGTTTGACGAGCTAACGGAGCGAGTCACCCGAGAGCCGATCAAGTTTCGTATCCTGGTTCAGTTAGCAGACAAGAGCGATGTCGTAGACGATGCGACCGTCCATTGGCCGGCGGATCGGCCATTGTTTGACCTCGGCACTTTAGCTTTAACAGAGTCAGCTCAGGACAACGATCCTGAAATTAAGCGCATCATCTTTGATCCCATTCCGCGGGTGGACGGAATAGAACCGTCTGCTGATCCCTTGCTGGAATTGCGTGCGGCAATTTATTTGCTAAGCGGGCGGCGGCGTAGAGCGGCCGGCTAGTTCTATCATCGGTAGGGCCGAGATTTATCTCGGCCTCGTGCGCGCAGCAGCCCCATCGCTCGGCGCACTTTCCATGTTGACGCTCGTTCTGGCTACGCCATATCTTGCAGCCGCCTCAGGCACCCCCTCCAGCGTTCGGTGTGCCGTCGGATCCCGCCTCCTTGTTTATGAACATCCACGAATATCAGGCCAAACAACTCTTTCAGCAGTTCGGAATTGCGACTCCCAGAGGGGCGGCGGCCGAGACGCCCGAAGAAGCCGAAAAAATCGCTGAGGGACTCAAAACCTCGAACCTGGTCGTTAAGGCTCAAATCCACGCCGGTGGCCGTGGGAAAGGTACGTTTACCAACGGATTTAAGGGAGGGGTTCATCTCTGTAAAACTCCTAAAGAAGCCCGCGATCTCGCAGCGAAAATGCTCGGACAAACCCTGGTAACCCATCAGACCGGTCCGGCTGGGAAGGTAGTTCGGAAAGTGTTGGTGGCTGAGTCCGTAGACATTGATCGCGAGGTTTATTTTGCGATTCTGATGGATCGCGCCGCTTGCGCTCCGGCTGTAGTCGCGAGTACCGAAGGCGGAGTCGAGATCGAGAAAGTTGCCGAAGAGCATCCGGAACGAATTATCCGTGAGGCGGTGCATCCGTTGCTGGGATTTCAGCCGTTCCAAGCATTGAAACTTGCCCGGCGACTGGAGTTCGAAGGTGACCAGCTTAAGGCTGCGTCAAAATTGTTCTCCGGCTTATACAAGCTTTTTGTATCGCTCGATTGCTCCCTGGTGGAAATCAATCCGTTGGTCGTCACGACTAGAGAGGCAGCCGGAAAACAAGAGGTCTTTGCGTTGGATGCCAAATTCAACTTCGATGATAACGCGCTATACCGCCATAAAGAGATCGTCGAAATGCGGGATGTTTATGAGGAAGATCCGCGCGAAGTGGAAGCCTCTAAGTTCAATTTGAACTATATCGGTTTGGACGGAAATATCGCGTGCCTGGTCAATGGTGCGGGGCTCGCGATGGCTACGATGGACATCATTAAATATGCGGGCGGCGAACCCGCTAACTTTCTGGATGTTGGCGGCGGCGCGAGTGAAGAGCAGGTCACCGAAGCGTTCAAGATCCTTGTCTCGGATAAGAACGTTAAAGCGATCCTGGTAAACATTTTTGGCGGGATCATGCGATGCGACGTGATTGCTCAAGGGATCATCAACGCTGTCAAAACAGTCAGTTTGCCCGTCCCGCTGGTCGTTCGGCTCGAAGGTACGAACGTAGAGCTAGGAAAGAAGCTGTTAAGAGAATCCAAGTTACCAATCCAGGCCGCATCCGACCTGGCAGAGGCCGCGAAGATGGTGGCTGCAGCGGCCGCGAAATGAGCACCCTATGAAGATTGTTGAAATCGCTTTCACAGGTTACCCGGTCACAGATATCAAACGGGCACGGGCGTTCTACGAAGGGACGCTCAAACTGGAACCGAGTCGAACGTTCGGAGGTGGAGATAAAGCGTTTATAGAATATGACCTTGGTCCTGGCACCTTCGCGATCGGGAACATGGCTGAGGAAGACTGGAAACCATCTAAAGACGGTCCATGCCTCGCGTTTGAAGTCGATGACTTTGATGCGGCGATAGCTGACCTGAGAAAAGCGGGGTCCCGGTTCTATTTGGAACCGATTGATACCCCTGTGTGCCGTATGGCCATCGTTGGCGACCCCGATGGCAATTCGATTACCATTCACAAACGCAAGGAGGCGTCATAAACGCGAAACGCGAAACGTTATGTCTATCTTAGTCGATAAGAAGACGCGGTTGCTGGTTCAGGGGATTACCGGCAGCTCTGGCGCTTTTCACGCCAAAGGGTGCATGGAGTATGGAACCAACGTCGTGGCTGGGGTCACCCCGGGCAAAGGTGGCCAGCTTTTTGAAGGAAAGGTCCCAGTCTTCGACACTGTTTACGAGGCACGGGAAAAGACTGGATGTAACGCCACAATGATCTTCGTTCCGGCGCCTTTCGCCGCGGATGCGATCCTCGAGGCGGCCGATGCTGGGGTCGAGCTGATTGTGTGTATCACCGAAGGGATTCCGGTATTGGACATGATGCGAGTGAAAGCAGCGCTCAAAGAAAGCCCCAGCCGGCTGATTGGTCCTAACTGTCCGGGAATAATTACACCTGATCAATGTAAGATCGGAATCATGCCGGGGTACATTCATAAAGCGGGGAACATCGGTGTCATCTCAAGATCAGGAACCCTGACTTATGAGGCAGTCTGGCAATTGACCCAGCGCGGCTTCGGGCAGTCGGCCTGTATCGGTATCGGAGGGGATCCTATCAATGGGACTTCGCACCTCGATGCGGTGAAACTGTTTGCGGAAGATCCCGGCACAGAAGCGTTGATCCTGATCGGTGAGATCGGCGGAACAGCCGAAGAAGAAGCGGCCGAATGGATTAAAGAAAACTACAAAAAGCCGGTCGCTGCGTTCATTGCGGGGATGACTGCGCCTCCTGGCCGCCGAATGGGCCATGCTGGTGCGATTGTTTCTGGCGGGAAAGGGACAGCAACCGGCAAAATCGAGGCTTTGCGAGCGGCAGGCATCGCGATAGCTGAAACGCCCGCCGCCATCGGAGAGACTTTAATTAGAAACCTGAAACATTAGATAGCCGGGTTCGCGTCACAAGATGTTGCGCCCGTTGGTCAGAACATCGAACTTAAGTTCAGATTAGAACCTGAAACCCGAACACCCGAACCCAAAACGCGAAATCCGGAACCCGAAACCCACTCTATGTCTGCCGTAGCAAAAGGATTAGAAGGAATTGTTGCAAATGAAACGCGACTCGGCGACGTGCGCGGTCAAGAGGGTCAGCTTATTTACTGCGGCTACGACATCAACGAGCTCGCGAATAGAGTCTCGTTTGAGGAAACTATCTATCTGTTGTGGCACAACCGGCTTCCGAATCGCGCGGAGCTAGATCAGCTGAAAAAAGAGCTGGCGGCAGAACGTCAGTTGCCCGAGCAGGTCGTTCGCTTCATCAAGGACGTTCCGAAGACGGCTTTGCCAATTGACGTTCTGCGCACCACCGTCTCCATGCTCGGATTGCACGACCCCACGCTAGTGGTGGATAGCAGTCTGGAGGCCAATCGCCGGCGAGCGGTCAGCATAATGGCGAAAGTCGGAGTAATCATCGCTTATTTCCATCGGGCCCGAAACGGGTTGGAGTTGCCGCCGGTCAGGCAAGACCTTAGTGAGGCCGCTCATTTTCTCTATTTGCTGGACGGCAAAGATCCGTCTCCGAAAAAGGTCGAGACACTGGATGTTGCGTTTGTTCTGCATGCTGAACATGGGATGAACGCTTCGACGTTCAGCGCTCGGGTCACTATCTCGACCCTCACGGATATCTATTCTGCGATCACCGCCGCGATTGCGACCTTGAAAGGCCCGCTTCATGGCGGTGCGAATGAAGGCGTTATCCACATGCTGCAGGAGATCGGCTCCGAAGATAAAGTGGACGCTTATATAGAGCGCACGCTGGCAGAAAAGAAAAAGATCATGGGGATCGGTCACCGCGTATACAAGACCCTTGATCCGAGGGCGCCGATTTTGAAAGCGATGGCCGTCCAACTCACCGGCGAACTCGGTGAACCCAAATGGATCAACATGTCAGAACGGATCGCTGCTTTGATGAAAGAAAAGAAAGGGCTTCACGCCAACGTCGATTTCTACTCTGCTACAGTCTATTATTCGCTCGGGATTCCGACAGATCTGTTCACCTGTATCTTTGCGATCTCCCGAACTGCGGGCTGGACTGCCCATGTCCTTGAGCAACTTGCCGACAATCGGCTTTATCGCCCGCTCAGCGAGTACACCGGCGAACCGGTAGGGCGGAAGTTTGTGCCGATCGACAAAAGGTAGACGGGAGAATGGGACCTATGGGACCGATAGGACCTATGGGACCGATAGGACCTGTGTCGGGAACGCCGTTTCTAGGGTAGGCCAGCGCGATTGATGCTTCGGTCCCACCGGGACCGAGCCTGCTGATGCGCAAATCTGATCGCGCCTTTTGCAACACGGTCGGCCTTCGACCGGCATTTCGCTTACGCGAGCATGGATGGAGCGACTCCCTGTCGCCTGGTTACCTCGACCCGTCAAAGGACTGCGCAAAGCCGAAAAAGGGGAGCCGAAAAATGGGGACAGGTCCGATTTTGCGGCGGGTAGCCCAGCCCAGGCGACGGGTTTCGGTGATTTTTGAATGGGCTGGAAAAGGGGACGGCTGGAAAAGGGGACAGACCCCGCTGCAGGGCTGGAAAAGGGGACAGACCCCGTTGGGGGGCCGAAAAAAGGGGACAGACCCCGTTGGGGGGCCGAAAAAAGGGGACAGACCCTGTTGCGCGGAAAGTCGAGGGCTGGAAAAGGGGACAGACCCCGTTGGTGGGGCCGAAAAAAGGGGACAGACCCGGTTGTGCGGAAAGTCGAGGGATGGGGACAGGTCCGATTTCTTGGGACGACGGTCAGGAAGAATCGGGAGGCATTCTGACGTGTCGTGAGGCGAGGGCGGATTATCCTTCCTTTCGGAAGATGCAAGCTACGCCGTATGGTTGAAGGGTCTCTTTCTCGGAGCGTGTAAGCTTCAGCTCGCGATCCGCCCATGCCGGTGAGAGTAACCGCCCAAGCGGCTCGAGTTCCTCCGCCGCAATAATCCGGCGGAGCGTTGGCAGACAGAAGAAGTAATCGTAGTCCACGAGGACGAATTGGTGCCTTTCAAACAGACCAGTGAGTTGGTCCCGGGTATATCCTGGCCGGACGTGTCCGAGATTCGGAAATAGCTCTGGAGGGTGCGGGACGGAGATGGCGGCAGAACCGCCTGGTTTCAGAATTCGATGCATTTCGGCGACAGCGGCGTTGTCGTCAGGGATATGTTCGAGGACTTGTGTGGAAAGCACTGCGTCGACTGCGGAATCGCCAAGCCCGTTTACTTCCAGCCTCTTATTGACGCACTGCGATCGTTCGAGTCGAGAGTATCGGCGTTCCAGTAAGCGAAAATTTTGTGTATCGGGCTCGATGCCGACCACTGCCCGAGCTAGCCCCTCCTCGGCAAGCCGCGCAGACATTTCCCCGGACCCCGCGCCTAGATCCGCAAGTATGTCGAATGGGGCGTCGACTTTCGTTATTAGATTTCGTATTGCACGATATTCGATTCGGTATCGAATAGTGTTCGCCGTCAACAGGCGGCGTCTCGCCAGCCGGCGTAGCGGTTCCAGGATGGCGTCGAAGGACATTTAAGGTCCTTTTTCTTTTGCCGTATGGCATGAGGTCGAGAAGAATCGTGTGGGCTAGATGAAAACGACACAGATGATTGAGCCGCGGTTAGCGGTACGTTTTGTCATTCCCACGCTCGCCTGCGTGGCTGCGTTGATTCTTGCGCGGTTCCTGGTGGCGAGCGAGAACCCATGGACCGCCTTGCTGTTTGTGGTCGAGATTGTTCTTGCCGGAATGGCCGTAGTCAATCCGCGGCTCGGGATATACTTATTTGTTGCAGCAGCAGGTTACTCCGATCTGCTCAAGCGTCTCGGCATAGTGTTTGGACCGGTGCAAGGAGTGGACGTTGTCGTTGCCCTGGCGACTGCACCGCTTTTGTTTGGTGCCACGGCAGTAGGGACCCTGTTTTATCAAGTCATCTTTGTGCGCAGTAAGTTGACCAAAGCGCAATGGATCATGTTGTGCATTTTTGCAGCGATCGCCGTCATCAACGCGTTCAAGGCGAGAAACGGAGGCGGCTTTGCGGCGTCTGCACAGCTGTTTATCGGTTCCAGTCTTTACTATCTGCTGGTTCCGCTGATCGGAATTCTATTCAAGGACCTAGCCGATCTGCAGCGGCTTCTCCGATTTTCCGCCTATATCTTCGTGCCGGTTGCTCTGTATGGGATCTGGCAAACAATGTTCGGGTTCGCTCAGTTCGAACGAGACTACCTGAGTACCGGCCTTACGATGATGATCGCGGAGCTTTACGACGCGCATCCGAGACCTTTCTCGACGCTGGCGTCACCGCATCCTTTCGGCGTCTGTATGGCGATATTGGCTTGCACCTGCGCATTTGTGCCGCTTCGCGGCCAGAGAAAGCAGATTTGGGAATACCTTTTTGCTCTCCTTTTCGTCGCCGGTTGCGTTGCTAGTTTCGTACGAGCCGCGTGGTTTATTCTGATCTTTGCAGCAATCGGCTGGCTCTGTTATCCGCGCAAGATTTTGACGATCCTTTACTACGCAACGCTTGTGACTTTGTTTGCGCTTTTGTTCGTGAATGCGGATGTCGTCATGGAGCGGTTGGATACGGCTCAGAAATTCTTGCCGACTGAAACGACCCGGGAAAAAGAAGCGTTTGACCTGGGAACGTTTGGCACACGGCTTTGGAGCTTTCGAAACGCTGTCCAGAATCCCGCATTCCACACATGGTTCGGCAATCCCCAGATAGAGAAAGATTTTCAAACTGGGGAAGCAAACATGGAAGAAGCGGCGCACGATCAACTCACGCAGATTCTGGCGTCCTATGGATTTATTGGTCTGGGCGTCTTTGTGAGCATTTTTGTTGGACTACTTGCGGTGATGCATACCTTGATTTTTCGGATGAGGAGCGGCTTTACAAGAATGATGACTGTTGGCTTGGTAGCGACGACGTCCAGCGTAGTTTTCAGCGGTATGGTTTTTGGGAGTCATCTGAACGTTTTCCCTGTTAACGCGCTCTTTTCCCTTCTGGTGGGAACATTATTCGCTCTGTTGCTCAATGTTCGGCCAACGCGAAAAACGGTGTCAGTATTATCCCAAGAACCTGAGGCGGCGCGAGACACGCTTCCCGGAAACGCGCGCATGCGTCTGTGAGGGCGGTTACATGCCCAAAGTCCTGAGAATTTTCGGCCGATACCAGCATTTTGGCGGCGAAGAAAGAGTCGTTCAGCAAATTCACGAGGCGCTTGCCGGTTCGATGGAAGCGATCCTGTTTACGAGGTCGAGCGGAGCTCTCCTGGGGCACGACGTAGTACAAAGGCTGACAGCGCCGTTGCGTGTTCTGCACAATGCTCATGCCGCCTGCGAAGTGCGGAACCTGCATCTCGCACACCATTTTGATGCCTGGGAAATCCACAACGTCTTTCCTGCTCTTTCAGCTTCCATTTATGAGGAAGCGATTCGGCTTGGAGTTCCGATCATCCATTATCTGCACAATTACCGGCTTTCTTGCGTGAACGGTATGTTCTTGAATCACGGCAAGCTTTGCCATCGATGTATCAGCGGCAATTTCTTTCCGGCTTTTCAGACGTGCTGTTGGCGATCGAGCCGAATCGCTTGTGGGTTAGGAGGCGCTGCCCTCCATCGGGTCAGGCGCTCCGGCATTTTCGAAAAGGCTGTGGCATGGATTGCTTTAAGCGAAGCTCAAAAGCAATGGTGCGCCAGGATCGGGATACCGGGTGACCGGATCCACGTGATCCCGCATTTTCTCGACGCGCAGGTCATCAATCCGGGGCCGTTGCCAGAGGATGGATACTTCCTGTATCTCGGCAGATTGTCAGAAGAAAAAGGTCTCCGTTTTCTACTGGAAGCATGGCGCCAGATCGAAGATCCCGACGCGCGCTTGGTAATTGCAGGTACTGGCCCAGAAGAACATTTTCTCCGGAGACACGCTAGTGACCTGAACCTGCGCGGAGTCGATTTCCGCGGTTTTGTTTCTCCGGATCAGCAAGGACCATTGTGGGGTGGAGCGAAAGCGTTGATAGTGCCGTCAATTTGGGACGAGCCTTTTGGTCTCGTCGTATTGGAGGCTTGGGCTCATGGCCGCCCGGCATTAGTTTCAAGCAGGGGAGCGCTTCCGGAGATCGTGGCGGACTCGTCGTCGGTGTTTTCGGCGGAAGATCCAGATGGGCTGGCGGCGAAGATCCGATGGCTGGCTGGGGATTCGGCGGCCGCTCAACGCCTCGCGAGCGCAGGAAAGAACCGGCTACGGGACTGTTACAGTCGGGAACAATGGTTGTCCAAAGTGAAATCGGTTTACGCTGGCGCCGGTATACCTCTCCATGAAAGCCGCTGATGGATCCCTATATTCGAAAGATTTAGGGATGCCGCCTGCAACGTTCGCGCGAAACACTGAGCGCCGACCTGTCCGACGAAGCCTTGGCGAAGTCGGAACGCCGAACGCCGAACGAAAATGAAGATCCTCCTCTCCGCGATGGCTTGCAGACCGAACCACGGCTCGGAGCCGATGGTGGGCTGGAACGCGGTCAACGCGCTGGCGGCCAACCACGAGATTTGGGTGCTGACCGACTCATCGAACGAGCCGATGATCTCCGGTGCGCAACGCAAGGGCGGATCGCCAGAGAATGTCCATTTTAAGTATTTCGGCAGGCCATATCGGATGCAGAGAAACCCGACCCTGGCGCGAACGGAACAATGGGACAACTATCGTGTTTGGTGTTCGGAAGCAGGTAAGGTCGCAAGAGAGCTTCATCGATCGGTCTGTTTCGACGTCATTCATCACGTAACGATCGCAACCTGGCGTGTTCCTGTTCCTCTGGGCGACGTCGGGCCACCGTTCGTTTGGGGGCCGCTTGGAGGCGGTGAAAAAATACCGCAAAGCTTTCTGGGCGGTTTTAACCCGATGGCGAGCTTCTTTGAGCAAGCTCGAGAAATCGCAACAGGGATCGGTTTGAGATGGAAGGGCCTGCAGAGCTGTGTTCGGTCAGCCGCCCATATAATTGCGGCGAACAATGCGACCCTTCAATTGCTCAGCAGACTAACTCCAGACAAGAGCAAGATAAGTAAACTGTTGCAGGTCTGCTTTTCCGCAGATGAGATCAAGCTTCTGCGTTCTGCCAAAAAGAGCAGAGCGTCCTCGCCGATCCGGATGTTTGCCGGCGGTACGCTGGAAGCGCGCAAGGGGATCGCGCTCGCGTTAGCCGCTTTGTCTCGCGTGCGCGACGCTGGAGTTGATTTTCTGTACACCATTGCCGGCGACGGCCCAGAAAAAGAACATCTGCAAAGACTGGTCAGAAAATATAAATTGGATCGCCAGGTTCGTTTTGTTTCCCGGCTGGCGCGAGCAGATTATCTGGCGGAACTCGCGGAAACAGAGATCTATTTATTGCCGAGTCTGCGCGATAGCGCGGGAATTACGCTCATGGAAGCTATGCTTGCGGGATGTGTTCCTGTCGTGTTGGGTTTGGGAGGCCCGGCTGAGATCGTCGACTCGTCCAATGGGATCAAAATCCCGGCGACAACACCTGAAGAAGGTATTCTTGGAATCGGTAACGCGATTCTGCGTTTGGTAACCGATCGTGAAGGATTAGATACGCTCGGTAAGAACGCCTCGGCACATGTGGCCGCAAATTATTCCTTCGAAAAATACCGGGCCGAAATCGAAAAGGTCTACGATCGCGTTACCAAACTTGCTCGCCCCAATTCCTGCTTCTGAACCTGCGGAATCAGGTCTTTGGAGAAATCTAACAGCTGCTGGAGCAGTTTGGTTTTAAGGGCGGGCGTAGGGACCTGCTCTGTCGGGAGAACGCCGCTGACGATGACATAAGCCCAACGATGGTTTATCCCGTTTACCATGCGATCCCAAGCGGAGAAAAAATAACGTTGAATATGGCTAGCTGTCGTTTTGTTCTGACCGACAAACCAGTAAACATAATAGCTGGTGAACGAATGCCCTGCTTCCGTACGACTCAACGTAAGCACACGAACTTCCTGCGGCGGACGTTCTTGCACCGGGACCGAGTATGATTGCTGTTCGATAATATTCCAGCCCTGCGCAGTCATACAGAGCTCGGGGCGGTGAATGCTGAGGCGATACCTGCCAGCTAAAACGATCTCGCAAGTTATGTCCGACAGTGCCGGGCCGATATAACGCTTCTTTGCGAATTCAGTGTCTTTCGGCAAGATCGTTTTCTCGGCGGTCGTGACGTCCGAATTGAACCCAAGGTAGTTTCCGATTGTGTCAGGCAACTGCATATCGACCCCTGGTATGCCGGCCGCGTTTACGCCGCCATTCGAAAGCAAAAGCGCTGCAGCGAGAGCGACCACCAACAGAACGACCGCAGATCGCCAAAATGGGAAAGTGATCCCTGTCTCGGCCGACCGGTGTACCGGCGCATCGATATGAATGGTACGGCTCATTCTTTCTGACCTTTGTATGCCGAACGGTTGCTCGTCTTTGTCGTGAGGGCCAAAATCGATCCGGCAACGAACAGTCCGCCCAATGCCGCGATGTAAACCAGGATCCCGGCGCCTGTATGATACCAACTCGGCCGTTCCACTGAACCGACGGCAAATGAACTGCCAAAGCAAAGGGTTCCCAACACGAGCGCCAGGATTCGGCAAACATTTCCGAAGACCGCGAACGGAACCGCGAGAAAAATAATCAAAGCCGATTGCCACCAGCGACGGAACATCAGAATGCCGTACAACGTCGCGACCAGTGTCAGCGCATACAGTGAATGCATACCGCTACATGGGTCGGCGACATCGACCGCAAAACGCTGACCGACGGAATGGAAAGAATCTTGGGCGGACAATATCGCTGTGCCTTCCCGCAACGCATGAATCCCGATCAGATTCAACGTTGTTGCACTCAACCGGCTCATTAAAAAACGGAGCGGAAGCGATACGTACTGATCAAGAAACAGGAATGGCCAGGCAAAAATCAAAACGGCCCACAAAAAGAAAACAGCACCGAAATATCGGACACCTAAGAACCAGATAATCAAACCAGCAATCAAAAGCTGGATCGAGAACTGCCCAGCGTACGGGAGATCAGTCAGATAGCCGAACCAGTACAGTATGACAGCGAAAAGCAATACCGGCAGACCGAGCCAGCTCCCTTTCTGGGGGACTTTTGCGAAGTCCTTGCGTTTCAAATAGAAAATCAAGGCGACGACCGGAAAAACGAGCATGCCCTGAGCCCATTCCGGGTAGGCTAACCAATAGCTTAATGTCTGGCCAAACAAGCTGGCTGGATGAGACTGATCGTTGATGGTGTATGGGAGCCCAAAAAACAGCACCCAGAGGGCAAGAAGGCTCGCCGTAAGTGCAAATACGCCTGACCAGCGTCGAGTATTGGCTGGTAGACTTATCCCTTGCTCTTGCATGCTGGACGAATTGTAATCTGCGGCGACGCTCCTCGAATCTATCAACGACCGTGATCTAAGGAACCTAAGGGTCAATTATTCAATCGAGCGACAAAAACACAATGAGCTTTGTCGGATGAAAGCCGCCCTGATCATTCCCGTCCACAACCGCCGTGACGTCACGCTGCGATGTCTGGCACACCTGAAACGGGTGGTATCCACATCCGATTTCCAGGTTGTGGTCGTCGATGACGGATCTGATGATGGGACAGGACCTTCGATTCGCTCAGAGTTTCCGCACGTCTTGGTTGTGCAAGGGGACGGCGATCTTTTTTGGGGAGGAGCGATCCGTTTGGGTATGGAACGAGCCGTCGAAGCAGGCGCCCAATTTCTGTTTTGGTTGAACGACGATTGCTTTCCCGAACGCGGTACACTGGAGCGGATGCTCGAATTCCTCGAGCAACATCCCAAGACGATCTGCGGTGCGTCCTGCTATTTTCGGGATACCTTAGAACCTGTACAGACCGGGTTTCGCGGCCGAAACCGCGTCGAGCTAAGTGACCGAAACCTTGTGGAGGTTCAGGGTTTGTCAGGATACTGCGTTGGGATCCCGACTGACGCCAGCCGGACTGTCGGCCTTCCGAATGCTGCGCGCTTGCCGCATTATGCCGCCGACACGATTTACACTTTGAGGTTGCATCGGGGCGGGTTCCGAATCGTTATTTTGCCGGACGCCAAGGCGTTCCTTCTCGATCGACCGAAATTGGCATCATTTAGAGAACAAGTCCGGGAAACCGATCTGCCTAAGGGCCAATTGACGGAGACTTTGCTGTTTCAGAAGAAGTCGCGTTACTATCTTCCCGGTCAATTCTGGTACCACTACTACAAATATGGGTTCTTTTTGGGACCGCTTTTGTTTGCCGGCAAAGCCCTTGCTTGGTTAGGAGTCATTATAACCAGGAGGTAGCTGCGAAGTGAAGGTGATCGGGTAATTGTGTGAAAAAACCGGCTATACTTTTCGTCGGTGCGAGCTATGTGCTGGCCATTCATCGCAAAAAGCTGGTAGCGCTGGCCGACCAGTTCGAGGTGACATGTGCTACATCTGATCAAATCGATCAGCATGGATACGCCTGGCCTACTGCAGGCAGCTCGTTTGGATCCAGAGAAGAGCAGGTCGACGTTCGGCGGTTCAGCGAGTGGCCGAAAGGCGCCAAACGAACTCGGTTTCTATATCGAGGGCTCGGACAACTTTTTCGGGAAAAGCGATTCGACTTTGTCATTGCGGATAGTGAGCCATGGGGATTGGTCAAATGGCAGACGTGGGTGTTAACACGTATGACCCAGCGGGGCGCTATATTTGGAGAGTTTACTACTGAGAACGTTAAGCGGTCCGGCGTTAAAGGATTAATCCTCTCATTGATCTACAGAGCGTCGATGAAAGGTGATGACTTTACCATCGCCCTGAACCAGCGCTGTCGCCAGATTCTCATTGAGTACGGCGCGGAACCGGAACGGAACCTCGTTGCCCCTCAATTTGGAATCGATCCGGAGCAATTTGCGCCGGTCGATCCGGCCACCAAGGTTAACCGTCGACTAGCGCTGGGACTGCCGTCTGAGGAGTTCGTGATTGGTTATTGCGGACGTTTTGTGCGGGAGAAAGGTCTTTTAAAAATTGTTGAAGCGGTCGATGCGATCAAACAACGGACCGGTGACGACAAAGTAACCGTGGTCGTTCTTGGTGCGGGCCCACTCGAAAAAGAACTTCGGAGATTGTCGGAGGCTCGCCCCTGGTTGCATCTGTTGAATGCGCGTCCTCCTGAACAGATACCTGTTTTCATGCAGGCAATCGATCTGTTCGTGCTCGCTTCTGAACCGGTGAACGAAGCGGGACGCGTAAACGAAGAGCAGTTTGGGTTAGTGTTGATTGAGGCGATGGCCTGCGGGATACCAGCGATCGGTTCGACTTGCGGTGCGATACCGGAGGTAATTGGTGACGATCGAGCCGTATTTCAACATTCTTCGTCAGCGGCAATCGCCACAAGTCTGGAAGCTTTTCTACGCAATGTTGAGATGCGAAAAAGCGTAGCACAAGGTCAGTACAAACGAGTCACGGAACTGTACACATGCGAAGCCGTGGCTCGGCGGTACGGGGAGTTTTTGTTGAAAATCGGGCAGATGCGATAGTAGGGGGTCACTCGCAAGGCGTATCACATAAACGCCGCTGGGATAAGAGTGTCGAGCTGGAAGCTCAATCCGCCAATGGCGTGATCAAGCCAGAGGCTTGGTGCGCGCCATCCCACACTCGGAAAGAGGCGCAGTTCAAACCTCCGGTTTGATCGCGCCATTGGCGGATTGACCTTCCAGGTCGACCTTTGTTTGCTCCCGCAGCTCGTCGTAGATCGAGTTTAATTGGTCGGCATACTCACCTGGTTTAAGAGCGCCACCCACCGAAATTGGTCTCGTTGGTATTTCTCCGTTTGCCAATGCCAGCATCTTTTTGGCGATATCGAACCCGTCGTATTCCAACCAGGCGCCTCGGATCTGTTCTCGCGGGAATTGTTCGGTTCCGCAATGGGGCGTCAAGAAAAGCGGAAGCCCCATGGCTGCTGCTTCGACTTCCGCTCTGGATGCCGCCTCGAAGTAGGAAGGGAACAAAAAAGCGTCGGCCGCCGCCAGATATCGTTCAACCTGCTTTTGCTGACCGACAAAAAGAATAAATTTCGACCACGCGGAGAAATGTCGATCCAGTGTCCGCTTCAATTGAGCGATCGCAGAATCAGCTCCGCCGATCACCATCAATCGAATATTGGTAACTTCTTTCTCCGCAAGCACTTTTAATGCATCGATAATCAGCCAAAAACCTTTCCTGCGGTAGTGACCATAACTGGTAAAGCCAAAGATGATTTCATCCGGTTTGATCCCTAAGGCTTTTCGAATGGTGTTGCGATGTAGCGATATCGTTTGCGAGTTGAATACTGTATCGTCGTAATCGTTGGGCAGAACGATTTGCCTAATCTTCGTTCGGTAGTGGTCTCTCACCGCGTCGCCGATTCCATACGACACCGGCAACAACAGCTTCAGGCTTTTCGAGCTAAACTGCCATCGTTCAAATACCGATCCGATGCGATGCATCAGCAGCCGGAGATGATCCTTGAAATCGAGGTGACCTAGCTTCTTCGCGATTTCTATCCACGCCGGATTACAGAAATGAACGGCGCAGATGTCCGCCGATAGCAAGTAACCGCAGGTGGTCTGGATTATTGCTGCAGGGCGGGTACCAGTGATCCAGCGGTGAAGGGCGCCATAGAAATTCGAGGTAAAGAAAAAAGCAAACAACGGGATCGAGGAAGGGCCGGTCGTTTTCGGAAGTCGGATGATGTTAGCGTGTTGGACAGACAGATCGGTCGTGTTGCACCAAACGTTTAGTTCCCATCCGGCCTTCGCCAGAGCAG
>Ga0070706_100003156_pt1 | contig 16282 bp, 12 predicted proteins | sample KBSK5501metaG_FD_65476 | JGI IMG/M metagenome (GOLD analysis project Ga0070706, IMG submission 65476) | Corn, switchgrass and miscanthus rhizosphere microbial communities from Kellogg Biological Station, Michigan, USA - KBS K5-50-1 metaG | ecosystem: Host-associated > Plants > Roots >...
TGGCACGTCTGGCCAGGGCACGAGCTCCATCTGCGGACTCCCCCGCGCTGGCGCCACCGGTGGACCGGTCGTCGGCAGCCGGAGGTGCTCGAGGATGGCCTTGACCGCGCTACGTTCGATGAGGAACGCGAGCACCACCCGGCGACCGCCACAGCGGACCAGGTGGTGGCGGCGCGGCGGCACCAGCGTCGCTCTCACGGGACTTAACGTAGACAAATTCTTTTCAACCCAAGTCCCCGTCCGGCAAAGCGAAACAGCAAAAAGGCGTGCGCTGTCGCATGTTTGATTTAATTGCCGAAATGGGGTTCGAATCCCGTGCTCTACCGCCATTTCCTCTCGTGATTACTGCAAGTTGCACTGACCACGAACAGTCTCCTTGGCGTCTCCTTCGTCGACGCCAGCACGGGCACGGCGGTCCGGACTGTGGGGACGATTCTGCGTACGGATTCGGGCGGGGTGGGATCGCCTCGGCGTTAGGTTGGTAGTGCGGCGGCTGACGCGGCAGGCGCTGCTCCTCACCTCGAAAGTTCGCGCCGAACTTTCGGGGCCAGACGAACTACCTTTGGTTTGGACCTCGAGGCACGCGCAGCAAAGATCACGCTTTTGCTCCGAGGTCCAAAAAACTTCCCGGATCGACCTTCAGGCGCGATGTACTAGCGTCCACGACTATGCCCATGCCGAGCACTTCCGGGTCCGCCTTCGGGACTCTGACGCTCCTCGCGACGGTGACGACGACGACCAGCTCCCTGCAGCTCACCTGCGCGATTGAGGACACCGAAGGAAGCCTCGACATCACCGATTGGCGCATCGTCGGCGTCTCGATTCCAACGCCCTCGTCGCTGCCGCACTCGCACTCAGTCTTTTCCGGCTGGTGTCTGCTCTCGCAGGGCTTTTTGCGAATCGATCCGCGCTGGGCCCCGCTGCGTGACGATCAACGCCTCCGGAAGCTCGCAGAGCTCGACCGCGAATGACCTCGTGGGTTTTATCGAAGCGGGATCTCCTCCTCCGTGAGCTGGCGGGCGTTTCGCGTCTCGGAATGATCCGGACCAAGCGCGCTCTCCAGATTTTCGACCGCGGAGCGAAACGCGGAGCGGGATTCTTCGGGTTTGCCTTGCGCCTGAAGAGCGCGTCCGAGCGCCAGGTAGGCCCGGCCGAGCGTGGACGAAAGCGTTCCGGGCTGCGCCGAATCCAGCAACGTCTTCAACGCTCGCCTCGCGTCGCCTGCCGCCTCGTCGGGATGACCGAGCTGTAGCTGAATGTCGGATCGGCTGATGAGAAGCGCTGGAAGGATATTATCGACTTCGCGATCTTTCTGTGCGGCAATCGCGACGGCTTGATTGGCCAGACCGAGAGCCGTCTGCATCTCACCTCTTGCCTGACCGTTGAGCGCTTGTCGCAAAGCGAATGACGCGAATGCGATGTCGCCCGGTGGAAAGTTGCGGCGCAACAGGGGTTCGAGCTCCGACACCATCTGGGTGGCGCGTTCAAGGTCGCCTTGGCTGCGATAGATGTCTGCCCGCGCCAAAGCTGCCCGCTCGACGAGGACATGGATATCTAGTGTCTGCGCCTTCACGTGCGCACGCTCGGCGTAGTCCGCTGCTTCGCCGAGCCTTCCGAGATCTTGCAGCGCGCGAGCATAATTGAGGAGCACGAACGGAGAAACGTCCTCTTCAGCTCGGTAGTGTGTGATGGCGCGGCGAAGCAAGCGCTCGGCATCCAGCGGCCGCCCCCAACCCCATAGGGTAATGCCCCAGACGCCGAACAGATTAGCTGCCTGTTGCGTGTCTTCACGGCCAAGCGCCGTCAGGCGTGCGGACGCCTCCTCGAACGCGGCGCTGGCCTCACGCGCTTGTCCAGCGTAGCGAAAGGCATTGGCCAGGGTGAGCAGGTTTTCCAGTTCGAGCTCCTCGGTCTGAAACGGCGATTGGCTCAATGCCTGCTGGGCGCCTTGGGCACGAGTCACAGCATCTCGTGAATGGCCGCGTGCAAAGGCGACCCAACTGCCGGACCGCAGGCAAAATACGCGATCGAGCGCGAACCGCGGATCATCGGGAAGCTCGTTCAACCCTTCCTGAATAAGTTTCTCTGATCGCGATAGCTCTCCCGGATTGAGAAGCGCATTGGCGAGCATGCAGGCACTGCGCGCGCGTGCCGCTGGCTCTGGCAGCGCTCGAGCGAGCGTATAGGCTTGCTCAAGCAATCGGCGACCTTTCGCGAGCTCCTCGAGCTTCACGTATTGCGAGCCGATCGATATGAGGAGCTCTAGCCGCTTGGCAAGGTCCGCCCCTCGCTGCCGTTCGACGAGTTGTTCCGCTCGCGCGAGCAAGTCGTTGACGGTGGTTGGTTTGCTCGAGGGCGCCGCGTCGGAGAGGACGAATGAGATGAGGTCGTTAGTCGCGGCGGCACGTGACAATTGACGCAAAGCGAAATTGCGTTCCGCGAGGGCGGTGCGCGCCTGAATTACAGTACCGACGACGCCGATAGCCGTCGCGATGAGGCCCGCTGCTGAGAGCGCGACGGCGGTGCGATTCCGGCGCACGAATTTCCCCGCGCGATATGCGAGCGTATCCGGCCGAGCGCTGATGGGCTCGTGCTTGAGATACCGCCGAAGATCATCGGCCAGCGCGGTGACGGACGCGTAGCGTTCCAGCGGATTTTTCTTCAGCGCTTTAGCGACGATGGTGTCGAGGTCTCCTCGAAGCGCGTGTTTGAGTTTGTTGGTGGGCGCGGCGATATCGGATGGCCGTGGCGGTTCCGTGTCGACAATTGCCTTCATCAAACGGGCTGGAGAACGAAGGTCGGACTCGACCGGATGCTTTCCCGCCACGAGTAGGTAGAGCAGAAGGCCAAGGGCGTAGACATCGGTTCCGGTGGTGATAGCACCACCGGTGACTTGCTCGGGCGCCGCATAGGCGAGGGTTAGCGCCCTTTGGCCTTCGCGAGTGAGGACCGTTGGCGCACCACCTGGCGCTCCGTCTTCGAGCAGCTTGGCAATCCCGAAGTCGAGCAGCTTCACCTGACCATCCTCGGTGACGAGTACGTTCGAAGGCTTGATGTCGCGGTGGACGATCAGGTTGGCGTGCGCGTGCGCAACGGCTGCCAAGACGTCGAGAAACAGGTCGATGCGCCCCTCGGTATCCAGTCCGTGGTCGTTGCAATAGCTGTGGATGTGGCTCCCCTCGACGTATTCGAGAATGAGGTACGGCTGGCCCGTGGCGAAGACGCCGGCGTCGATGAGATGGGCGATGTTCGGATGCGAGAGCCGCGCGAGAATGTTGCCTTCGCGTTTGAATCGCTCCTCACCTGCGCCTCCGAGAAGCGCGAGGTTGAGAAATTTCACCGCCGCGCGCCCTTCGAAGCGACCATCGCTCCGTCGGGCGACCCAGACGGTGCCCATCCCTCCCTGGCCGATCGGCGACTCCAGCGTGTAGGCACCAAGTCTCTGTCCAACGAGGGGCGCCGGGCTAGGGAGCGCCGCTTCGCCCTGAAGGAATCCCTCGAGACCGAGCTCGTGGTGTTCCTTGAGCAGCGTCTGCAGATCCATGGCGAGCGCTGGATTCTGCTCTCGGATTGATTCCAGCCAGGCCGTGCGCTCCCCAGGGGAGATATTGAGGGCCTGGTCCAAGTAGGGGCTCAGCACACGCCAGTGGTCCGGGCCAATAGCGGCCATGCGTAACTCGCTCCCTCAAACCCGGCGCGACGCTGCTCTGCCCGCCCCGCCGGTGGCCCGGAAGCTACCACCTCGGACCGGCACCTGCCCAGACGTCCCGTTGCAGCTGACCGAAGAACAGCACGTGGGCAAGCGCTAAGAGGTAACCGGTCCCCGGCTACTGAGCTTCGCGGAGGCCGCCGCGGAGGTGGCCCGGCGACCCGCCCGCTTTACTGCGAGCAATAGCACCCATCGGCTCAGCGCACTTTCACCACGAAATAGTTGAATGGCGACGAAACTTGTTCGATCCAGTGAGGCGTGTCATTGGGGATCACGATCACGTCGCCCTTCGACACGTGATGTGTTTGCCCATCGTTGATGGACACGCCGCGAATCTCATTGGGGTCGGTCGTCTTTCCACTGACGACGGTACCGCCGGTCACGAATGTCGCCGAGCTTTTCCGGCGGGATTTCAGGGGGCCTTGCTCCACTGCGCGATGGCGATCTCGCGAAGCTTCACCAGCACGCCCTGTGGTTCATAAAGCACCCGTCACCAACATGCGCTGCATCGCGCCTCGCCCGGAAGCCCGATCTTCCTCGAGGTATTGCTCGATCTGAGGCGCTGGATTGATGAAGAGCTCGATCTCTTTGCCCTGGAAGACGAAGTTCCTTCGCGGCCTGATCGAAGTACCCGAGCCAAAGCGCCAGATCGCGCATGTCCCCTGCCCTTCCCTCGGCGATCTGCTCGGCAGCTTCGTGCATGCGGTATCGTTGGAACAGATGAAAGGCACCTGGCCGGAACTTGATTCCGAAGGCCCGTTCCCGCCCACTGAGCGCCGTGAAAACTTCCCCGTCATCACGCCGATGACCTGAGCGCGTCGAGCCCCGATCAAGATGAACGAGGTCTACGGCCGCCACTTCACCGCGACTTCTCCCGCGCGGATGACCGTTCAGATCGCGGCCACTCCGACGACGGGCGCCAAGGTGGAGATCGACGCCATCGCAGTTCGGTGACTATGCCGCGGCGGTCACTCCAATTTCCGGACGGCCGTTCCTCGGCGCGTCTCCAGTATGTCTCCAAAATTCAGGTCCATTGTCGGACCCTGGCGAGGACTCATGTAGACAAGCCGACTCGATCCAAATCCCCGTCCGGCAAAGCGAAACAGCAAAAAGGCGTGCGCTGTCGCATGTTTAATTTAATTGCCGAAATAGGGTTCGAATCCCGTCGGGGACGCTGCGACCTGTACCGGATATCCACTGTAGCAAAGCATCCCGACCCAATCGGATAGTTCTTCCAAGACGCACGACGCCCGGAATCTCCCCAGCGAAGATCGCCTGGTACAACGTCTTTCGATTTACCCGAAGGAAGGTGGCCGCTTCATCGATGGTGAGCAGGCTTGGAAGCCGGTCCACGCTGCTGCGTTTCGCGCGCTCTTCGTCAGTCCGAGATTCGATCTGCTCTGAGCTCATATCGCTGAGATTTGTCACAACCGTTCACCAGCTCTTCCCCTTTCTCTAGAGCTGAATTGACGCGGTCACCGCCTGCTCGACTTCCCACTCATAGCTCTTTCTTCGAGGAGGGTTTGGTACCTGAGAGCGAGCAGGTGGCGAATGTATTCGCGGTGCGTGGAAATTTTCAGGTTCTTCATGTCGGCTTCCAATACGTCGATCTGAATCCGCGGCAGGCCGAACATGGTGCGGTGGTCATCGATCAGCTCCCGCACGAAGGCAGTGGTGCTTCCCAAGCGTTTTGCCTCTTCCTTGATGGTGGCGGTTTGCTCGGGCGTGAAGCGGAAAGACTGAGCGAAGTAGTCGTCTCTCGCGGGCGTTTTGGGCATTGACGGGCTCCTGGGACGTCGAGAGTTTTAACATCGTTTGAGTTCTAAGTACATCTCAAGTAAAGTTCACTTACGTCTAAGAGCTTGGACGTCGTTTAGCCGCTCAGAGTGGGCGGTCAGCTCGTTGGCCGGATTTGAAAGCTGCAATGCTTCGGCACAGTTGGGCTCGTAGCTCAACCACGTTGTTCGATTCGTGTGTCTATTGCTGTTTGCACCACGCACGATCCCTTGAATCTTCAGGCCGCTGCGCGGCCTGAAGAGCCGCGTCGATCATGTTTCCACCGACCGCGGCGTCCGATAAGCCCTTACGTCTCCTATCGGCTGTTTTTTGTTCGATCCAACCTCGCATTTCGGGCGAGCGAATACATCCAGGTCCGCAACGATGTGCCTTGGCGGTAAGTGTGGCGATACTTTAGGATGCGGTAGAACACGTCCTGCACTAGGTCCTCGCTTGCCGAACGATCTCCCGTCGATTTGCAGTAGAAATTGAAGAGCGCAACTTGGTAGCGGTCGAAAAGGATTCCGAGCATCGCGCTTGTCCCATTGCGCACCTGGAGCATCAGCTCCTCATCCGGGAGATTCGTCATCGGCCCATCTTTTGCGTTCCCTGCGAGGCGCGCTGGCCCTGTTCGCAGGTGATAAGTGAGGATTCAGGAAAAGGTTACCGAGCCCGTCGGTTTGTTGAGCAGGAGTTTCGCGTCGCGAAGGTCGGGGGTGTCGAAGCCTTCCGTGATCCTGCAGTACGCATCTGCGAGCATCCCCCGCGCCTCGTCCCGCGCTCCCTGCCTTTTGCGCAGCCGCGCAAGACTGGTCAGCGCGCGAAGCTCCCATAACCCGGCCGCTTGGCGGCGGGCGATTTCCATCGCCTGACGAAAGGCCGCCTCGGCCTGCGACTCGTCGGATGGAGTTCCCCCGAGCATCGATTCTCCCTGGAGTCGCCATAGCTCCGCGCTCCAGACCTGCTCACCCGTCACGGCTGCCACTTCCAGACCTTGCAGAGCGGCGCTCAGGCTCTCTTCCGTGTCTCCGTTCCTCACGTGCGCCGCCGCCAGCAATGAGAACAGATACGGGACGAGAAGCTCCGCTCCCAGCGCTCGATATTCGGCGATGCCCGCGCGAATCTGAGCAATAGCCGCTTCGCCGCACCCTTGCTGGGCCAGGCCCCAACCGTCGAGAATTTTTCCAACGGCCAGCCACTGCCGAAAGCCATGCTCGGTGGAGAGGGCGACTGTTGAATCAGCGAATTCACGAGTCGCCTCGACGTCCCGCCGGAGACAATGGAGCATGCCAGCCCAGCAGAACGCGTGGGCGAGGCTGTATGGATGCGAGAGCCCCCGCGCTAAGTTCACCGCCGCATGACTTTGCTCGACAGCGCTCGTCGGATAGCCGAGGAGCCATAGGACCAAACCCGCCATCGACCGACAGCACACGCCGGGATCGTGGCCGCCGTAGAGAACGGCGTGCGAGCGGTGCTGCTCTCGATTGTAGAGGGCCATCCCGTGCTCGACGTGCCGTCTCGCCGCGCGGAGATCGCCCCGCCAGAGCATGGTCGCCCACATCGGGTGATGCCCCTCGAGCAGGAGCGGTGGATCGTCCTGCCGCTGGGCCACTGCCAGCAGCTCCTCCGCGATTCGCTGGGCGGCCTCCATTCGTCCGCGCCCAACCGAGAACAGCCACAGTCCCCACATCGCACGAAACAAATCGCGGGGCTCGCCGATCTGCTGGCCCAGCTCGCGGGCCCGGGAATAGGCCTTTTCCGCTTGCAATGCCGCGAAGCCTTCGGCCACCTGGAATACCTGTCCCAGCCCCAGGAGTAACTCCATCTGCTGCCGCAGATGCTCCCGGGTCGGCGGCAATCTTTCGGCCACGTCGAGTCCCTGCGTGAAATACGCGACGGCCTCGATGTTGGCCGCGCGCATGAGCGCCTTGGTCCCGGCCTCGCGCAAATACGCGACCGCCTTGCCCCACATTTCACCCTGGACTGCGTGATGCGCGAGTCGTTCCACATCAGGGCTCGCTCGCTCTAAATGGATCCGCTCGAGCGTTTCGACGATCCGCCTGTGAAACGCGCGCCGTCGATCGTCGTGAAGGCTCCCGTACGCGACCTCGTGGGTCAGCGCATGCTTGAACGTATACTCGACCTCGGGAGAGGTTCGGGTCTTGTAAAGAAACTCGAGCGCGTGAAGCTCGTCGAGGCCGCGGCGCACGGCATCCTCCGGCTCATCGGCCACCGTCCGGAGCAGCGTTAGCTGCACGTCCTTGCCGATCACTGCGGCGCACTGGAGGAGAGCTCGCACGTCGGGCGAGACCCGGTCGAGTCGCGCTCGAAGCACGCTCTGGATCGTATCGGGGATGTCGAGCTCAGCCGTGGCCTGCTGGTCGGCGCCGACGGCTCGGGCCATCTCCTCGAGGAAGAACGGATTGCCTTCAGCGCGCCGCAGAATCACCTGCGTCACCGTTTCGGGGACCGCCGCTCTTCCAAGCGTCGCCTCGAGCACACCGCGGCTCTCGGAGCCCGAGAGCGGCGGGAGCGAGATCTGCGTGGCGTACGACCGATCCGCCCAGGGTGGCCGGTAGCCGGGACGATAGGTAACGACGATCACTGCCCGGACGGCAGGCACGTGCTCGACCAGGACCTTCAGAAACTCCTCGGAGGCCTGGTCGATCCAGTGCAGATCCTCGACCGCAAGGATGACCGGCTCCTTGCCCGTCCCGAAGCAGAGTAGGCGAAGCGCCTCGACTGCGCGGGCCTTCAACACCGAAGGCGCGAAGTCCACGAGCTGCTCGCTGGCCTCGCGAAACCCAAGAAGATGCAGCAGATATACGGCGTCGCGCCCAGGATTTCCGCCGACGCGCTCGAGAGCGGCACCGACGGCGCCGCTGGCAAGGCCGAAATCGTCTGCCTCGCCGATCCCGCAAGCCTGGCGTATGACTTCAAGCAAAGGAACGTACGGTTGCGTAGTGGTGTACGAGTAGCAGCACCCTTCGAGAAACCGCACTCCCGCGGTCTCCTGGGCTCGCCGGAACTCGAGGAGCAGCCGCGACTTGCCGATGCCGGCATCGCCGACGACGGCGACCACTTGCCCGCGGCCCTCTTTCGCCAGCGCGAGCCGGTGCAGCACGAGGCCCAGTTCGCTCTGCCGCCCGGTAAACGGTGTGAGACGACCGCGAGCAGCGACGGCCGCATCCCTCCCTTCGAGAAGGCGCCAGATGGATGTGCCAGTATGCGTCCGGCCGATCGGTGCCAGCTCGAAGCGCCGTTCGAGAAACCGCATGGCCCCCGCCGTCACGACGATGGTGTCGGCGGATCCGCGCTGCACCGCATCCTCGAGAACGGCCAGCGCGGCGCGCTTGGCGTCGGCATCAATGGCGCGCATCCCGCCCATTTCGCCGACCAGGAAGGGGCCCGCGTGAATCGCCGCGGTAGTCACCCAGTGCCGGTTCCGCTCCGCCCTGGCACGCTCCATCATCTTCTGGATCGCGAGAGCGGCGTGCGCTGCGCGTCGCGCCGCGTCCTCTGTCGGGTCGCGGCCGAAGACGGCAACCACCGCGCCGGAGCCCAGGTCTTCGAGATACCCACCGAAGCTCTGTAGCTTGTCCACGATGGCCTCGAGTGCGTCCGTCGTCGTTGCGCTTAACGCCTCTCCAGAAGCCATCACGCAGACCCGAAGCAGTGCAAGGTGACGCTGTTCCCACCTGAGCGGCGCCTGCGGCGTCGTGACCCGCGCTGGGATCTCCGGTGAACGCTCAGGCTTTTCAGGTCCGGCCTCGGGCTGGAGACCATGCTTCTTCATCCGATAGCGCAGCGTGTTCGGAGGAATTCCCAGCCGCGCAGCCGCGTGGGTGACGTTCCAGTGCGCTTCATGGAGCGCCGTCAAGAGGTGCTCGCGCTCCACGTCGCCCACCACCTCGCGAAGGAGGACAGCTTCCGGACGCTTGCGTGTGCTACGTCTGGATGGCTTGGCGCGATCTGGGCCCGGCAATCCGAGCATCGCGGCGGTAACTCGTGTGCTACGTCTGGATGGCTTGGCGCGATCTGGGCCCGGCAATCCGAGCATCGCGGCGGTAACCTCGTCTCCGTCGCCGAGGAGAGCCACACGCTCCATCAGGTTGGCGAGCTCCCGCACATTGCCGGGCCAAGGGTGGTTCAGCAACACCTGCTGGGCCTCGGTGCTCAATGTCTTCAGCGGAAGGCGATGATCCTGGCAGGCGCGCCCGAGGAAGTGCTTGGCCAAGCGGAGAACGTCCGTTCCGCGGTCGCGCAGCGGCGGCAGCGCGATGCGGACCACGGAGAGCCGATGGTAGAGCGCGTCGAGAAACCGTCCCTCGCACAGGGCGTCCTCGAGGGATTCGCTCGTCGCCGCGAGGACGGCGACCTCGACCGTCTCGCTCCGGGTCCTGCCGAGTCGGCGGACTTCACCTTCCTCGAGCACTTTCAGCAATTTCGGCTGAAGCCCCGCTGGGAGAAGGCCTATCTCGTCGAGGAAGATGCTCCCCCGGTGCGCGGTCTGAAAAAGTCCGGCCTTGGCCTGCCGCGCATCCGTGAAGGCGCCGCGCTCGAAACCGAATAGCTCCGCCTCGAGCAGTGTCTCGGGAATCGCGGCGCAGTTGACGTCAACGAACGGGCGTTCGCGCCGAGGCCCGAGCGTGTGGAGCAGGCGCGCCACCACGCCTTTGCCCGTCCCCGTCTCACCCACGATGAGGACAGCCGGCGGGCGCCGCCTGTCGGACTGCCGCTCGGCGAGACACAGAATCTGATCTCGGACAGCGACAATGCCGGTGCAGTCTCCAATCAGTTGGGCCTCGACGGTCATTGCAGTGACCCTCCTACTGCCACGCGCGCCCCGGCCAGCCACCTCCCAACTTTCGCCGCGAATCCTTGCAGATCACGGCTTCGCCATGCGTTCTGCAACCGTAAATCCGCGGGAATTGGCGCGCGGCAGCTTGGCACCGCGTTTGCCACAGCCCAGCCAGCGCGAAGCGGTGCGCTCTGCGAGGGATTCTGCCCGCAGAGGAGAGGTCGAAATCATGAAACTCATGGGCTCGTCGTAGATGAGTGGAACGAGCTGTGTCAATGCCGCCTGGTCGCCCGGCCGACCGTGGGTCCCAACCAACCAAAAATGAGGCTCTTATGTTTACTTTGAAAAAAACATTTATCTTCAACCCTGCAAACTCCGCCATCGGTACATGTTTTGTCGCTGCACTTGCGGCGACCGTCGCTTTCGCGAAGCAAAACGAAGTTCCCGGGTGCGAAAGCGAGTCAAGTGCCGATGGCCGAGCGAAAAACGCGGTTGTCTTCTGGAATGAAATGGCAGGGCACAGCATCGCGGACCTCGGCGGCAGAGGGCCCCCATTGGGTTCGGTGGAAGCCGCGATCGTGCACACCGCCATCTACGACGCGGTGAACGCCATCTGCGGCTATCCGTTCACTCCGTACGCTGTGACGCCCCAGGTCCGGCGTCCCGCTCTGCCGGAGGCGGCCGTTGCGGCTGCCGCTCACGACGTGCTGGTGGCGCTCTTTCCGGATCAGCAGGAGGAGCTGGATCGGACATATGCTGCGTTTCTCGAGGGCATCCCAGGGCACCACCGAGCGAAGCTCAACGGCATCGCTGCGGGCCGCCAGACCGCGGCCGGCATTCTGGACTTGAGAGCAGATGACGGCCGGTACGTCGGAACGCCCTGGGATCCACCGGAGCCGGGACCCGGTGTTTGGGAGCGGACCCCGCCGGGGTTCATGGCGCCGGCAACGCCCTGGATTCGCGACGTCACGCCCTGGACCATGGCCAGTCCGTCGCAGTTCCGCCCGCCTCCACCTCCTGATCTGGACAGCGATCTCTGGGTGCGGGACTACCAAGAAACAAAGGATTACGGCGGTGAGGTGAGCAATCTCCGGACGGAGGAACAGGCCGACCTTGCACGGTTCGTCGGGGGCGCCGGCGTGCATGCGATGAAGCAATGGCACGACGCCTGGCGCGACATCGCCAGCGACCAGGGTCTTTCTACGCTGGACGCCGCGCGCTTGTTCGCGATCCTCTCCGCCGCGTCGTCCGATGCACTCATCGGATGCTGGGACTCGAAGTACACTTACGCCTTCTGGCGGCCGGTAACCGCCATTCGCGTCGGAGGCAGCAATCCGAACCTGGAGGCGGATCCGAACTGGATCGGGCTGGTCATTACGCCGAACCACCCGGAGTATCCAGCCGCGCACGGCTGCTTCAGCGGCGCCGTTGTTACCACATTGCAAGCCTACTTTGGCACGGACGAATTCAGTTTCAGGATGACCAGCCCGGCACCCGGCCTGATCCGACCCGTTCGCCAATACGACAGGTTCAGCCAGGCGCTCGAAGATGCTCTCCTCGCCAGGATCTAGGCGGGATGCATTACCGGAACTCAACCGAGTACGGCTCGGAGCTCGGGCGACAGGTCGCGAGGCTGGTTGTCGAGAACTTCTTCCTACCTCAGTAACATTTGAGCCCCGCCCATCGAGGCGGCGATCGCGCAGGCAATTCCTGGAGGCCATATGCGTCAGCTCGGAAACTGGACTCTTGCTGTCGCTGCCGCCCTGGCCTTAGTGCCGGCGCGCGCGCTAGCACAACACGAGCACGATCACGCTCAGCCGGTGCCGGAGAAGCTCGGCCGGGTGAACTTTCCCATCTCGTGCAACCCCAAGACTCAGCGGGCCTTCGCCCGTAGCTTGGCGCTTCTGCACTCGTTCGCCTACGTCGAGGCGGCGAAGGCCTTCGCGGATGTGGCCAGGAACCAACCTGACTGCGCGATGGCGCGGTGGGGGATCGCGATGAGCCACTATCACACGATCTGGGCACCACCCACCGAAAGCGAATTCGCCGACGGGCGGGCCGCGGCGGAGAAGGCGGCGGCGATCAGTGCGCCGACCGCGCGAGAGCGCGACTACATCGCCGCGATCGGCGCCTTCTACCAAGGAGATCGGGTGCAGCACCCGGCGCGCGTCGCCGCCTACGAGCAGGCGATGGCTGGCGTGGCCGAGCGCAACCCGGGCGATCACGAGGCGGCCATCTTCCACGCCCTGGCGATTCTCGGGGTGGCCTACAACTCGCCGCCCGACAAGACCTATGCGCGGCAGAAAGAGGCCGCGAAGATCCTCAATCGCCTGCTAAAGCTCGAGCCCGAGCATCCAGGGATCGCGCACTACATGATCCACTCCTTCGACTATCCGGAGCTCGCCAAGTTGGCGCTGCCTGCGGCGCGCGCCTATGCCAAGATCGCGCCTTCCGCGCCACACGCGCTGCACATGCCCTCGCACATCTTCACCCGCCTCGGAATGTGGCGCGAATCGATCGAGTCCAACCTCGCCTCGGCAAAGACCGCACAGGAATGGATAGCCAAAAGCCACTCCGGCGCGACTGCGTTCGACGCCCTGCACGCCATGGACTACTTGGAGTACGCCTATCTGCAGACCGGACAGGACACCAACGCCCGCGAGGTCGTGGAGAAGGTCGCCAAGGTGGCGAGCTTCGATGTTCCCAACTTCGCCGCCGGCTACGCGTTGGCCGCCATTCCGGCCCGTAACGCGCTCGAGCGCCGCGCATGGAAGGAGGCGGCGGCACTCACCGTGCAACCGGCGGCCTTCCCATGGGACAAGTATTCCTACGCCGAGGCGATCGTTCATTTCGCGCGGGCCGTAGGCGCGTCCCGCGCAGGCGAACTGGAGATCGCACGTGTGGCGGTAGCAAGGCTGGAGGCGATTGAGGCCGCGCTGCGGAAGCAGACGGGATTCGACTGGGCGACCCAGGTCGAGATCCAGCGGCGCGCCGCCGCGGGCTGGCTGGCGCGGGCAGAGCAGAAAGACGACGAGGCGGCGGCCCTCATGCGGTCGGCCGCCGACCTCGAAGACAGCACGGACAAGCATCCGGTCACGCCCGGGTCGATCCTGCCGGCGCGCGAACAGCTGGCGGACCTGCTTGCGGAGCTGGGGCGGCCCGCACAGGCATTGGCCGAATACAAGACCTCGCTACTCTCGGCGTCGGCACGCTTCAACAGCTACGCCGGTGCCGCCCAGGCGGCGGAGGCTGCGGGGCAAAAGCAGAACGCGAAGACTTTCCACGACCGGTTGGTGGCGCTGTGCAGTGGCCGTCTGCCCAACCGGGCGACGCCAGCGAAGGCTGCGGCGCGAGATTAGAAGCCCCGCCTCATGCCATGCCACCGGTTAGGGGTAGATACCGGCCTTCGCGCTGTACGGACTCCTGTCCGCAAGAACAGGTGAAGACGGTGCGAGCCAACTTGGCTGACGCAAAACGCGAAGCTGCAACCAACGCTGACGAGATGGCTCGCCTTCGGGATGAGAACGCCGGTCTTCAGCGCCGTTCAAAATAGCTGTTGGCGCTTCCGCCGCTGATCAGACGCCGCAGACGCTTTTTTCTGGGCTCGTTTCGCGGTGTTGGCCGCGAACACTGGCTCGGCCTCCCACGAGTACGAAGTGATGCCCGAGGCTACGTCGAGAAAAACCGGCGCGTCCGCGTAACGCGTTTTCACCAGGTTCATCAGCGTCTGCCGCTTCCAGGAATCCGACATCGAATAAAGGTAGTCGAGGCGGTCGCGAACAATGATGCGCCTCGCCAAGGGCGAAAAGCGGACGAGGAGATTCCAACGTCCCCGTCCTCCTCGGTTGCTGCATCGTCCACCAAAAAAACGCGGCGGGCGTGTGGAGCCTGCCGCGCACGGACCGAGCGTAGATCCACCGAGCAAGCACGGGGGCTCGGCGATCGGCACGGCTTGAAAGAAAAGAGCGTTGTGCTGCGGGGCCATGCTCTCTCTCAATCCGCCCGGACGCGCTTTAGGCCTCCGTCGTCAGTGCCCTTCGAGCCATCACCGAAAACATCAAGCGGGTAATCCCGCTCACACAGAGGTTGACACCGACGATGGTGCCGATAGCCCACGAGGAGCTGGACGGCCAATCTCGCACAATCAAGAATCCCAGAAGCACCGTCAGCAACCCATCCACGAGAATCCAGCCCGACCCCGGCAGAGGGCGCGTCTGGAAGAAGAACACAATCCGCATCACGCCTTCAGCGAAGAAGATGCCGGCCAGCACCAACGTGAGGGACTGCAGGCTGAGGCCCGGATTAGCCGCAAGGTAGATGCCGCCTGCGATGTAGACGACACCAACCAGCAGACGCCAGAGAACTGTCCCGGCGCTCTCCGCCGCAAAGGCGTAAGCGAGATGGGCCAGTCCGCCGAAGATTGTTATCCACGCCACCACCATGGCCACCCCGACACCTGTGGCCTGGGGCAACGCAACAGCCAGAACGCCCAGCACAATCATCAGAACCGCAAAGCCGATGGACAAACCCGCGGCTCGCTTGAATGCACCTGTGACACTTTGCGTAGTCGTTGTTTCTGTAGTCATTGTTTTCTCCTTTTGAGGTCCGGCCTCGCTCCACGATTGCTGGGAGGGAGGCCGGGACCTGCATCGTTGGTATGTTTCAACTGGTATGCATCCGGTTTAGCCAGTCGTTGTATTGCTTCTTCACACTTGCCACGCGCTGCTCTTGCTTCGCCTTGATGTCCTGCCGCGCCTGAGCCGCTTTTGTCTTCAGCCCGCTTACTTTCGCCTCCGCTTCCCGGCGGATGGCCTCCCGCCGCGCCTTGGACTTCTCCATTTTCTCCTGCACTTTCGCGTTCAGCGCATCAATCCGGGCTTGGAGCTTCGCCTTGCGCTCGGCCTTGGCATCGGCGTGCTCAGCTTTCAACTGGGCGATGTCCGCCTTGATCGAGGCGATGTCTCGCTCATCCTGGGTGTCCACCACGTCCGAGAGGCTTCGACGGAAGATGTTTCCGCCCAGGGCCTCCATCCGGGTGTCCACGGGCGTGGTCCACTCCTCATCGATTTCGGCTACCAGAGCGACGTTGCCCGGAGTCAGCGCCCTCGCTACGTCATCGAGAAAGTCGCTTCCCACCCGGGCATTGTCCAAATCAGGAATGGCTCCAATCAGGCCGCCACTGGCGGCGCCAACCGCCACGCCCACCGGACCACCGAGAATGCCAATCAGGCTTCCGACAGCGGTGCCGGCCAACGTGCCCCACGGTGCGGCATCATCGCCCTGCTTCACGGTGCTCGTGCCGTCAGCATTCTTTGTAAGCACCGCGGCTGCATACACCGCGATGCTGCCCTCATCGTCCAGCTGCTGAAGCGCCCGAGACCCCTCGTAGGCGCTCTTTTCGTTCCCAAATACGACAACCAACATTCTGTCCATGACTGCTTTCTCCTTTCGGGTTTGACTTCAACTGCGCTTGCTACATCACTGACTTCAAACTTTTTCTTTGACAATCCACTCGGCGATGTACGCCGGGCAATTCTGAAGCTTGACGCCGTTCAATTCGCACCTCGCCAAGAACCGCACCGCGTCTCGATCCACCAGCCTTATCTCTTTCAAGTCCAAAACAACGCTGCGAGCTACTGCCTGGAATGCAAGAAGCGTTCGAAGCTCAGCGATGTGTTGAGCTTCGATCCGACCGCTGAGCGTAAAGAGGACCCACTTCCCGTTCGCCGTTTTTTCAATTTTCAGCGTCAATTTGTCACCGATTTGCAAGAGCGAAGGCCATTTGCCAGCCCTCGCGAAATGAAGCGTCGCTACCGCAAGAAGACGACTGGAGCACCCTTCGGAGCGGAGAACTGCGTGGCCGACTCGCGATCGCCGCTGTACTTTGCGAATGTCGACGGATTGTCGCGCATATGCTTGGTTACGGCGTCGATGCGATGCTGGTCGTCCGGGTGGTCCGACAACATCTGCGGTATTTCGCCCTTGCTCGCGTTCTT
>Ga0070706_100003158_pt1 | contig 16281 bp, 12 predicted proteins | sample KBSK5501metaG_FD_65476 | JGI IMG/M metagenome (GOLD analysis project Ga0070706, IMG submission 65476) | Corn, switchgrass and miscanthus rhizosphere microbial communities from Kellogg Biological Station, Michigan, USA - KBS K5-50-1 metaG | ecosystem: Host-associated > Plants > Roots >...
CGTGGCGCGCGCCGGGCTCACGATCAGGCTCTGTGATGTCGACCCCAAGACGCTCGACCTCGACCTGAACGCGCTCGTGCGGCTTGATCTCGGGAAGGCGCTCTGCATCGTTCCCTCCGGGCTGTACGGCCTGCCCGGAGACCTCGGCGCCCTGGAGCAGATCGCCCGCACCCACGGGACCGCCCTCATCGACGATGCGGCGCAGTGCCTAGGCGCCTCGAAAGAGGGGAGACCGTGCGGGACCTTCGGCGACGCCGGCTTCTACAGCCTGGGGCGAGGCAAGGGCATCACGGCGATGGGTGGCGGGATCCTCGTCACCCGCCGCCACGACCTCGCTCGAACGATCGAGCAGGAGATGGGCGCGCTGCGGCGCCCCTCGATGCGGAGCGTCGCCGCTGCCCTTACCGGGTCGCTCGCGTACGCGGCCATGCTCCGGCCCTCTCGCTACTGGGTGGTGGATCACGTCCCGTGCCTGGAGCTCGGTGCCTCGCACTTCGAGCCGCGTTTCCACATCGCGCGGCTCTCGGCATACCAGCAGCGGCTCGCCCGGCGGCTCTTTCCGCTCGTCGACTCCTACAACCGGATTCGCCGGGCGCACGCGGAACGGCTGTGGGCGGGCATCGAGGGCGTGGAGGGCATCGAAGTGCCGCGGCCGCTCGAGGGAGCGCAGCCGGTCTACCTGCGCTTCCCGATACTGACCAGGGACGAGAGCCATCGGGCACGTTTGCTCCGAGGACTCCGGGGCGCCGGGATCATCGCAAGTCCGTCCTATCCGACGGCGATCGGAGATATCCCGGGCATCGCCGCCTACCTGGCGCCCGATCAAGAGCCGTGTCCGGGGGCCCAATCGATCGCCACGCGCATTCTCACGCTGCCGACCCATCCCTGGGTGACGGTCCGCGACATCGAGCGGATGGTCGCGGTCACCCGAGCTGGGGGCTGACCCGGTGACAACCACGTGAAGATCTTCTTCTGGACGTCGGCGTTGCTGGTGGCCTACACCTACTTCGGCTATCCGCTCGTGCTCTGGGCGCTCACGGAGCGCCGGCCTCGAAACGTTCGGAGGAAGGCGATCTTCCCCCGAGTCTCGATCATCATCGCGGCCAGGAACGAGGCCGACAAGATCGGACGAAAGATCGAGCACACCCTCGCCCTGGACTATCCCGACGAGCGGCGCGAAGTCCTCGTGGCCTCCGACGCCTCGGACGACGCCACCGACGAGATCGTCCACGCGTACGCGGGGCGCGGAGTCTTTCTGGTGCGCGCGCCTGAGCGCCGCGGGAAAGAGCACGTCCAGGGGCTCGCCGTCTCGGTGGCCACCGGCGAGATCCTCGTCTTCACGGACGCTGCCACGATCCTGGAGTCGGACGCCCTCCACCAGCTGATGGAGAATTTCGCGGATCCGAGCGTCGGCGCGGTCAGCACCGAGGACGTCATCGTCGATGCGCACGGCAACCCGACGGCCGAGGGACTCTACGTGAGGTATGAGATGTGGGTCCGCCGGCTGGAGGGCCGCTTTCACTCGCTCGTCGGCTTGAGCGGATCCTGCTTCGCGATCCGCAAGGAGCTCTGCACGGATTGGTCGCCCGTGCTGGCGAGCGACTTCATGGGCGCCCTCCGGGCCGCCCGCCGAGGCTACCGCTCGGTTGCGGACCCGGCGGCTCTGGGCCGGTTCGTCGCCCTGGCGTCCATTCAGGCCGAGATGAGCCGGAAGGTCAGGACGTTCCTTCGGGGGATTACCGTGCTCATGGCCAACGGGGATCTCTTGAATCCCGTGCGCCACGGCCGATTCGCCTTTCAGCTCGCGAGCCACAAGCTGCTGCGGTTCGTCGCGCCGTTCCTGCTGCTGACCACCCTGATGACCAGCGGCGCGCTGGCCGGCGAGCCGCTGTATGCCGCGGTGTTCGGGGCACAGGCGGGCTTCTATCTTCTCGCAGGTGCCGGGAGAGTCGTCAGCCCCTTCCAGGGGAGCCGGGCCGTCAGGACCGCCTACTACTTCACGATGGTGCAGTGGGCCATGCTGCGGGCCTGGGGAAAATACGCGCTGGGCGAGCAGCAAGTGACCTGGGAGCCCTCGAAGCGTCAAGGGCTCACCGGGAGCGATCGAGCCTCGAACCCGACCTCGCGGGTCACGCAATCATGACCGTTCTCCACGTGTTCTCGGGCGATCTCTGGGCCGGAGCCGAGGTGGTGATCTTCAACCTCCTGACCCGCCTCCAGCGGGAGGCCGGCCTGTGCGTGCTCGCGCTCTCGCTGAACGATGGTGTGCTCGTCGAGAAGCTGCGCGCCGCGGGCGTCACGACCCACGTAATTCCCGAAGCGCGCCACTCCTTTGGGGGGATTCTGCTCCGGGCGGTGCGGCTATTGAAGAACACGCGCATCGCCGCGATTCACTCCCACCGCTACAAGGAGAATCTGCTAGCGTGGCTGCTGGCCAGATGGCTCCGGGTGGGCGAGGTCATCACGACGATTCACGGCCTCCCCGAATCGGCGACCCATGGCGCGCGCGAGGCCCGGGTCGCGCGATGGCGGACCCGACTCGACTACTGGGTCGTGCGACGGGGGTTTCGTTGCGCCGTGGCCGTGTCGGACGAGATGAAGCAGGTCCTCGTCCGGCAGTACGGCTTGCGCGAGGACCGGGTTCACGTCATCCGCAACGGTGCGGCGTTCCCCCCGCCCACGACCGCTCCGCCGGGCGAGAGAGGGGAAGGCTTCCACATCGGGACGGTCGCGCGGATGGTGCCGGTCAAGGGCCTCGACCTGTTCCTCGACGTCGCGGCGGCGGTGCGCCGTGAGACGCCGCTCGTCCGCTTCAGCGTCCTCGGGGACGGGCCGCTCCGCGCCGAGCTCGCGCGGAAGGCAGCCACCCTGAACCTTCAGGGGTGCGTGGAATTCGTGGCGCCGCGGCCTGATCCGGTACCCTACTATCGGACGCTCGATCTCTACCTGAACACGTCGCTGCACGAAGGGATTCCCCTGAGCGTGATCGAGGCGATGGCCTGCGGCACACCCATCGTGTCGGGCGCCGTGGGCGGCATCCCCGAGATCGTGACCCACGGGGACGACGGGTTTCTGGTAGAAGGCCGCGAGGCCGGCCGGTTCGCAGAGCGGTGCCTCTGCCTGATTCGAAACGAGCCTCTTCGGCGGACGATGGGCGAGCGCGCCTCGGTCCAGGCCCGTTCGCGCTTCAGCGCCTCGGCGATGGCCGACGCCTATCGACGCCTCTATGACGAATACGCGGAAGGAACGACAGACGTGTCACTCGAATGCAGTGCGCGAGGGAGGTAACGATCGTGGACATCCTGGGCATCTCGGCTTTCTATCACGACAGCGCGGCGTGTCTCCTGCGTGACGGCAAGATCATCGCGGCGGCTCAAGAAGAACGGTTCAACCGGAAGAAGCACTACGCCGGGTTTCCGGCCGAGGCGATCCGTTATTGTCTCCGCGAAGGCGGAATCTCCCTCGGCGGCCTGCGTTACATAGCCTTCTACGACAAGCCCCTGGTGAAGTTCGAGCGGCTGCTGGAGACGTATCTCGCTTTCGCGCCGCGGGGGCTCCGGTCGTTCGTGACGGCCATGCCCGTCTGGCTCAAGGACAAGCTGTTCCAGAAGAAGATGCTGCGGAAGGACTTGATGGAACTGGCCGACGCCGACGGCAAGGGGCCCTTGCCCCAGGTCCTCTTCGGCGAGCACCACGAGTCTCACGCCGCCTCAGCCTTCTACCCCTCGCCATTCGAGAGCGCGGCGGTCCTGTGTATGGACGGGGTCGGCGAGTGGGCCACGACGTCGGCGTGGCTCGGCCGCGGCAACGAGCTCGAGCCGCTCTGGGAGATCCCGTTTCCCCACTCGCTGGGCCTTCTGTACGCGGCGTTCACCTACTACGCGGGCTTCAAGATTAACTCCGGGGAGTACAAGGTCATGGGCCTGGCTCCCTACGGACAACCGAAGTACGTGCAGCAGATCTACGACCATCTGATAGACCTGAAGCGGGACGGCACCTTCCGGCTCAACATGGAGTACTTCGATTACTGCACCGGGCTGACCATGACCAACCGGAAGTTCAACGCTCTCTTCGGTGGTCTGCCCCGGAAGCCCGAGACGTGGCTGACACAGCGCGAGATGGACCTGGCGCGGTCGATCCAGGACGTCACCGAGGAAGTGATGCTGCGCCTGGCCAGGACTCTTCACCGTGAGACCGGGATCGAGAATCTTTGCCTCGCCGGGGGCGTGGCGCTGAACTGTGTCGGGAACGGGAAGATCCTCAGGGAAGGACCGTTCAAAGGCCTATGGATCCAGCCGGCCGCCGGCGACGCGGGCGGGGCGGTTGGTGTCGCCCTGGCCGCCTGGCATCGGCTCGAGGGACAGCCTCGCAAGACGAACGGCCGGGACGATGCCATGCGCGGGGCGCTGCTCGGGCCGTCCTTCTCTAACGAAGAGATCGAGCGGTTCCTGACCAAGCAGGGAGCCCCCTACGTTCGGCTGAACGACGACGAGCTCGTCGATCGGGTCGCCCGGGAGATGGCCGCAGGAAAGATCATCGGCTGGTTCCAGGGCCGCATGGAATTCGGCCCTCGAGCGCTCGGCGGCCGGAGCATGATCGGCGACGCCCGGAGTCCCGAGATGCAGAAGGCGATGAATCTCAAGATCAAGTACCGCGAATCCTTCCGGCCGTTCGCGCCCTCCGTGCTCCGCGAACGGGTCGCCGACTACTTCGAGATGAATACCGACAGCCCTTACATGCTGCTAGTCGCCCCCGTGCTCGAGAAGCGCCGCACCGAGGTGACGAAGGAGCAAGAGAGTCTCTGGGGCATCGAGCTCCTGAATGTGCCGCGGTCGGATATTCCCGCGGTGACGCACGTCGACTACTCGGCCCGCATCCAGACGGTGCACGAATCAACGCCGTCCCGGTACTACGCGCTCCTGAAGGCGTTCGAGGCGAAGACCGGATGCGCCGTCATCGTGAACACCTCGTTCAACGTCCGGGGGGAGCCGATCGTCTGCACCCCGGCCGATGCCTACCGGTGCTTCATGCGCACCGAGCTCGACCTGCTTGTCCTCGAGAACTGCGTGCTGGAGAAGGCCCAGCAGAAGCCGCTGGAGGGCGACAGCGACTGGCGGAACGAATTCGAGCTGGACTAACCAGAGAGGACCATGATGAAACCTCAAGATCAAAAGAAGCAGCTTCGACATTTCGGCTTGATCGTCGGCGGTCTCTTCGGCGTGATCGGCCTGTGGCCGGTAGTCGCCCGCTCCGAGGGGCCTCGGCTCTGGGCGGTAGCGCTCGCGGTGGCCCTCGTCGTTCCGGCCCTGGTACTGCCCAGCAGCCTGACCTACGTCCACCGGGTCTGGATGACAGCGGGCGAGGCGCTGGGCTGGATCAACACACGCATTATCCTTTCCGTGGTCTTCTACGTCCTGGTGACGCCGATGGGCATCGTCATGCGGCGCCTCGGACGCGATCCGATGCAGCGGCGCCTCGAGCCCGGCCTGGTGACGTACCGCGCCCCGAAGCCGGCCCGATCGGCCGCCCATATGACCCGGCAGTTCTAACGAACCCGACAAAGAAAGGCGGATAAAGAGATGGGGGAGTTTGTCCTGGAGCTCTGGGCGTTCATGAGGGAGCGCAAGAAGTTTTGGCTACTCCCGATCTTCATCGTTCTGCTGCTGTTCGGCACTCTGATCGTGCTCACGCAGGGATCGGCCGTGGCCCCATTCATCTACACCCTGTTCTGATCGGAGCCTGATCACCTTGTCCAGATCAACCGAAGCGCGGCTGGTCCTCGAGGATGGCACGGTGTTCTCCGGTCGGATGGTCGGAGCTCCGACCGGGGTCGCAGGCGAGGTCGTCTTCAACACCGGCATGGTCGGGTACCCGGAGACGCTTACCGACCCGTCCTACCGCGGTCAGGTTCTGGTCCTGACGTACCCAATCGTCGGCAACTACGGGGTCCCGGAGCGCCGCCTGGCGGACGGGCTCGACGAAACGTTCGAATCTGGCGAGATCCAGATCGCCGGACTCGTCGTCGCGGAGGCGACCGAGGAATACAGTCACTGGAGCGCCGCCAAGAGCCTCAGCCGCTGGCTCGACGAGCAGGGTGTGCCGGGGCTGTCGGGAGTGGACACGCGCGCGCTGACCAAGCGCCTCCGGGAGCGCGGCGTGATGCTCGGCAAGATCGTGAACGGCGAAGACATCCCCCTCCGCGACCCCAACCAGGACAACCTGGTCTCGCTGGTAAGCACCAAGGATCCCGTCGTCTACGGGAACGGCCCGACGCGAGTGGTGCTGATCGACTGCGGCTGCAAGAACAGCATCATCCGGAGCCTCGTGCGCCGAGACGTCACCGTGATCCGCGTACCCTGGGATTACGACTTCACGGCGGAGACCTTCGACGGCGTGGTGGTTTCCAACGGACCGGGCGACCCGAAGATGTGCGCCGAGACGATCGAGCACGTGCGGCAGGTCATGCGGCAGCAGCGCCCCATCCTCGGCATCTGCCTCGGTCATCAGATCCTGGCACTCGCCGCCGGGGCCGACACCTACAAGCTCAAGTTCGGACACCGGAGTCAGAACCAGCCCTGCGTCGCGATCGGCACGTCGCGCTGCTACATCACCTCCCAGAACCACGGCTATGCCGTCGACGAGCGGACGCTGCCCGACGGCTGGATGACGTGGTTCCAGAATCTCAACGACGGTACGAACGAGGGCATACGCCATCGGGAGCTGCCGTTCATGAGCGTGCAGTTCCACCCGGAAGCGGCGCCGGGTCCGGTCGATACTAATTTCTTGTTCGACGAGTTCCTCCAGGTTCTCCATGCCCGGTGATGTCCGGAAGGTTCTGATCCTCGGTAGCGGCGCGCTGAAGATCGGCGAGGCGGGCGAGTTCGACTACTCGGGCAGCCAGGCCATCAAGGCGCTCAAGGAGGAACGTGTCACGACCGTGCTCGTGAACCCGAACATCGCGACCATCCAGACCTCCGACTACCTGGCTGACCAGGTGTACCTGCTGCCAGTGACCGTCGACTTCGTCGAGCGCGTGATCGAGCGAGAACGGCCCGACGGCATCCTGCTGAGCTTCGGGGGACAGACGGCGCTCAACTGCGGCCTCGCGCTTGAGGCCAGTGGCGTGCTCGAGCGCTGGGGTGTCAAGGTCCTCGGGACCTCGATCAAGACGATCCGCGAGACGGAGGATCGGAGTCTGTTCGCCCGCAAGCTCACCGAGATCGATGTCACGGTGCCGCGCAGCTCGGCCGCGACCTCGATCGACGAGGCGGTGCGCATCGCCGAGGAAATCGGGTTCCCGGTGATGCTCCGGGCGGCGTACGCGCTCGGAGGCCTGGGCTCCGGGATGTGCGCCTCGCCCGCGGAAGTCCGCGACCGAGCCGCCAAGGCGCTGGCGCACAGCGGCCAGGTGCTGATCGAGGAATTCCTGGGCGGCTGGAAGGAAGTCGAGTACGAGGTAGTGCGGGACCGCTTCGACAACTGCATCACCGTGTGCAACATGGAAAACCTCGATCCGATGGGGATCCATACCGGTGAGAGCATCGTCGTCGCGCCCAGCCAGACCCTGACGAACACCGAGTATCACCGGCTGCGCCAGATCGCCATCCAGGTGGTGCGGCATCTCGAGATCGTCGGGGAGTGCAACATCCAGTTTGCGCTCGACCCGCGCTCCGGCGACTATCGCGTGATCGAGGTGAACGCGCGGCTCTCCCGCAGCTCAGCCCTGGCGTCGAAGGCGACTGGATATCCGCTGGCGCTGATCGCCGCGAAGCTCGCCCTGGGCTTCGGCCTGCCCGAGCTTCGGAACTCGATTACGGGCGCCACCACCGCGTGCTTCGAGCCGGCGCTCGACTACATTGTGGTCAAGATGCCGCGCTGGGACCTCCAGAAGTTCCGCCACGTCTCCCGACAGCTCGGCTCGGGCATGAAGTCCGTCGGCGAGGTGATGGCCATCGGCCGCAGCTTCGAGGAGGCCCTCCAGAAGGCAATCCGGATGCTTGAGACCGGCGCGGTTGGGTTGGTGGGCAACGGCCAGCTCCAACCCGAAGACCTCGAGCAGGAGCTGCGAGAGCCGACGCCCGAACGGATCTTCGCGATCGCCGAAGCGCTCGACCGCAGCGCCACCATCGAGCGGATCCACGAGCTATCGCGAATCGACACCTGGTTCCTGCAGAAGATCGACCGCATCGTCCGGATCGGACGGCGGCTGCGGGAATCGGCGCCGGGTCCGTCGCCACACGGGCTCCTGGACGAGGCGAAGCGGAACGGCTTCGGCGATCGGCAGATCGCCGTGCTGACGGGCGCCGCCGAGGCGGACGTGCGCACCCAGCGCGAGGCCTATGGCATCCAGCCCCGGGTAAAGCAGATCGACACGCTGGCCGCCGAGTACCCGGCAAAGACGAACTATCTGTACCTGACCTACAACGCGAGTGAAGACGACGTGGCGCCGGGGGAGACGAACAGCATCGTGGTGCTCGGCTCCGGAGCCTACTGCATCGGGAGCTCGGTGGAGTTCGACTGGTGCAGTGTCAACACCGTCCTGACCCTGAAGAAGCTCGGGTATCGAGCGGTCATGATCAACTGCAACCCCGAGACCGTAAGCACGGACTACAACGAGTGCGACGCGCTCTACTTCGAGGAGCTGAGCCTCGAGTCGGTGCTGGCGATCTGCCGGCGCGAGAATCCCGCCGGTGTGGTCGTCTCGGTCGGCGGGCAGATCCCCAACCGGCTCGCGATCCCACTTCACGAAGCGGGCGTTACGGTGCTCGGCACCTCCCCGGCCAGCATCGACGCCGCCGAAGACCGTCACAAGTTCTCGCAGTTGCTCGACACGCTCGGCATCGCGCAGCCCGAGTGGAAGGAAGTCGCGACGCCCGAGGCTGCGGTCCGCTTGGCCGAGAAGCTCGGGTACCCCGTTCTGGTGCGGCCGTCGTACGTGCTGAGCGGCGCCGCGATGGGAGTGGCGGCGACCGAGCGAGAGCTGACGGCCTTCTTGAGGCGGGCCGCAGAAGTCTCCCCGAAGCACCCGGTCGTGGTGAGCAAGTTCATCGAGAACGCCAAGGAGCTCGACATGGACGCCGTGGCGTGCCACGGCCAGGTCTTGATCTACGCGATCAGCGAGCACGTCGAGAACGCGGGTGTGCACTCGGGGGATGCGACGCTGGTGCTTCCGCCGCAGCGGACCTATCTCGAGACCATGCGCCGCATCAAGAAGGTCACCGCCCAGATTGCCCAGGCGCTCGAGCTGCACGGTCCGTTCAACATCCAGTTCATCGCTAAGGGCAACGACGTCAAGGTGATCGAGTGCAACGTCCGGGCCTCGCGCAGCCTGCCTTTCGTGTCGAAGGTCCTGAAGGTGAACTTCATCCAGTGGGCCACCGAGGTGATGATGGGGCGACGAGACGCCTCGCGCGGCGCCCGGAACGGGTCCGCGCTCGACCTCGACTACGTCGGCGTGAAGGCGCCACAGTTCTCGTTCACGCGGCTCGACGGCGCCGACCCGACGCTGGGCGTGGAGATGGCGTCCACCGGGGAAGTTGCCTGCCTCGGCGATGACTTCGAGGAGGCGTTCCTCAAGGCACTCCTCGCCGTCGGGCACCGACTCCCGGTCCGAAACGTGCTCTTGTCGACGGGGCCGGTACAGGCCAAAGCCGGCTTCCTCGAAGGCTGCCGGCTCCTCCAGGAGCTCGGCCTGACCCTCTACGCGACGCGGGGCACTGCCGAATTCCTCCGAGGCAACGGCGTCGATACCACCCTGCTGCACTGGCCGCTCGAAAGCCAGCAGCCGAACATCATGGACTACCTGGCTCAGAAGCGGATCGACCTCGTGATCAACATTCCCAAGAGCTGGCGCGAGGAAGAGCTGACCAACGACTATCTGATCCGGCGCCGGGCGGTGGACTTCGGCGTACCCCTCATCACCGACATTCACCTCGCTCAGCGGTTCGTCGAGGCGCTCGCCCGTAAGAGCGGGGACGATTTGCTGGTCAAGAGCTGGGCGGAATACGGGGTCGCGGCCACGGCCGCGCAGGGTGACTGAGGCCCCCGAGTGTGGATCAACGCCGGCCCTCCTGCCAAAGCCTCGCCGCGCGACGCCCGAAACGGGGCCGTGAGCGGCAGAGGCGTGTCGGGCCTCAAGACCAAGCGCATCCCGTGGCAGGTCAAGGCCGCGGGCTACGCGCTGATGGTCGGCCTATGTCTCGGCGTCTTCGAGCTGTCGGCGTACCTGTACATGCGCGCCTTCACCGGGTACGACGGCCAGCATCTGATGAGCTACGAGTTCGACGACTACAAGAACATCCGGCCGACGCCGGGATATCACAACACGCGCGGCGTAGCCCATAACAAGCAGGGGTTCCGGCGAAGCACCGACACGCCACGGGTCAAGCCCGACGGGGTGTATCGCATCTTCGTGATGGGCGGGTCGACCGCGTACGGTCTGCAGTCGATGTCCCGCTACGGGCAGCAGAAGTACAGCGTGATCCGCAACGACGAAACGATCGACTATTACCTCGAGCGCTACCTTCGCGAGCGACTGGGCGGCGCCAACATCGAGGTCATCAATGCCGCGATCACCAGCCACTACAGCCACCATCACCTGATCTACCTCAACCAGACCATCCTCAAGTATTCACCCGATCTCGTGGTGTTCATCGACGGCTTCAACGACTACTACGCGTATCAACGCGGATTCGATCAGTTCAGGGACTACGCGTATCGGGAGCGGGCGCATCAGATGCTGGACAAGCCGAGCGTCGAGGCGTGGCTGACGTATAGCGGCTGGTGGCTCTTCCGGAAGAGCCACATGGTGTACCTGGCTGGACGGACGCTGCAGCCGCTGTGGTTTCAGCTCCGAAAAGTGGGCAAGGCGCGCAATCGGATCGACGTGGAGTCCGCGCTGAAGGAGCTGCGCGTGAACGCCGAGGCGAACTTCGTGAAGATGATCGAGCGGTCCGCACTGATCCTCCGACACGAGCACGTCGTTCCGGTCTTCAGCCTCCAGCCCGAGCTGGTGTTCCGGCAGAGCAAGGTGCTGAGCCCGCTCGAGCGCGAGATCTATCGCGAGCTGGACAACGAATGGCAGGAAAACTTCGTGGAGTTCAAGAACCGGGCACGGCCAGTCGTGGCGGAGTATGCCCGCCGAGCCGCGGAAGGCTCCGGCGGGCTGTTTTTCGATCTGACCGACGTTTTTGGTGGCGTGGAGGACGACGTCTATACTGACTATTGTCACCTCACTCCGATCGGTAACCGGCGGCTCGCCGAACACCTCGGAGAGAAACTGCTGCCGGTCGTGATGAAGCAGATCCACGCCGTTCAGGGCAGGCCCGGGAGCGCCGGTCGTCTCGGCAGCCGCGAGCTCCGGGGTACTCGAGGCCGTTGACCGTGGCCGTGCCAGAGCCGGGGGCCCCGAAGCAGCGCGACCGGATCGTTCGGAAGTTGAAGCGAGTGGCGCGCCGGCTTCTCGAAGGGCTCGAGCGGCGCCGGGCGGAGGCGCTGCGGCGCAGGCCGGAGCGGGTAATGCAAAGCCTGCGCGATGCGCGCAGCATTCTCGTCTTATGCACGGGGAACGTGACCCGAAGCGTATTCGCGAGCCAGTTGCTGTCGGCGGCGCTGGAGGGCACCGAGGCGGTGTCGATCCGGTCGGCTGGGCTCGAGACGGTCCCCGGGTGGCGCGCGCACCCGCGGGCGGTCGCCAGATGCGCTGCTCTCAACATCGATCTCCGGGGGCATGCGTCGGTCGCCGTGACGGCCGCGATGGTCGCGGCCGCCGACGTCGTGCTGGTCATGGAGGTGTCTCAGGCCGTCGTAGTGAGTCGACGCTTTCCTCGAGCCCGCCGAAAGACGTTCCTGCTCAGCTGTCTCGAGCCCGACGTGCCGCTCGACATCGCCGATCCGGCCGGCAAGGACGACGCGACGACCGACGCGTGCCTGGACCACATCGCGCGAGCGCTGAAACCGGTGATCGGGCTCATGAGCGAGCGCAGCACGGTGACGCCCTGAAGATGGCAGCGAGCAGGAGGGACCCTGCCGACGTGAAGACAGTGCTTCACCTGTCGAGCTCCAGCGGGCCGGGAGGCGCGGAAACCGTGGTGGCCAGCGTGGCGGCAGGCCTGGATCCGTCCCGCTATCGCTCGGTGGTGTGCCTGTTCCGCGACGGGTGGCTGCGACAACGCTGCGAGGAGCTCGGGCTGGAGACTCACGTCATCCCGATCCGCGGGATGCTCGACCTCGGATGGCTCCGGCGATTCAGCCGGCTCCTCCGGGGCTGCGGTGTGGAGCTGATCCATACACACGAGTTCGGCGCGAACACCTACGGCACGCTGGCGGGTAGGCTCGCCCGTGTCCCCGTCATCGCAACCGTGCACGGGCGGAGCTACTATTCGGAGTGCGGTCGCCGGCGCCTGGCGTACCGGGCCGTGAGCCGCGTCGCCCTGATGATCGCGGTCTCCGAGGACCTGAGGCGCTTCGTGGTCGAGCAGACCGGCGTGTCGGCGCGACGGATCCGCGTCATCCATAACGGGATCAATCCCGCGGGTCCGGTCTCGGAAGAGACCCGGGCATGCCTTCGCGCCGAGCTCGAGATCCGCGACGGAGAACGGGTCGTCCTGGCGGTGGGCAACCTCTACGGCGTCAAAGGCCACCGGTATCTCCTGGAGGCGGCGCCGAGTATCTTCGCGGAATGTCCGTCGACCGTCTTCCTGATCGCCGGACGCGGCGAGTGCGAGACGGCGCTTCGGGAGCAGGCCAGGAGCCTCGGACTCGATACACGGGTGCGGTTCCTCGGCTTCCGTCGCGACGTTCCCGCTCTGCTCGCGATCAGCGACGTCTTCGTCCAGCCTTCCCTATCCGAGGGCCTCTCGATCGCGATCCTCGAAGCGATGGCAGCGGCGAGGCCAGTCGTGACGACCAGGGTGGGCGGCAACCCCGAGCTGGTCAAGGATGGTGAGACGGGCATGCTCGTGGAGCCCGCCGACGCTCCGCGGCTGGCGGCGGCTCTGACCAAGATCCTGAAGGACCGCACCGAGGCCGGGCGCCTCGGGGACAACGCGCTGGAACTCGTAAGGCGCCGGTTCACCACCGGGGTCATGGTGAGGGAATATGAGGCGATCTACGCGGCCGCCTTGAGCAGTTCCATGCAGGCCGGGCCGGGCTCCGCCGTGGCCGACCGGGTGGCCGGATGACGCTCCTTCCAGCCGGGAAGCGCTTCGCGTTCTCGGTACTCGACGACACCGACGACTCGACGCTCGAGAACGTCGAGCCCGTCTACGCCATGCTGCGCGAGTACGGGCTCCGCACGACCAAGACGGTGTGGCCGCTCGACTGTCCCGAAGGGAGCCGAAACTTCTTCGCGGCCGAAACGCTGCAGGACAAGGCTTATCTACGGTTCGCACACGAGCTGGCCGAAGTCGGCTTCGAGATCGCCTCCCACGGCGCCACCATGGAGTCCAGCCCGCGCGAGCGGACCCTGGAAGGACTGGAGTTCTTCCGGGGCGAGTTCGGAAGCTACCCGCGGCTGTTCTGCAACCACGGCCAGAACCGCGAGAATCTCTACTGGGGGCCCAAGCGCTTTCACACGGCGGCGCTGCGCGTGTTGAGCCGCGCGCTCCTTGGAGAGCACGGGGACGCCCACGAGGGAGAACGCGAAGGGTCGCGATTCTTCTGGGGCGATGTTTGCCGCGACGTCATCCAGTACGTCCGGAACTTCACGTTCGACCACCTGAACCTGCTCGAGGTCGATCCGGGAATGCCGTATCACGTGGCGAGCGCCCCTTACGTCCGGTACTGGTTCTCGACCGCCGACGCCCACAACGTCTAGGCATTCAACCGGGCGCTCTCACGGCGGCGCATCGACCAGCTCGAAGCCGACGGTGGCGTGTGCATCGTGTCGACCCATTTCGGAAAGGGATTCGCCAGGGACGGCCGGGTCAATCCGGTGACCGAGAGCTTGATCAAACACCTGGCTGGCAAGGCAGGGTGGTTCGTGCCGGTTTCGGAGGTGCTCGACCGGCTGCTCGCGGCGGGCCGAGGGCGGACCCTGACCCGCGGAGAGATCTTGCGATTGGAGCTTCGCTTCCTCCTGGAGCGGATCAGACGGCGCCAGTCGCCGGGAGTGTGAATGAGACAGCAGGGAAATGACCCGACTAAGGAGCTCAGGGACCTGGCACAGACTCAATGGCGGTCGGGAGAGCACGCGGGCGCCGAGAAGACGATCCGTAAGCTGCTCAAGCGCGAGCCTGGGGACGTTGAAGCCCAGCGACTCCTCTATCGCGTGCTCCAGGAGAGCGCGCAGACGGCAGAGGCCCACGCCGCGCTGAACCGCCTCGTCGAGCTGGACCCGTCAGGAGCCACCGCCACCTTCGCCCACCGCGAGCGAGCGAAGCTCGGGGAGACGGGTGGCCGGCCAGTGCGGATCGCGCTTCTCAGCTCCTACACGCTCGATCCGCTCATCCCGTTCCTGGACGTCGAGTGCCGCCGGGCCGGTCTCGCACCGTCCTTCTATGCGGCGCCCTTCAATCAGTACACCCAGGAGGTCCTCAACCCCTCGAGCGGCCTCTACGCCTTCGGTCCGGAGATCGTGTTCGTGGCGCTGGACCTCGAGGACCTCTTCCCGGACTTCCGCAGGGCGCCGTCGATCGAGAAGCTGGCCCGGAGTCGAGACGAGATCCGGAGCACGATCGCGGGGCTCGTCCGGGAGCTGCGCGCCCGCTGCACGGCGCTCATCGTGGTATACGAGCTCGCATTCACCGGCTCGAGCCCTCACGGCATCCTCGACAACCGGCGCAGTGACGGCCTCCTGCGGTGGACCGAGGACGTGAATCGAGATCTGGCGGACGATCTCGGCTCGCAGGCGCACATGTTCCTGCTGCCGCTGCGGCAGGTGCTCGGCCGCGCAGGAAACGAGCGCGGCCAGAGCCGGAAGCTCTATTACATGGCCCGCATTCGGCACAGCGATGCGTCGCTACGCGAGCTGGCTCGCTACTCGATGCGGTACGTGAAGCCGCTCAAGGGCCTGACCCGGAAGTGCGTCGTGGTCGATCTGGACGGCACACTGTGGGGTGGGGTCGTCGGCGAAGTCGGGCTGGAGGGAATCCACCTCGGTCCGACCGCTCCCGGCATCGAGTTCGTCGACTTCCAGGAGGCCCTCCTAAACCTGACCAAGCGAGGCATCCTGCTCGCCGTCTGCTCCAAAAACAATCCGGAGGACGTCATGCCCGTCCTGCGCGAGCACACGCACATGGTGTTACGTGAGGAGCATTTCGCCGCGCTCCGGATCAACTGGCGGAACAAGGCCGAGAACGTGGCGGAGATTGCCACAGAGCTCAACATCGGCCTGGATTCGCTCGTCTTCCTCGATGACAACCCGGTCGAGCGGGAGCTGATCCGACAGATGTTGCCCCAGGTCCTCACGGTGGAGCTGCCCAAGGACGCGTCGCAGTATCGCTCGACCCTCGAAAATCTGACCGACTTCGAGCTGCTGGCGGTGACGAAGGAAGACGAGCAGCGCGCCAGCCAGTACCAGGCAAACCGGCAGCGGCAGGCATTGGAGCAGTCGAGCGGTTCTCTGGGCGAGTACCTGCACTCTCTGGAGATCTGCGCGGAGATCGGCCGGGCCCAGGCGCACCACGTGCCGCGGCTCGTGCAGATGTTCAACAAGACCAACCAGTTCAACACGACGACTCGCCGCTACCAGACGCCCGACGTCGAGCGCTTTGTCGGCTCCGCCGACCACCAGGTCTACGTGCTGGACGTAGCCGACCGCTTCGGCGAGCACGGCCTCGTCGGCACCGCGGTGGTGCGGGACGAGGGCGAGACCTGGGTCATCGACAACGTCCTTCTCAGCTGCCGGGTGATGGGGCTGTCGGTCGAGACGGCGCTCCTCAAGCAGATCTACGATGCCGCCGGCGGTCGCGACGTCGCACGGCTCGCGGGCGAGTTCATTCCCACCAGGAAGAACGGACCGTGCGCGGACTTCTTCCAGCGTCACGGGTTCCACGCCGAGGGCGAGGCCGGCGGCACCCAGCGTTGGGCCCTGGATGTGCGTGCAAGCCGCATCGAGAACCCGGCGTGGATCAGGGTGAAGGCGATTGAGGCATCCGCGTGAGCACCGTCGAGGAGATCGTTGGCCGCGTGTTCGGCGTGGAGGCGGACGGCCTCGACGCCACCGCCTCACCGGAGACGGTGGAGGGCTGGGACTCTATGGGGCACCTGAATCTGATCGCCGCCGTCGAGCAGGACTTCAACGTCAGCATCGACATCGGTGACGTGATGGAGATGGTGAGC
>Ga0070706_100003163_pt1 | contig 16264 bp, 18 predicted proteins | sample KBSK5501metaG_FD_65476 | JGI IMG/M metagenome (GOLD analysis project Ga0070706, IMG submission 65476) | Corn, switchgrass and miscanthus rhizosphere microbial communities from Kellogg Biological Station, Michigan, USA - KBS K5-50-1 metaG | ecosystem: Host-associated > Plants > Roots >...
TTCGGGGACACCCCGAACCCCGGCAAAGGACTCTGTCCTCTGCACTCCTGTGTGGAGAAATGGGCTTTCGGGTCTCTCCAAATCCTTGCAAAGTAAGATGGAGATTAAAGAGTGGTGTATTCTGAAACATCCAAATCTGTGGAAAATGTGGGAGACGCAGGGTCAGTAGATGAGAGTAAGTTGTGGATACGCGCATACGAGCAGATGCTGAAGATTCGCGTCTTTGAAGAGCATGTCAACGAGTTGTATCGCAACGCTAAGATGCCTGGGCTTGCTCACCTGTATACGGGTGAAGAGGCTGTGGCTGTAGGTGTGTGTGAGGCTTTGCGGCGTGATGACTACATTACCAGCACACATCGCGGCCACGGACATTGCCTGGCAAAGGGAGCATCAATCGATAGAATGTTTGCCGAATTGCTTGGCAAGGAGCCAGGTTACTGTAGAGGCAAAGGGGGTTCGATGCATATCGCTGACCAGGAGACCGGCAACCTGGGCGCTAACGCTATTGTTGGTGGCAGTACAGCTCTAGCTACTGGAGCTGCCATGTCGAGCAAAATGCGCGGCACTGACCAGGTGACGGTCTGTTTCTTCGGGGATGGCGCGCTTGGCCAGGGAGTGCTCTATGAAGCAATGAACATGGCTTCGTTGTGGAAACTACCGGTGATCTACGTCTGCGAGAATAATCTGTATAATGAGTACACTCACTTTTCTGAGACGACTGCTGGGGAAATGGACGCGAGGCCTAAGGCCTTTGGTATTCACACGGAAGAAGTGGATGGGCAAGATGTACGGGCTGTTTACTCCATAGCGCATAGGCTGGTAGAGAGAGCTCGCCGGGGCGAAGGTCCAGCTTTCATGCTCTGCAATACGTACCGTTATCACGGACACCATGTGGGTGATATTCAACGATCGTATTACCGTTCGAAGGAAGAAGAGCAATTGTGGATGACTCAGCGTGATCCACTGCAGTTACTCAGTTCATGGCTGGTTGAACAGCACCTGGCTGATTTAGAGACGTTCGAGCAGATAGAGCAGCGAGTACGTGCTGAAGTTGCGGCTGGTGTTGAATTCGCGCTTACTGCGCCTTTCCCAGATCCTAGTGAGGTAGATCGAGATGTCTATGCTTAGTACAACCGCCGGTCAAGAAAGCTATGGGTCAGGGAGAGATCAGCAGATGCGAGAGATTACCTTCGGACAGGCTATTCGCGAGGCTCTGGCTGAAGAAATGCGCCGTGACCCGAAAGTGTTTATCATCGGCGAAGATGTGGCTGAAGCCGGGACTGTTTTCAAAGTGCTGACTGGATTGGTCGATGAATTTGGACCATCGCGGGTAATTGACTCACCGATCTCAGAAGCAGGCATAACTGGGCTAGGTGTAGGTGCTGCAATGACCGGTATGCACCCGGTAGTAGACATTATGTTTGGTGATTTCATCGGCCTGGCGATGGATCAGATCGTGAACCAGGCCGCGAAAGTGCATTATATGTCAGGTGGTAAGCTCAAGGTACCGCTAGTCGTACGAACAACTCTTGGAGCAACGCGCCGTTCTGCCGCGCAACATAGCCAGAGTCTACATGCCTGGGTAAGCCATGTGCCTGGCTTAAAGGTTGCGCTGCCATCGACCCCCTACGATGCGAAAGGCTTGCTGAAAACGGCGATTCGTGATGGTAACCCGGTGATTTACTTCGAAGATAAGATGATGTACCAGCTCAAAGGTCTTGTGCCGGAGGACGAGTATACTATACCTTTCGGAGTCGCCGATATCAAGCGTCCTGGGAGCGACATTTCCATTGTAGCAACTAGCAGTATGGTGCATGTTGCCCTGGCCGCGGCGGAGATATTGGACAAATCAGGCATCAGCGCTGAGGTCATCGATCCGCGTACCACTTTTCCCCTGGACAAACAAACGCTCGTCGAATCTGCCAAAAAGACAAGTCGTGCCATCGTTATCGATGAGGGCTATGAACGCTACGGTGTCACCGCTGAGATTGCCTCGGTGATTGCTGATGGAGCGTTCTACTACCTGGATGCCCCGGTCAAACGCATGGGAGCGATGGATGTACCGGTACCTTTTTCGCCTGTTCTGGAAGACCTGACCGTTCCTACTGCTACATCTGTAGCGGAACTGGCAAAGACATTGTGCGGACGAAGCTAGAAAGGAGCAAAATTTTGGCTATTAAAACATATGGCTTGATGGGCGTAGATTGGGAAGAACGCGTAAACTACGAACGACTGCGCAACGAGCGACTGGCTCGTATCAAAAAGCTGCTCAAGGAATCCGAGATGGGTGCACTATTGTGCTTCGACATGAACAACGTGCGTTACATCACCGCCACACATATCGGTACCTGGGCAATGGACAAACTGGCTCGCTTCACGCTCCTCCCACAAGACGATGAACCGATAATGTGGGACTTTGGCTCTGCAGCACGGCACCACCAGCTCTATTGCCCATGGCTGGGTGAACGCTCCCGCGCAGGTATCTCCACACTGCGCGGCGCAATGTTGCCGGAAGCTGGCCGGGCCGAGGACGTAGCACGCAAGATACGCATCGAACTGGAAGAGCGGGGATTGCTGAACGAACCTCTGGGAGTGGATGCGGTGGAATTACCAGTACTGTTCGCACTACAGGCGGAGGGCATCAAAGTAGTGGATGGGCAGCAGTTGATGCAAAAGGCTCGCGGAATCAAAACGCAGGATGAGATTACCCTGCTCAACTCAGCTTGCATGATGGTGGATGCAGCCTACGATGAACTTTACCGTTTCATGAAACCTGGGGTGCGCGAGAACGAATGTGTTGGCCTGGTGAGCAAAGTCTTGTACGACCTGGGTTCAGAACATGTTGAGGGGGTCAACGCTATTTCCGGTGAACGATGCAGTCCCCATCCACACGTTTTCAGCGACCGGGCATTGCGTCCCGGCGACCCGGCGTACTTTGACATCCTGCACAGCTATAATGGGTATCGAACCTGCTACTACCGCACTTTCGCCGTGGGTAGCGCTTCGCAGGCTATGGTGGATGCGTACAAGCACTGTCGTTACATTCTAGACATTGCCATCGATGCAATCAAGCCAGGTGTGACGACTGCTGATATCGCCAGGCTCTGGCCTAAGGCAGAGGAGTTCGGATTCCCGAACGAAGAAGCTGCCTTTGCGTTGCAATATGGTCACGGTGTAGGACTTGCTATCTGGGAGAAGCCAATCTTCAGTCGCCTGGTCTCACTCGATCACCCAGAAGTGATCGAAGAGGGCATGGTCTTCGCACTCGAAACCTTCTGGCCCGCCAGCGATGGCTGGACGGCGGCACGTATCGAAGAGCAGCTTGTGGTTACCAAAGACGGCTGTGAGGTTATCACGCGCTTTCCGGCTGAGGATCTGCTGGTGGCAGGTGTGCGCTACTATACCACCAGTGGTCCGCTCCCAACTACACGTGAAACGCAATCGCAACTAAACACGCAAGCTGACGGCCATCAAGCTGAATACTCAAAGGGTCAGGAAACCCTATTACAGGCTTAAGGAATGCCCCTCGATAAGGACTATTAACAAAATATTCAGGATATTAGGAACACCCACCGAGGGTCGATAATGCAGATGAACTTTTTCATTGGGATATCAGGAAACCAACCGAGGGCCGATAAATCGGCGGTGTGCACGATAAATCGGCACCTACCCTGTTACCCCGTTCGGCTTCGCCTCAGGGCAAGCTCTGAGCCCTTCGCTGACGCTCAGGGTAAACTCCGCGAAAGGTCTGGCGCGCTGGGCAGCGAGATCTTCGCTGCTCCATTCGCTTCGCTCAGGACAAGGCTCAGCATGACAGGGCGGTCACCCATACGAATGCCTGTATCACGGTGTTCATGTGCATTATCGGCCCTTACGAATGTCCGGATTAATTTGTCAAAGTGCATAATCGGCCCCTACGGATGTCCCGAATGATTTGTTAATGAGCACAATCGAGGGCCTACAGGAGACCTTAAATGGCAACACAGGTCATTTTACCCGCGCTGGGCATGGCGCAGGAGACAGGGATAATAGTGCGGTGGTTCATAGCCGAAGGTCAGGAAGTCACAAAAGGCGAACCGCTGGTAGAGATCGAGACTGACAAGGCTACGGTGGAGATTGAGGCGCCTGTCTCCGGCGTACTCGCCAATGTGATCGGAACTGTAGGTGTCGAGATACCGGTGGGGCAGGTGATTGCCTCTATCGTGGCTCCTGGTGAATTTTCACGGGAGGATACTTTAGCTCAAGGAGGATCTGCCTATAGAGATATCAATTCGGACGGTCATGCACAGCCACAGGCCGACGCAGGCCTCCAAAGTATGACAGCCAGTCCATTAGCTGCTCGCATTGCGGCTGAGCACAAGCTGGATCTGGGGACAATCAAACCAGCTGGAAGACGTATCCAAAGTGCAGATGTGCTGGCACATATTGAGGAACAACAAACGGCTGAGCCAGTGATGACAGGCCAAGCACGCTTAGTACCTGCCTCACCTAAGGCACGCAGGTTGGCAGCCGAGCAAGGGAAAGACATCGCGACAATCCAGGGAAGCGGACCCGCTGGAGCAGTACTGGTTGCAGATGTGCTGGCTACGCAGGCTGAGTCGACGCAATTGCCGGTTGCAGAACCTTTGACTGGTACAGACGTTATGCAGAAAGAGTCGGAGGTCAGTCATATCTGGCGCGTGATGGCTGAACGCACAACCCAGAGTTGGACCAGCGTGCCACACTTCTATCTTGTTCGAGAAGTCAATGCGAGCCGTCTGATTAGCTGGCGCGAGAAAATGCAGAAAAGATTAACCGAAAAGGTGACCTATACAGATTTGCTGGTAAAAGTCGTGGCGGCAGCACTGCGCGAACATCAACGTCTCAACGCTTCGTGGCGCTCGGGCTCAATTATCTTGCATGAAGAGATAAATATAGGTCTGGCAGTGGCTGTCGATGAGGGATTGATTGTGACAGTTATCCACCGGGCAGATGAGCAAAGCGTAAATGATATTGCGCGGATACGCAAGGAATTAATTACCAAAGCTCAGACAGGTAAGTTGCAGCCGCAGGATATTCAGGGAGGCACTTTCACAATCAGTAATTTAGGTATGTACGGGGTAGATGCTTTCAACGCGATTATCAATTCACCTCAGGCTGCTATTCTGGCAGTAGGACGTATTGCTGAGCGCGTTGTACCCATCGAGGGTCAACCATCCGTACAACCCATGATGGTACTCAATCTTTCATGTGATCACCGTGTAGTCGACGGCGCCAGAGGTGCACAATTTCTGGCTGCACTTGCAGATCTGGTGGAAGAGCCCCTGGGGCTTTTGGGGTAAGCTCTTCATCAAGAAAGTGTAAAATCTGAGACACCACTCAGAATTTATACGTATTTAAGGCGATGTACTTATGCTTTTTCACTTTTTTATCTGGGTATCGGAATATTCACTGAAGGCCGATGAATCGGCGATGGGCGCGATCAATCGGCCCCTACAACTGTCCAAATTATTTTGTTAAAATTGCTTGAAGCTGACATGAGACTGACAGTCAGCGTATTATCATGAAGGAGGAATGTAGTGAAGCTACATTATTTCACACGACTGAGGAGGACGCTCTACGCATCTATTACTGCAAGCCTGATACTATTATTTGTTGTGGCCTGTGGTGGTACATCAACCACGAGCACAACGCCCACCCCGGCCAACACAACCCCAATCAAAATCGGTACCTCGCTCTCGTTTTCTGGAGACTTCTCCGCTGACGGCCAGGCATTTCAACAGGGCTACCAGCTCTGGGCAAATGACGTCAACAAAGCTGGAGGACTGCTGGGACGACAGGTACAACTGGACATCCTGAACGACAATAGCAGCGCTGACCAGGTGCAAACCAACTACCAGACGCTGATCACCGTGCATAAAGATGACCTGGTCTTTGGTCCTTTCTCCACTCTCCTGACGAAACCGGCATCAGTCGTCGCCAACCGTTATGGATACGCGTTTGTAGAGGGTGCAGGAGGCGGTCCTTCAGTGTTTACGCGTGGCCTGCACAATACCTTTGATGTCTCCTTGCCTGTGGCCAACAACCTGGTCGCCTTTGCGCACTATATTCAGACCCTACCAGCATCTCAGCGTCCCACATCGATTGCCTATGCAACGGAAGATGATCCATTTACCCAGCCTCAGGTAGACACAGCCAAGACGTTGTTCGAGCAGCAGGGTATTAAGACCGCTTCCTACCAGGTATATCCAGCGGAGACAACAGACTATAATCCGATTGCCGATAAAATAATCGCCTCGGGCGCCCAGGTTGTAGTTGTTGGGACCTTGCTCCCAGATGTCAGTGCTTTCATTCAAAGGTTCAAGCAGCAGCACTTCAACCCACAGGCATTGATTGCCACCGCTGGACCCGACCAGGGTGATCAATTTACCAAAGCAATTGGCGGGACCAAGGCAGCCGAAGCGATCATGGTACCCAATGGCGGCTGGTTCGCGCAAGCTACTACACCTGGCAATGCACAGATGGTACAAGAGTACATTGCCAAGTATGGAGGCACAGCTGCTAGCATTAGTTCTGACGTTGCCGAAGGCTACTCGGTGGGGCAGGTGGTACAGCAAGCGCTAACGAAAATTGGCAGTATCGACAATCAAAAGCTCATCGCTCAACTTCACTCGGGGGCAACGTACACTACTGTTCAAGGACCGGTGAAGTTCGACGATACCGGCCAGAACACTGCAGCGACTGCGTACCTGTTCCAGTGGCAGAATGGGTCTTTAGTACCTGTCTATCCTACAAACGTAGCGTCAGCGCAGCCCGAGTATCCCAGGCCCAACTGGCCGTAACCCGTACAGAACGATGATTTTGTATCGTGGTGGGTCGACTGGCCCACCACGATCATTGTGATGAGCCACCAAGCGAGACACACCAGCTAGTAAAGGGGCTTATGGCAAACTTAATTATTGGAGCAGTCATCACAGGAATATTGACAGGTGGCGTCTATGCCTTAATGTCGTCAGGACTGACATTGATATTTGGTGTGATGGAAATCATCAACATCGCGCAAGGCGCACTGGTTATTCTGGGAGCATACCTCAGCTACTGGCTGCAGGCTAACTACCATGTAGACCTACTCGTGGGGCTTCTCATAACGATGCCGATCATGTTTACCCTGGGTCTGCTCATTGAAGTGGCATTTATCCGCCCACTCAAGCGTAATCGTACGATGTTGTCCATTCTGGTCACCTTTGCGATCGCAATGATCATCGAAGGAGTGCTGACTAATCGAGTCGGCGCTAATTATGTAGAATTGAATGCCTGGTATGTGAATGCATCATTCAAAATAGGTAATTTCTACCTGCCGTACATCTACGTTTTCGGATTTGTACTGAGTGTGGTCCTCTTAAGTTGCCTCTATTTCCTATTGTACCGCACAAAATTTGGTTACAGCTTACGTGCCTCAATGCAAAATCGCACGGCAGCCGAACTCATCGGTATCGACGTTGAGAGAGTATCAGCGATTACTTTTGGGATAGGCGTTGCGTTGGCGGCGGCAGGAGGTGTCGCCTTCGGAGCCACGAACCTCTTCAATCCAAACAGCCACTACGATCTGATCTCACGCCTGCTCGTGATTATTGTTCTTGGAGGGCTGGGGAGTCTGAGAGGCGCCTTGGTCGCCTCTGTTGCCTTGCTCGTGATAGGTGACGTGACTGCCGTTGTATGGTCCCCAGTATGGTCGAGCACGGTCTTCTTCATAATACTGGTTGCAGTCCTGGTGATCCGTCCCCAGGGACTTTTCGGACAGCCTGAAGGAAGAAAGCAATGAAAATAATCAGAATAATCTTGCTCATAGCCCTTCTAGCTGCATTCATCGCATTTCCGTTCGTATTCTCGGACCCGGCAACCACAACAATCGCGGTCTTTACGTTGTTTTTCGCAGCTGCGGCATCGGGATGGAACATCTTTTCGGGCTATACCGGGTATATTGCGCTCGGTCATGCTGTCTATTTTGGGATAGGGGCCTATGCAATGGCGCTGCTATGCCAGGTCTGGAACATTCCGGCGGGCTATGCTCCTTTCTTTCTGCTCCCCCTGGCAGGCCTGATAGCTGCTGCGTTCGCGGTACCATTTGGTTGGATTGCATTGCGAACACGCAGGCACACTTTTGTGGTTATCACGATTGCGACTTTCTTCATTATGCAGCTTATGGCTTACAACCTCCGCAGCATAACCCAGGGTTCGGCAGGACTCAGTTTGCCTATACCATTTGACTGGAACGCAGATTTCTTCAACCTGCCTTTCTACTTTGTTGCACTTGCCATACTGCTGCTCGCGTTTGGAACCTCCTGGTGGGTGCGTAACTCAAAATATGGACTTGGGCTGCTCGCAATTCGAGACGACGAGGACAGAGCTTTAGGATTAGGAGTAAATACACGTCCATTCAAGCTGACGGCCTTCGTCCTATCCGCCTTCTTTGTTGGTATGGTAGGCGCTCTACACGCCTACTTCAACGGATCCATCTTCCCGCCTTTTGCGTTTGACGCATTGTTTGATGTGGCCATCGCCCTGATGGCTTTTCTGGGAGGTTTGGGAACGCTATTTGGCCCAATTCTAGGCGCACTCATTTTAATACCTGCCCAGCAATACCTGACCGTAATTGCAGGGAACACCGGTTATAACCTGATCGTGTACGGTGTTATCTTTCTAGCAATTATTCTGTTGCTGCCCGAAGGCATTCTACCGACACTTAGTAAGAGGTGGAACAAGTGGAAGGCCTCCCGCAACAGATCGGAAATCACACCTGCTGTAGCAACCACTTCAGATCAAGATGATTCCTTGGTTGTAGAGAGTTCAGGGAAAGGGATTGAGCAATGAGCCTACTGAAGCGCAGAACATCTCAAAAACATTTGGAGGTTCTGGAAGCCTATTTGGGAGATTGAGTGCATGTTACTGAGGCTACATAATGTTTTCGCAGGCTATGAGGGGGGCGATGTTCTCAAAGGGGTCAATCTCGATGTTGAGAAAGGATCGATTACCTGTATAATCGGCCCAAATGGTGCTGGAAAAACAACAGTGCTGCGCGTGATTAGCGGCCTGCTAAAGCCTCGTCTTGGTGAAGTAGCGTTTAATGGGCGTACAATCAGAGGAATGAAGCCACGCCAGGTGCTCTCGTACGGAATTGTGCAAGTACCACAAAACCACAGCCTTTTTACAGAGATCTCAGTTAGGGAGAATGTCAGGTTAGGCGCATTCTTGCTCCATGACTCTGCGCTGGTGAATCGACGTTTGAAAGAGGTCGAAGAGATTTTCCCGATAGTGAAAGAGCGAGCCAGGGAGAAGGCGGGTAATCTTTCGGGCGGCCAGCAACGTTTAGTCGAATTTGCGCGTAGCTTGATGCTCGATCCAACGCTTATTTTGCTGGACGAGCCTTCGATGGGACTGGATCCAAAGACACTGAAGCAGGTGTTTGACACAATTACCTTGATGCACAGCACGGGCAGAACGATTCTACTGGTGGAGCAAAATGTACGCACGGGCCTGGGCATTTCAACTAGTGGAGTGGTCATGGAAAGCGGACGAGTAAGGCTGGTAGGCTCGCACGATGAAATCCTGGGGAATCCGCAGATCAGCAACCTCTATCTTGGGGGAACACTATCTGGGGCATAACTATAAGGACAAACAAATGAGTGTTGAAGAACGTGTGCAAATCGCTATTAACAACTGGGCTCCTAGATTTCTTGCCAATGGCGTAGACCCCAATGACTTTCAACGAGTGACAAAGCGTATAGAACGCTGGGATGATTGGAACCGGGAGTGGTCAGCATGCGCTGCTTTACATGAGCGTATGGCAGAGGAAGCGGAGGAGCAAGAATGTTACCAATCGGCCGGGTATCACTATTTTCACGCAGCGATCACCTACCACTTCGGTAAATTCTTGTTTGTGCACCGTCCAGATGAGTTGCGTACCACTCATGAACAGGTTGTGCGAACGTATCAGAAAGGATTGCCCTACTTTGATTTCCCAGGAAAACAAGTTGCTATCCCATATGAAGGTGGCGGCACAATGTATGGCATCTTCAGGAAACCGTGGCATACACCTAAACCTCCGGTAGTTATTTTGATTCCTGGCCTGGATTCTGTTAAAGAGGAGCTGCATAATTATGGTGATGATTTTCTGAGACGGGGCATGGCCGTGCTGGCAATTGATGGTCCGGGCCAGGGAGAGATGGAGTTCGAGTATCCACTGCGCTTTGACTATGAAGTGCCGCTTCGTTATGCAATCGATTATCTTGAGAGCCGCCAGGATGTGAATGCTGAACGCGTCGGTTTGATGGGGGTAAGTCTCGGCGGCTATTTTGCGACACGCGCAGCGGCATTTGAGCCGAGGATCAAAGCGGTAATTTGTAACTGTGCGGCGTATAGCTTTGCTGACGGATTTGAGCAACGTCCACTATTGACGAGAGAAGCCTTTGTCTTTCGTCTCAAAGCCACTGACGAGTCAACTGCACGCACGCTCTTGAAGCCCTTTAGCCTGCAAAGTGTAATGGAGAAGGTCACCTGTCCACTGCTGGTTATCATGGGACGCCAGGACAGGATTGTTTCACCTGCCTCTGCCGAACAAATGGTTGTCGAGGCTGGCGGTGAAGCAGATCTGTGGATGTTTGAGGACGGCAATCATGTATGCAACAATATTCCTTACAAGTACCGTCCCCAACAGGCTGATTGGATGCGTAGAAAACTGTATAGTTGAGAATTTATGACACGAGGTGCTCCATATATTCGTGGTTGGGATACCAGTCATCTCGGCCCTGTGGCAATAGATCGAACAAATTCCAGACGGGAGAATAGGGGTCAATGCCACGGTTATTATGTTCATCAAACTCTGCACCGATAGTGTAGCGGTGATAGACTGCACCCTCCGGCGTGCGTGTGAAGACGCTCAAACCAGGGTCCTGCGAGCCATCTGCCTCTTCCATACCGAAGTCACGATTGAAGGTGTTGTCATGACTGGAGAGGAGGCGGATTCGGTCCCAACCCCGATGTCGAGCCCAACTGCGCAGTTTGTTGATATCTGCCTTAGCGACAACCACGAAACTTGCTCTTTGCATAACGTGCGGCGTCACCGCGTTGTAGCCGTCTGCCCACATGCTGCACATCACGCAGGGTTCATCATCATTGGCTGCAAACATCAGGTGATCGACGATCAGCGTGTCGTGCCCATCTGTAAAGAGGTCAGCGAGATGTACGTCGTGGAAATCTGCTGGATCGTTCTGAGTTAGATCCATAGGTCCCTCTCGAAAGACGTAGTCCGGGACGCTCATCCCGAGCGGCAACGCACGACGCAGCTCCGCGACCCGCTCAACCTGGTCCTTCAGCGCAACCTCTGCCGCGAGCAGTTCTTGCCTGCGCCGCTGGTAGTCATTGCTCTCACCTGCAAAGACAAAACGTGACATAGTTTTTTCTCCTTTTTCAGAACGATTGTGCTGTTTATAACCGGCTATGATAGAAACAAAGATGCTCTATACGTGTTCGTAAAGATTGTAACATATTGACATTAAGTTCGCGTCGATGGGCTCATTTCCCCTCCCTCAGATACTTCCTCGCCAAAATCGCCCAAGCAATAAATGTTGCGACCCAAGCTGCTTCTGCAAGAAAAGGGCTGATAAAAGCTAACCCTATGGAAATGACAAAAAAAGGAGTGGTAGAAGCGTTCTCAAGCGTAAATACGTAATAATTTTCTTCTCAAGATTGGGGCGAATTATTCCCGCATCCCTGCTCTATCACCTTTCAGAACGAACGAAGTCACCGAAGGAGAAGTGCTCCAGGCTGGCCTGGGCTTCTTCAATCCACCCATGCTCTTCGCGGAAATGCAGCCCGTGTTGTCGCGCCTCCTGAGGCGTCAGATAGGGCAGGAGGTGGCCCAACAAGGGCTGCCTGGCTTTGTAGCGGCGCAGATTTTCCTGCGCACGTTCGCTCATGAGGGACAGACCGGCCAGCGGGTCTCCAAGGGTCTCTTGCAAGGAGTGGCAGACACGCTTTGCCTGCGCCTCATCTTCCTGCCTTTGATATTGATGGCCCAGATAGCCTAACACACCAAAGAGGTCCTCCTCGCTTACCAGCCCAAGATGCTCAGCCCACAGCATCAGGCGTAAGCCCTGCGCGAGTTCCGCGTCAAGCGTGGTGACATTCATCTCTGTATCGTCACGCATGCCTCGATTGTTCAAATTCGCCGAGCCGACGGTGGTCCACAGATCATCGACGATGGCTACTTTGGCATGGACGTAGATCGGACGGTAGTGTTCCCCATCCTCCTGCTGGCTCGAGCTCCCAAGGCAGAAGACCTGGAAGCGTCCCTGCGCTACAGCTTCAGGAGCTTCTGCACGCAAGTGCGCAAGGCTAGCATCTGTGTCAGGACGGCCAATATTAGGGTGGTCAGGCAGCACAAGGGCAAGCGTGACTCCACGTCTCAAGGCATCACCCAGCTCACGGATGAGGTGTTCCATCGCAAGGCAATCGCTTCCCAGGGAGGGAAGAACGATCCCTAGACCGGAATGGAGCCAGAAGTATTGATTCTCCAAGTAGATAAAACGGTGCGCGTTGCCCAGGCCGTTGAGATATTGCTGTGCGATGCCCTGGATGCCAGCAGCAGGCTCGAAGCTATAGGCGCGTTGGGGAATAGTACGGGCTACCTGCACGATGGTCTTGCTCTCCACTGGAGAAGCAGGTGGATGCTCGGGCAGCAGCAAATCCTTGCAGGCATGACGCTCCACCACACTATTCCAGCGTTGGCGAAAATTGAGTTCGACATCCCTTGCTGCCGGTCCTTCGATCAGTGCGTGGGCATCGTGAAAGGGATGGGGGATCTTGCCCTCTTTGGCGCGACGAAAAGGGGAAGAGAAAGGATGGGAGGGACTATCCCAGCGGTCGAAGTCACCACTCAGTTCGATCAGCAGATCGAGACCGCCCACAAAGGCGTGGGTGCCGTCCACAATCGAGATCTTTTGATGTAGGGACTCGGTGGGATGATGGACAATACCATGCGCACTATCATCAAGAATACACGTAACTCCTGCCTCAATCAATTGCCTCCGGGCTTCTTTGGGCTTGTAATGTGCCAGTCCTGGAAGCATCGGGCAATCCCAAAGCAGGACCTTCACCTCTACCCCTTTGCTCACGACATACTCTAGGACAGCTTGCACAGAGAGATCATGGGTACACCAGAAGTCAATAGCGGTCTGCTCAAGACCCTGGGCACGGAGTCCGGCCAGGAGGGTCTCCTGCTCGGGACTCCCATCAGGTCCCGCTCGATGGTCTTTCCCGCGTACGAGTTCCAGGTCAGGGGTCATACCCCAGTTGGCAATATAGATGCACTGGTGTGCCTTGAGAAAATGCAGGCAGAAGGTGAGCATGGCGCTGCGTCCATCAACGAGGTAGACGACTCGAGAAGTAGTATGGACTGGTATGTCGCCCTCAGCCCACCAGTTTTTTATTAATTGCTCTGTATGAACTAGCATACGCTTCCTCCTTTACACCAAGAAGCCACTGTCTGGTGTTGTCTTCCTAATGCAGGTTATACTTTTCCATTATGAAGAATAACGCAGAGAAATCACGCCGCGATCACAGCCGAGGGGTTTATGCTCTCACATCCGTCACAAATTCAGCATTTTTACATAACGCACAGCGGTTATCTGGTACCAACGGCCGATTTCAGATGAAACTTACGAAAGACCCATATCGATGCACCATCTCTCTGAATTCGTGACTGTTCCGTGAGGACGAGGTGGCAGAATGTGACGGCATCGTGAGAGCAATGTGCTATACAGTTAAGTTGAAAGAGTATGAGCTAGTCCTAGAGAGGAGGGATTCTCTCATGAGCACGCTGAGTAAGCACACCGGGAATGGGAACCCAACAGCAATAAGCCTGCAGCCAAGGGATACCAAAGCGCAGCTTGATGGTGTACTCCAGCAGTTTGATGTCTTACCATCAAGATTTGATCGATTTCTGTTTAAGTATATCTATGTCTATAAGAACCAGGTATTGTGGCGAACCATGGCTTTTCAGCACAACAACACGTACGGGAAGGTCCCTATCGATGCTCCATTTAGGAGTTTGTGACTGTGATGTGAGTTGAGGTGGGCAGCATGTGACTGCCTCGTGAGAGCAACGTATTACGCTTCTACACAAGAAGCATGTGAGCATGTGCTGAAGGAGGTGCTCGTCTCAGGAAAACAATTGGTGATCGGGTTAGCTCCTCAAAGCAATGACAGACATGTATGAGGAGGGTGTCCAACGTAGGAGTAGTCATCTTGTACAACGATGATCTCCCTAGGAGATCAGCAGAGACAATCTCAATAGACTCATCCTACGGGGTCTGGTTCCCGTAGGTGAGCAATATGGTAAAGCGCACGATTACCAAATGGTGGATTGTGGGGGCGGTCATTATGATTGTTGGGGGAATCCTGGCCCTCGCCAGTTCCTTAGCTCTTGTGCTCCATATCCAGGAACTCACGACCGGATTTAGATACAGCTTCGTCCCCGATAGCTACTTCTGGACGATAATCAGCCTTATCGTGCTTGGCAGCATCTTCGTCGTGGGCGGGATCGCCGCCCAGTTGGTAGCCTGGATTGGCGCGGTGATCAACACCAACAGGCTTGTGGACAAGACGTGGTTCAACGTCCTGCTGTGGTGCGGGATTGTAGGGATCGTGTTGGGCCCGCTCTTCGGCCTGGGTGCCCTGTTCTGGTGGGGCTTGATGATCGCCTACCTGGTCGGCGGACCTGACGGGATGGCGGTCCAGCAGCCACAGATCGCAACGCTGGTCGCGCCGCCGAAGACGCTCGCACCGACGGGCTGATGGAGGCTTGAGTTCGGTACTCAGCCATGAGACCAAAAGGCTTAGCCACTAGTGTCTTCACTGTCTACCTGACCCATCCCCGGTGACGACGTGGTCAAGCATCCCACGTTTAACGCCACCCGCACCGTGACTATCCAGGCGCGACGGGAGGAGATCTGGCTCTGGTTGGTGCAGATTGGCTGTAAGCGCGCTGGCTGGTACAGCTACGACTGGCTTGATAATCCAGGCATCCCCAGTGCCAATCGTATCGTCCTAGAGTTGCAGCATGTGCAAGTTGGGGACCTGATCCCGATGAGCCCGGATGGGAAACAATGCTTCTGGGTGAAGGACTTCGAAGCTAACCGTTGGATGCAATGGACTCCTTGATAATCGGCATGTTTCTGTTATTCTATTGTCAGTTAGTTAACCAACTTAATTCTAAGCGAGGGTACTATGCATACAGCGGAGGAATTTAAGAAGGGAGATAAAAGAGCTCGCTTGATGGAAGCTGCCGAGACTCTTTTCTATCAACAAGGCGTCCACCGCACAACGCTGGCTGATATCGCCCAGGAAGCAGAGGTTCCCCTTGGCAATATCTACTACCATTTTCGGACAAAATAATTGCTGATCGAAGCCGTCATTGAGGCACGCCTTCGTGAGAACCAGGAGAACTTTGCCGCTTGGGAGCAAGACCCTGATCCTCGCCATCGACTTCTTTCCTTTATACGAACTGGGCGGGCAGGTGCTGAACAGATCGCGGTCTATGGGTGTCCTTGCGGCAGTCTCAGTCAGGAGATGGGCAAGAGCGATGATCAGTTGGCCCAGAAAACTGCAGAGATCTTTCGCTGTCAGTTGGAGTGGGTCAAGCAACAATTTTGTTTGCTTGGGAAAGGTGAAGAGGCAATTGACCTGGCTGTTGATCTCGTAGCCTGGCTGCAAGGGGCATCGTTGCTCACCAATAGTTCTCACTCGCCTGACCTCCTCAAGCGGAAGCTCGCTCCTATGGAAGACTGGTTGGCTCACGTCGTTTCCTAATGCTCGGCAACACATCACAAAAGATGCTTTTTTGCCCGCGTCCACATGGACGAGGGAGATCAAATCCAACATCTTAGAGAAAATAAAACGTTCACTAGTTGTAAGGAGAGAATGTTATGAGAAAAGTCATCTCAAAAGACGGCACCCCGATTGCCTTCGATCAGTCGGGCGAGGGACCACCCATCATCCTGGTGGTTGGCGCATTCAACGATCGTTCCACAGGCGCCCCACTAGCTGCTCAGCTTTCAGAACACTTCACTGTTTTCAACTATGATCACGTGGTCGAGGCGCGAGCGGGGACACAGCTCCCTATGCCATCGAGCGTGAGATCGAAGATCTCGCAGCTCTGATCACCGAGGCTGGTGGATCGTCATCCGTGTTCGGGTATTCCTCCGGTGCTGTCCTTACCCTCAAGGCG
>Ga0070706_100003164_pt1 | contig 16264 bp, 15 predicted proteins | sample KBSK5501metaG_FD_65476 | JGI IMG/M metagenome (GOLD analysis project Ga0070706, IMG submission 65476) | Corn, switchgrass and miscanthus rhizosphere microbial communities from Kellogg Biological Station, Michigan, USA - KBS K5-50-1 metaG | ecosystem: Host-associated > Plants > Roots >...
CCATCACCGAGAACGGCACCAATCTCACTACGACCGCAAAAACCTGCTCCGATGGTTACTACATTCTGCGCGGACTTCGGCCCTCCACCTACAGTCTGAAAGTGGAAGCTCCCCGCTTTCAGACTTTGCAACAGCAGAATGTCGTTCTCGCGGTCGACCAGCAGACTACCCTCGATTTCTCCCTCAAGCCAGCGGGGATGAGCACGCAGATCCAAGTCGAAGCCGCCGCCCCCTTGCTCGACACCGACAGCGCGTCTCTGGGCACCGACGTCACCAATGAATACGTCAAACAGATTCCGTTGCTCGACCGCAACTTCTTCGGACTGATGTTTCTCAGCGCGGGCGTCACAGAAGTGACGGGCGCAGGCACGGCAGATAACTATCCTACGGGTACCAATTTTGTCTCCAACGGGCAGCGCAATGCGACCGCGGAGGTGCGGATTGATGGCGCACTCGTGAGCGCTTCGGAACAGGGAGAAGGCGCGACCAGCAACGTGTACTACGAGCCGTCCGTTGAGATCGTGCAAGAGTTTAAGGTGCAAAACAACAGCTATTCCGCCGAATTCGGCAGCAACGGCGGAACGGTTGCCAACATGGTACTGAAGAGCGGCACTAACAACTTCCATGGCAGCGGTTGGTGGTTCGGACAGCGCGGATGGTTGGATGCCAACGAATTCTTCACTAAGCAAGCCGGTCAACCCAGGCCTGGCCACACCCGCGATCAATACGGCATCTCGCTCGGCGGACCAATCATCAAGAACCAAACATTCTTCTTTGTCGACATAGAACGCATCAATGCCAAAGCGCCGCAGCCCATCACTGCAACCGTACCCACGGCATTGGAGCGCTTAGGAGACTTTTCGCAAACCAACATTCTTGACCAGGACGGCAACGTGGTTCCCAACCTGATTTTCAATCCCTATCAGCTGAGTGGAGGCGTACGCGCCGATTTCAGCACGCCAAACGTCATCGATCAGCAGTTCATTGATCCCATCGGACAGAAGATTATTAACCTGTATCCGTTAGCCAATGTTCCCGGAGATCCCGGCACAGGTACGAACAATTTCGCAGCGTGGTGACCAACGCAACCCGATCGTTGCAGTTCGATATTAAGGTGGATCACCAGCTCGCCCCGCAGCACCGCGTCTCCGCTCGCTATAGCCGGTCGCACGCGACGAATAACGTCCCAACTGTTTTTGGGAACGACGATACCGGAGACGGTGTAGTTTTTCTCACTAACGTACAGAACACGGCGCTGGACTGGAATTGGACTGTAAGCCCCACGGTCGTGCTGACCAGCCGCTTGGGTGTAGATCGGGCTTTCGCGCCGGGACACGCCAACAATTTTCCCGATCCGGTGAAGTTTGGCTTCCCCTCGGTGCTGGACCAGGCGAACGGAATCGAGCGTATGCCAGCCTTTCTGATGGACTCGCCATGGACGTCCTTGTTTTCCCAGTGCTGCCCGGACACCGACTTTGCGCATACGCTCTACGGCTATTCTTCCATGCTCTCCTGGGTGAAAGGACGCCATCGTATGAAGTTCGGCGGCGAACAGCGCCTGTTCTTTAACAACTTTCGGCAGCCGCCCTATCCCACCGGCTACTTTCATTTCGCGCAAGACATCACCGAACAGATTCCCTTTAACTTCGACATCACCCAAGGCAACTCCTTCGCCGACCTGCTTCTCGGCTTTGGCGATTACGGTGGGATTTCCGTTTACCCCGCCGTCGCCAACAAGTCGAAAGAGACCTCGTTCTATTTCCAGGACGACTGGAAGATTACTCCGCGGCTCGCAGTCAATCTCGGGCTGCGATACGAATGGAGCACTCCCTATAGTGAGCGGTTCAACCGGGTCCAGTTTAGTGACTTCAATGCCGACAGCGGAATCCACGTCGACGGACTGCCCCTGGTTCCGGGCACACTGAAGGGCCTCACAAAATTTGCGGGCAGCAACGAACGCCACGTGCCTATTGACCGCAACAATTGGGTGCCGCGCTTGGGATTTGCTTACCAGCTCACTCCCAACACAGTCGTTCGCGCCGGAGCGGGCGTGTATTACGGGATGAGCGTTGCAACCAACTTCCAATACGCCGGTACAGCTTTCCGCAAGGACGGGAACATTTACTTCAGCAAAGAAGGAACGCAGACCAAGTTCGCCTCGCTGGCCAATCCTTTTCCCTCAGGTTTGCCCGCACCTCAAGGCACCCGCTACGGAGCGCAGGCGATGCGGGCTTTCCCAACCAGAACGATTTGGGGACGACCGAAGCTCGAAATGCCGAAATTTATCAGTGGAATTTCGGGGTACAACGCTTGTTGCCATGGCAGACTACAGTTTCCCTCGATTACTCTGCCAATCGCAGCACTCACTTGCCTTGGGGCGGATACTCCAGTACTCGCAACCGGAACTTCATTCCCTCGTCGGTGCGGCGGCAGTTCACAACCGCCGATCTCGATGGAGCGGTGAGTAATCCTTTTCAGTGCTTATTTACCACCGTCGCTTCTCCGGCTTCATACTGCCCCGCGAGTCCAATCTTCAACGATCCCGACTCGCTTTACAACGACGATGTCATCGCCTTGCAGAATGTGCTGGGGCCTTTTCCGCAGGTTTCCCGGTCCGTTTGAAGCCTGCCGCTTCTGGGAGCGCAATCGTTCTACAACTCCCTGCAGTTCCGCTTTCAGAAGCGGGCGAGCCACTACTTTTCCTTTGAAGGCAACTACACGTTTTCAAAGTTGACCGACGACTCGTCAACCGGCGCGAACGCCTTCGTTGGAAATCTGAATACCGGAAATCCACAAGAACTAGACAACCTGAAGGCTGAGCACTCGATCAGCGCTAATGACACCACGCATCGGCTTGCCGCTGCCATTCTCTTTGACGTTCCGGTCGGGCGAGGACGCTGGATTGGAAAGGGCATGAATCGCGTTTTGGATGGGGTAGTCGGAGGTTGGAGCATCGCCGACAGTTTGACCTATCAGTCGGGACAGCCGATTGCCATTGGCATGTCCGCGCCAGCGATTACAGATGGCAACCAGCGGCCGGACGTTGTGTGCGCGAATCCGGGGAGTGGAGTGGGCCCACACAGGTCCGCCCTGACCGGCGCCAGCATGTTCAACCTGAGTTGTTTCGCGGATCCTGGCGATCAGCAGCCCGGCAATGCGCCTCGCTACTCGCTACTTCTCCAATCTGCGCACCGATGGCATTCAGAATATTGATGTTGCTTTCTCCAAAACGTTCCTGGTGCGAGAGGGCATGAAGCTGGAGGTCCGAGGCGAGTTCTTCAATGCCTTCAACACGCCACGATTCGCCTATCCCGATACTCTTTTCGGCGACTCCACGTTCGGCGTGGTTTCCTCCACTTTGGGCAATCCACGACATGGACAGTTAGGTGTGCGCCTTGAGTTCTGACTTTCCGGATTTAAAAAGGATATGTGGGACGGTGAAGAGGGCGTTCAGATCGTAAAAAAAGGAAGACCCCTATCTTTCAAGGACAGGGGTCAGGCAAGCACCATTTCTTATTCTGCAACCCGTGTGGACTGAAAGGCGACCGCTTTCCACTTTCCATCCTGTTTCACGTACACCCGCGTGAATCGATATTGGCCCGCAGCGTCTTGGCCGTAAGCCTGCCCTTTCTGAGTAGAACGACCAGTGACAACTGCCGTATCTCCATAAACCCGCGCTTTCAGATCATCGAGGTCATAAGCCTGCAACTTGATCTCGCCAGATTTGAAATCCGCCAATATCTGCGCCTTCGTCCTAAGAGCTCCGCGAGGATTGATGAAGGTGTAGTCGTCGGCAGTGTTCTGGTCGATAAAAGCCGTATCGCCCTTAACCGTTGCCTGTGCGCGATCCTGCTCCAGCTTGGTTAACTCTTGTTCGATCTGTCCCTTGGGAGCGGACTTGTCGGCCGCCATCTGAGCCAGGGTGAATGACGACGTGGCCATTGTCAGTACAACCAACAGAACGATGTGTTTCATGGTTGTCACTCCTTTCGGAGCGCGATGTTACCAGAAGTGCCGGCTTAGAACCAAAGTGGTTATACATTCGTAATCTGTCGGCCTGTGCAGCGACTCTCTATCCTCAGAAGAGACCTTAGGGACGGTAGCTTGACCTTGGGGCGAGATTTGAACACCTCATTGGGAACCACCGAACGATGCAAGATCCTTAGGTCACTTAGAGAGAAACCCATTGAAGTTGGGCCACGCCATTATCGCAATGCTTCTCCAGGGACTGGCTGGAACGGCACCCGCGCAGCACTTGCCATTCGTCGAACAATACAGAACTGAATACAGCAAGTTGACCCAAGCCAGTTCGCTCGCCGGCAATTGCCTTACCCTGATCGAACCAGAAAATCGCCGGCCAGTGCCGCCGCCCCATCTCACCATTGGCAAAGCTACCTACTTCGTCGAACTGGTAAAAGAAGTTCCGGCCTCGGGAGAATTTGCCAGGTTTTCCGGCAGAACTTGCGACAAGCAAGCTCAAAAGTTGGGAGTCTGCGACGTCAAAGACCGCATTTATATTGAAGCCGGCCATCCCCTGAAACAGGAACAAACCACTCTCTTGCATGAGCTGCAACACGCCATCCTTGGAACTGAGAAGAGCGATCGGACTACGACCTACCACGAATTCATCTACGAACTCTCACCGAAATTACTTCAGGTGCTTCGACAGAATCCCGATTTGTATTCCTATCTGACGGCTTCGGAGTAGAAGTAAGAGAAATTCTCGCCAAGGTTAGGATATCCGGCCTTCGCGTTAGAACGAAAGCCGGATCAGGCTTAAGCAGCAGCTTCCTTACTTTTCCCGACGAACGCAAGCAGGTCGGTATTGATCTGGTCCGCATTGGTTGTGGGCATCCCGTGCGGGAAACCTGGATACACCTTTAACGTTGCATTCTTTACTATCTTGGAAGACATCAGAGCCGCTGCCCCAATCGGCACGATCTGATCGTCGTCGCCATGAAGGATAAGGGTTGGCACATCGAACTTCTTGAGGTCTTCAGTGAAATCCGTCTCGGAGAAAGCCTTTATGCAGTCGTAGTGAGGCTTCACCCCTCCCAACATGCCCTGCAACCACCAGCGCTCTCGGATGCCTTCCGAAATCTTCGCGCCTGGCCGATTGTAGCCGTAGAACGGGAGCGTAATGTCCTTGTAAAACTCCGCCCGATTTGCCAAGAGCTGAGCGCGGAGCCCGTCGAAGACCGAGATGGGCAGGCCACCAGGATTCTTTTCCGTCTTCAACATTAACGGTGGCACCGCGCTGATGAGCACGGCCATGGCAACACGTTTTGTGCCGTGCCGCCCAATGTAACGGGCAACTTCCCCACCGCCGGTGGAGTGGCCCACGTGGATTGCGTTCTTCAGATCAAGCGTTGCAGTGAGGGCCGCGAGATCGTCGGCGTAAGTATTCATCTCGTTACCATCCCACGTCTGGGTCGAGCGGCCGTGGCCTCGCCGGTCATGCGCGATGACTCGATAGCCACGCGCGCCGAAGAACATCATTTGTGCGTCCCAGTCGTCGGCAGTCAGGGGCCAACCGTGGCTGAACACGACTGGCTGTCCCTTTCCCCAGTCCTTGTAGAAAAGCTGCGTGCCGTCTTTGGTGCTGATCGTTGGCATAATTTGACTCCTTGATTGTAATTTCTCTTCACAGAGGTTGTAGCTTCGCTCGCAAACCAGAGGGACCCGGGCCCTTCAAACGGGTGTATGCAGGGTAAACCAGTTACTGCTGATTTGCACTCTCACCATCATCGCCGTCTTCGGGCCGACGCTTAGGCCTTGGCGGACACACCGGAGAAAGAATCTTCTCAGGCTCCTGGTGAATCTCGTATTAGAGTAGCGAGGAGAATTGAGATGTTTCTGACTTTGACTGTCATTTTCGTGGTGGTGTCATGCACGTTGCTCGTAACTCGGATCAACCGTAAAAAAGACCGGAATGAATTGGAGCTGCACAGCATCACGCCAGAAGCCCTTCACACATTGATGGCCTCAAATCCAGGGACACTTCTCTTCGACGTCCGCCAGCCGCTCGACCTGCTAGGACACTCCGCGATCATCCCCGGTGCAAAGTGGATTCCGCCACAGGAACTGCTTAAGAATCCATCGCTCATCCCGCAAGAGAAGGACGCGGTGGTTTACTGTACCTGCCCCGGAGATAAAACCAGCCGAGCTGTACTACATCAAGCTCAAGCCATGCACTTTTCACGAATCAAATTCCTGAAGGGTGGATTGGCAGGCTGGAAGGCGAAGGGCTATCCTGTCGAGCCGTACAACGAACCCTTTCATCTCGACAGTGCAACCTAGCTCCTTGGGTAGACTTCCTTTCCCAACAACAGAATTACGCGACCGAATGCAATTTTCTGTATCTAACCAAGTCGTGCGGACAATCCAGAAGTCTGTAATCATGTCTTTACCCAACAACCGAGATTAAGCATGGCCAAACCAATTTTGTTAAGCGTGGATGACGACTCTGATGTTTTGCGGGCGATTGAGCGCGACCTTCGTTCGAACTACGGGGCCGAATACCGGGTGATCGGAAGCGATTCTCCCGAGGGCGCACTCGACTTGTTAAAAAAGTTGAAGGTGCGCAACGACAGTGTGGCCTTGCTGCTTGCCGACCAGCGCATGCCGCGTATGGACGGGGTGGAATTCCTCCAAGAGGCAAAGGCGATCTTCCCCGGTGCGAAGCGGGCACTGCTCACCGCGTACGCGGACACCAATGCCGCGATCAGCGCCATCAATGACGCCGGCATCAACTACTTTTTCTTGAAACCGTGGGATCCTCCGTCGGAGCACCTGTATCCGCAATTAGATGATTTGCTCGATGACTGGCAAGCTTCCTACCATCCGACATTCCAGGGAATCCGAGTGCTGGGTACACGCTGGTCGCCTCGATCGTATGAGTTGCGGGACTTCCTGGCGCGCAACCGCGTGCCGTATCAATGGATTGACGTCGAGGGCTCCGCCAATGATCCGGAAACCAAGCGCCTTCTGGAAGCACTGGGCCCGGAGGCTGGCAATCTCCCCGTGGTGCTCTTTCCCGACGGGACGAAGCTTCTTGAGAGTGTGCCCGCCGACGTCGCGCAAAAGGTCGGCTTGCGGACGCGCGCCCAAACCAGTTTCTACGATTTGGCGATTGTCGGCGGGGGCCCAGCAGGTTTGGCCGCTGCTGTTTATGGAGCTTCCGAAGGTCTGCATACAGTAATGGTTGAGCGGGAAGCACCCGGCGGTCAGGCCGGAATGAGCGCCCGCATTGAGAACTATCTTGGATTTCCCACCGGGCTCAGTGGCGGTGATCTGGCCCGGCGTGCCGTGTTCCAAGCTGAGCGCTTCGGAGTGGAAATTCTGTCCCCACAGGAAGCCGTCGGCGTCAGGACAGAAGGTTCTTACCGAATCATCAAGCTGGCAGATGGGAACGAGATCTCTTGCCACGCGCTGATGATCGCGACTGGGGTGCAGTGGCGTCGACTCGAAGCTCCTGGAATAGACAAGTTGCAGGGCGCGGGGATCTATTATGGTGGCGGCGCTACTGAAGCATTGTCCTGCCAGGGCGAAATCGTCTATGTCGTGGGCGGCGCGAACTCGGCCGGTCAAGCGGCAATGAACTTCGCCAAGTACGCAGAGCGCGTGGTTATTCTGGTCCGCGGCGACTCGCTTTCCAGCACCATGTCGCAATACTTGATCGAGCAGGTTCAACAGACACCTAACATTCAGCTGTGGACGCATGCCAGCGTGGCTGAGGTGCATGGCGAAACCCACTTGGACGAAATTTCGGTGCTTTGTTCCGATACCAACAAAGTCGAACGTGTGCCGGCCAGTGCGATGTTTATCTTTATTGGCGCATTGCCACGGACGGATTGGCTGGCGGATGTCGTCGAGCGGGACGAGCGCGGTTTCCTGTTGACTGGTCCTGACCTTATTCGTGACGGGCAACGCCCGAAGGGATGGGCACTCGACCGGGATCCGTTCTTGCTCGAGACCAATGTTCCCGGCATCTTTGCCGTCGGTGACGTGCGACATGGATCCATAAAGCGGGTGGCTTCCGGAGTCGGTGAAGGATCGGTGGCGGTGCAGTTCATCCATCAGTACTTAAGCAAGGTCTAAATGATCGACAAATCGGAATTAATTCGTGTTCCGGCGTTCGCCGATCTGCCTGAGGAGCAGATCGCCTGGTTTCTTTCTCAGTCGCAAGAGACGCACGTCAAGGCCGGCGAAACCTATGTCCGTCAGGGCGATCCGGCGGACTGGATGTTTGTGATTCTCGAAGGCCAATTTCAGTGGCGCGGCGAATTCGGTGGCGAGACTGTTGTACTTTCAGCCAAGGTGGGCGACGTGACCGGTGTACTGCCGTTCTCCAGGATGAAGCAGTTCACTGTAACCGGTCGAGCTATCACAGGCGGCCGAGTTCTGAAATTTCCCGCTGCGCTATTTCCCGAACTCGTGCAGAAGATGCCAGAGTTGACCACTCGCCTGGTAGGTCTGATGTCCGACCGGATCCGTGAAGCTACTCGTATCGAACAACAGCGAGATCGGCTGGCTTCTCTGGGAAAACTTTCGGCAGGACTCGCGCATGAACTCAACAACCCAGCTTCCGCCGCAAAACGTGCCACCAGTCAATTGCGCGAGATTTTGATAAAAATCAAGAGCGCGAGTCTCGAACTGGGAAGACGTGATCTCACCTCCGCCCAGAAATTAGAAATCGAAAAACTGGAAGCTTCATTCACGCAAAAGGACGTCATTCCGGCCGATGCTCTGACCATCAGCGACTTGGAGGATCAGATTGACTCGCTATTGCGCAGTCACGGGCAGAACGACCTATGGCAGCTGGCAGCTGACCTCGCGCGAAGGAATATCAAGCCAGAGGTGCTGGAATCGCTGTTCGCAAACCTCGATGCGGATACCGCCCGAGCCGCTCTGGTGAGGATCGCTGCTTCCGTGGAGGTTGCAAGTCTCTTACATGAGATCGAGAGCAGCACCTCACGAATCTCGGACTTGGTCCTTGCCATCAAGGAATACACCCACATGGACCAGGCCCCGGTGCAAAATGTGGACATCGTGAAGAGCCTAGAAACCACCCTTACGATCTTGAATCACAAACTGAAACAAGGAGTGGTGGTGCAGCGCGATTACCAGAAGGTCCCCTTTCTCGTGGACTCATTTGGCAGCGAACTGAATCAGGTCTGGACCAACCTCATCGATAACGCGATCGACGCCATGCACGGAAAAGGCGAGCTTCGAGTCCGAACTTATCGCGACGATACCTGTGTTGTAGTTGAGATCGGCGATAACGGCCCAGGGATTTCACCTGAGGTGAAACCGCACATCTTTGAACCTTTCTTCACCACCAAGGGAGTTGGAGAAGGGACGGGACTCGGTCTGGACACTGCGCAACGCATTGTGAAGAAGCATCGGGGAAATATTCAGGTCACTTCCAAACCCGGTGATACCCGCTTTCAAGTTTGGCTCCCGTTATCAGAAACATCCGCTACCGGATGAACACCCGCCTGAGCCAACATTCTTTGGCAATCGCCCAGTCTTCGTACCTTGAATCAGCAGAACGCGAACCGCCGAATTCAGCGTAGCAATATCTCCGCCAGGAAGACGTTGCCGGTATCATCGTCATTTCCCGCTCAAAACGCGTATCTCAGCGCGCATTGAAAGGCCCGCGGTCCGCCCGACCCAAAGAAACCGCCAGCCGTGCGTAAAGCCTTGTTAAATTGTGGCGACGTGATGTCGTTCAGAAAACCCGAATAATTGTTTGTTAAATCCCCGAATGTTGGCAATGACACTGTCCCAGCGAATTGTGAAGTATCAGCGGGGAAATATTCAGGTTACTTCTAAACCCGGTGACACGCGTTTTCAAGTTTGGCTCCCACTAGCAGAAACATCCGCTACTGGGGGGGCGCCCCCATAAGGCGCCAACATTCTTTAGCGATCGCCCAATCTTCCTGGGCTCGAATTATTAGAACGCGCGCCGCGGAATCCGGCGCGGCAATATCTCTGTCAGGAGGACGTGCGTTGGCGGCGTCATCGAGCTTGAGGCCGAGAAAGCTCAGTGGTTTGCAAGCGGCTGCACGCACCTCTGCCGAGTTCTCTCCCACCCCAGCGGTGAATACCAGCACGTCAATGCCTCCCAAGACTGCAACCATGGCACCAATGCCGCTTTGAAGACGGTGCACATAGATGTCGAATGCCAGCTTTGATCGTGAATGTCCTTGCTTCATGGATTCCAAAACCTCACGCATGTCTCCCGAAACACCCGAGATTCCCAACAGGCCTGATTCTTTGTTTAGAACATCGTCAATCTCGTGTGCCTGGAGCCGATGTTCGTGCATGAGATAGGTGAGAATCCCAGGATCAACCGACCCGGAGCGAGTGCCCATCATGAGACCTTCTAACGGAGTAAATCCCATCGTGGTGTCAATGCTGTGGCCTTCCTGAATCGCAGCCAGGGAACAACCGTTGCCTAGATGGCAAGTAACCAATTTGAGCGAGTTCAAGTCTCGGCGTAGAAGCTGCGCGGCACGTGCGGCGCAATATTGATGATTGATGCCGTGGAATCCGTAGCGATGAATGCCCTTTTCGAACCATTGATAGGGCCCGGGATACACAGCCGCGGCTGGCGGCATTTTGCGATGAAATCCGGTGTCGAAAACCGCGACCTGGGGAATCGCGCCTAGCAGTTTTTCAATAATCTCCATACCGTCGAGTTCGGTGCGATTGTGAAGGGGAGCAAAAGCAGAAACTCCGGCAATTCCCGCTTTCACTTCGGAAGTGACCAGAACCGGTTCTTCGTATTTCGGACCACCATGCACTACGCGGTGCCCGACAACACTAATCTCATCGGGCGAGGTTACGGCGCGCGTCTTGCCATCCCACAAAGTGCCCAGTAAATGTTCGACCGCCTGCGCACGCGTTGAGACTTCCGCCTGACCTTTTTGTACGACCCCCCGCGCATTCTTGACCTCAGCTTTTGCTACCCCTTCGTGCCACTCAATCTTGCCTTCCCAGAGAGGAGTAGCCGGATCGTCAGGAAGATTCTCGCCGATCTCGTAAAGGGAGCTCTTCTGGCTGCTGGAACCGGAATTGAGTACCAGGATCTTCATGGATTAGTAAGGCCATTTCCAGTTTTTTACCTCCGGCAGGTCGTCACCGTGCTGGTGCGTGTATTGTTCGTGCTCCACCAATTTGTTTCGCAGGAATTGCTGGAAGTGAGCGCCGATGCGCTGTAACTTCGGGACCCGGTCCAGGACATCGCCGGCAAGGTGAAAGCGATCCAGATCATTCATGACGGTCATGTCAAAGGGAGTGGTGGTAGTGCCCTCTTCTTTATAGCCACGCACATGGAAATTGTCGTGACCATGGCGGCGATAGCACAGCCGGTGAATGAGCCACGGATATCCGTGATAGGCGAAGATTACCGGTTTGTCGGCAGTGAACATGGAATCAAATTCGGAATCGGAGAGTCCGTGGGGATGCTCGCTCTGAGGCTGTAGGGTCATCAGGTCCACGACGTTAACCACGCGGATCTTGAGATCTGGAAAATGCTGCCTCAGAAGATCGACCGCGGCCAGCGTTTCCAGAGTCGGCACATCGCCGGCGCATGCCATCACCACGTCCGGCTCGCTGCCTTGATCCGTGCTGGCCCACGACCAGATGCCTATGCCAGACCTGCAGTGTGCGATGGCGGCGTTCATGTCGAGCCACTGCAACTCGGGCTGTTTGCCGGCCACAATTACGTTCACATAGTGGCGGCTGCGCAAACAGTGATCAGCCACGGAAAGCAAGGTGTTGGCGTCCGGCGGTAAATACACCCGGATAATGTCTGCCTTCTTGTTCATCACGAAATCAATAAAGCCCGGGTCCTGGTGAGTGAAGCCATTGTGATCCTGCCGCCAGACGTGTGAAGTCAGAAGATAATTGAGCGAAGCGATAGGACGCCGCCACGGGATATCCAGCGTGGTCTTGAGCCACTTGGCATGCTGATTGAACATCGAATCCACGATATGGATAAAGCCCTCATAGCAGGAGAAGAACCCATGACGGCCGGTAAGCAAATAACCCTCGAGCCAACCCTGACACATATGCTCGCTTAGAACTTCCATTACGCGTCCGACCGGCGACAGATGCTCGTCGACCGGGAGAATCGGCTCCATCCATACCTTGTCGGTGGCCTCATACACAGCATCCAGACGGTTCGAGGCGGTTTCATCGGGGCCAAATACGCGGAAGTTTGCGTGCTCCAGGTTCCGCTTCATCACATCGCGCAGGAAAGTGCCCAAGACTTTTGTGGACTCTGCCGTCTCCTTGCCAGGCTTGGAGGCCGAAACCGCATATTCGCGGAAATCCGGCATCAGCAAGTCTTTCAGTAGCAGTCCGCCGTTGGCATGTGGATTCGCACCCATGCGGCGTTCACCTTGAGGAGCAAGTTCTGCAAGTTCGGTAACCAGCTTCCCATTTCGATCGAAGACCTCTTCCGGGTGATAACTCTTCAGCCATTCTTCGAGAATTGCCAGGTGCCCCGGCTTCTCCAGATCGGCTACCGGCACCTGATGCGCGCGCCACGTGCCCTCGACTTGTTTGCCGTCCACAAATTTCGGTCCAGTCCAACCCTTCGGAGTACGCAAAACAATCATGGGCCAGATCGGAAGCGTGGGCGATTCTCCGCTGCGAGCTTGACGCTGGATGGCCTGAATCTCATCGATCACCGCGTCGAGTGTTGCCGCCATGAGCTGATGCATTGCCTCCGGATCATGCCCTTCCACGAAGTACGGTTTGTATCCATAGCCAGTGAAGAGCTGAGTTAGCTCCTCGTCGCTGAGGCGGCCAAGCACAGTTGGATTCGCGATCTTGTAGCCGTTCAGGTGCAGGATAGGCAGCACGGCCCCGTCTCGTACCGGATTGAGAAATTTGTTGGAATGCCAACTGGTGGCGAGCGGTCCGGTTTCGGCCTCGCCATCGCCCACCACGCAACAAGCCACCAGATCGAGATTGTCGAAAACCGCGCCGTAGGCATGCACCAAAGCGTAACCCAGTTCTCCGCCTTCGTGGATGGAACCGGGAGTCTCCGGTGCATCGTGGCTGGGAATCCCTCCAGGGAAGGAGAACTGCTTGAACAGCTTTCTCATACCGTCTTCGTTTTGTTGAATGCTGGAATAGAACTCCGTGTACGTACCTTCAAGATAAGTGTTCGCCACCATGCCGGGCCCGCCATGTCCTGGCCCGCAAATGTAAATAACGTTGAGATCGTACTTCTTGATCAGGCGGTTGAAGTGCACATAGATAAAGTTCAGCCCCGGCGTCGTACCCCAATGACCAAGCAGCCGAGGTTTCACATGCTCAAGCTTCAGAGGCTCACGCAGCAGGGGGTTCGCGTACAGGTAGATTTGCCCAACCGAGAGATAATTGGCCGCGCGCCAATAAGCGTTCATCTTGCGCAGCTCTTCTGGAGAGAGTGGCTGGTTAGAAACGGAAATACCGGCAGAATCGATAGATGCCAGCGGCGTCATGGAAGTTCCTTTTCATGATTGCTCGTTAGTTTTGATTTGTTAATGTTGTGAGATGTCGCGAGCTGAAACGTTCGTAAAGAGCGGAATCGTCTTCATCCCTTAATCTTATGCTTTTACCCGGCGTCATTCCCACCCGCCTCCCCGAGACACCGTAAAGAATCGCACGGAGGATGTTATGAGGAAGTATATGATCGAGCGAGAACTCCCGAACGTGGGATCTACAGCGGGGAACAATTTCGCGATTTGCAGTTAAGTATTGTCGCGAATCTCTCGGTTAACTAATATTGGTATTGCCGATTGGATTGACTGTCGTCACTGCAAGCGCGGCACTGGAGTCCTCATGAAATTTTGGAATCTAATCAACCTCATGTCGTTCACCTTGTCGGTCATTCTTCTGCATTTTGCGCCTCCTTCGCTGTATGCGCAAACGTCCACCGATCAGGCGAGCGATACGAACCAATCGTGGACTGCTACCACAGAATCACAAACAGCCGACACTAATCCGACGCGGACAACGGAATCCCACAAGCAATCCGGCAATCGCACCCTGGACAGTCAGCACGTGGAACGCCGGGGACCGGACGGCCGCTATGAACGGTACTTTGATATCGAAAAAGAGACTCTTCAGGTTAGTCCGACAACCACCAAAACGATCACGCGCTCGTTCGGCTGGGACGCTGACGGGCAGAAAGTTCTAACGCAAGTTACGGAAGAGGAAAAGCAGAGTCTCCCTGGAGGTAACGAAAAAATGGTGCGCGTCACGTCGAATGCCGATCTGGACGGCCGTCTCCAAATTGTGCAGCGTGAAGTCGCAGATACAAAAAAGATCAGCCCGGATGTTCAGGAGACCAAAACCACAGTTTTCTCCTCCGACGGTAGTGGGGGTCTCGCCCCCAGCATGCAGATTAAGGAACGCCAGAAAACCGCCAGCGACCACACTGTCAACGTCCAAAAATCCACATTGCTGCTCGATGGCGCCGGCAACTGGCAGGTTAATGAAGTGAAAGAAAGTACGGTCAAGGAAAACGGTAACCAGCGCACCGTCGATGAGCGCATTTCAAAGCTGGATCCGGACGGCAAGCTTGTCGTAGTGTCGTCTACGCTAGGCAAGGAGTCGCAAACCTCTGCCGGGGAAAAACAAAGCACGATCGAAACCTATTCAACGGATGCTCCGGGATCAACGCGCGATGGGAAACTGCATTTGAGCCAGCGCGTAACCACGGTAAACCGACCGCGTTCTGGCGGCGGAAAGCAAACCGAACAGCAAGTCGAACAGATCAATCCGGGTGACCCAAATGCTGGCTTGCATGTCACCATTCAGACTCTTGACAGCGCGCAGCCCGGCCCATCCGGCACCCACGAGACACGCACAATTCAGGTTCGGGACGCGACAGGTAGTTTCGGAGTGGTTTCTGTTGATACTACAAAATCGGATAAGAGCCATTCCGTTACAGTTGATATTTCCCCACAGGACAAACCCCCACAGGAAAAACCTAAGTAGTATCATCGCCCTTAGGTTATTTTGGAAACGAGAGAGTAATCACCGATTTGTATTTCTGAGGCGCCGTCTCGCTGGCAGGCTGTCCACTGCAATTCGTTTGTGAAGGTTCGGTAGCAGTCTTGCTTCCCGCCGCTGAAGCCGTTTGGCGGGCGGGAGCACAACTGATCACAGCACCTTGAATGGAGGCGATTACGGCCCCGTGTGCTGGCGTTGCAGTGCTCTTGAGCATACCTGTGGAAATCTTCCCGACTGCTGAATGCGGCATTTTGGAGGGTACTGTTTGGACGGTGTGTCGCTGAACCCTACCGGCAAGCTGCTTGCTGCCTCGATTCAACGCCGAGTTCAGCGCCGATCCGGCCTTCACCGTCGCCGTGGATGAACCCGCACCCAACAAAACAGATTCCGCGACTGCTTGAGCAAAGGTTGGGATACAGACAAGGGTTAGCACCAGCGTGAGCGTCGGTCCCCAGAGAACGCGGTTCATGCAACTCCTCGCCATCAGCTCGCAAGTCTAGCCCAGAGCAACTCGGCTATCAAGGCCGATTTGGTCTTCAGTCAGTTCGAGGAATCGGCGACTCTCGCGAGGGATCCCGTCAGGCTGTGCCGCGGAACGGCATGCGACGGCGGTGCGGGTGGGCGGCCAAACGAATCATCGCTCCGATTGCGATATCCAGAGTCCGGCGCAGCTATCGTCCAGGTCCACACCCCAGAAACCACACTCGCGGCCTAGAAACTCAACACCAATCTGGACTTCGTGCGGCCCGATTTTATGGGACCAAGTGACCCGGCAGCGGGCGCGGGTGTGACGGCGTTGAATCAAAAGCACGCTGCCGGGCCGAATCCACTCCCGCAAGGCACCGATCTTCGCCCCCACAGAGCTGATGTCCAAAGTGTGGACGAACAGGTCCGGGGCGTGAGGTTGCGGACGGGGGACCCTGAGCCCAACAACCATTTTGGTTCGCTTGACCGTGCGTTTCTCGAACGCTTTTGCTTCCATATTGTTCAGCTTCTCGCCCCCAATTTTGGCTTTGCCGCGGGATCAGGTTTTCGGTTGAATTGCAGAGTACCGGTTAACCATCGAATTCGGAATGGCACCGCTGTCTGGTTACTCAGTGTTACGAAGGTGCCACATTCGGTCTCGCACTCGACAAAGTTCAGCACGGACGCCTCCGCAAAATCCTGGCAAAATCGCGATCAGTGGTTTTTGCCTTTGCACGGTTAGGGATCAGGACTAGAATCCCGCCGAGCCTGGTCGCAC
>Ga0070706_100003168_pt1 | contig 16253 bp, 17 predicted proteins | sample KBSK5501metaG_FD_65476 | JGI IMG/M metagenome (GOLD analysis project Ga0070706, IMG submission 65476) | Corn, switchgrass and miscanthus rhizosphere microbial communities from Kellogg Biological Station, Michigan, USA - KBS K5-50-1 metaG | ecosystem: Host-associated > Plants > Roots >...
AACGCCAAATCAGCTACGAGCACTGGCGCAAACATTTCCTGGATCATCCTCTGCTCAGTGCCATCGCCAGGCGCCTGATCTGGCGGTTCGAGACGAACGCAATCACAACGTTGGGAACATGGTTCAATGACGAGATTGTTGGCTGGAACAGCGAGCCCGTCGCAGGGTTGGGAGTGGGCACGATCGTTCAGCTCTGGCATCCGCTGCAATCCGATCCGCAAACGATACTCAGTTGGCGCTGCTGGCTGGAGGATCACCACATCACACAACCGTTCAAGCAGGCTCACCGCGAAGTCTATATTCTGACTCCCGCTGAGGAGCAAACCGAGACGTATTCCAACCGGTTCGCCGCTCATGTCATACGCCAACATCAATTCGCCAGCCTTTGTCGCGAACGCGGCTGGCAATATCGCCTCATGGGATCAGGATTTGACGGCCACAATGTCCCCACACTAGAAGTCCCAAGACGTTCGATCCAAGCGGAATTTTGGGTTGATGTACCTGATGTGAATATGGGCGCGGATCCCAGAGTAGCGACAGATCAGATGTCGGGCAGCGGTATTAATCTCTATCTCCTCACCGATCAAATCCGTTTCTATCGAGACCGTACGCCCGTGCGGCTCGCTGACTTACCGCCGGTCGTGTTTTCCGAGATCATGCGCGATGTCGATCTTTTCGTTGGTGTCACCAGCATCGGCAATGATCCGACCTGGGTCGACCGCGGCGAAGGCGCATTCGGGCATCAGTATTGGCAGAGCTTCGCTTTTGGCGACTTGAGCCAGAGTGGCGAAACCCGGCGCACAATTCTGGAGAAGCTCTTGCCTCAACTCAAGATCGCTTCCAGATGCACGCTAGACGGCAAGTTCTTGGTTGTTCGCGGTGACCTGCACACTTACAAGATTCACCTGGGCAGCGCTAATGTCTTGATGGAGCCGGGAAGCCATTATCTCTGCATCGTTCCTGATCGCGGCCAGGAACAGTGGCAGAGGGGACCACTTTATCTTCCGTTCGATGGCGACCAGACGCTTGCCATCATCTTAAGCAAGGCGCTGTTGCTGGTGGCGGATAGCAAGATCACCGACGCGACAATTCTTCGGCAAATCGGCACCCCGCGGATGGGAGCGCGCTGAACTGGAAGCTCAACAAACGGCAGCGTGATGCAACCTTCTGCGAAACGAGGCTCTGTCAATCCTGGTTCCTGGCAGCCCTGCCAATGAGAGCTTAATTTCACGAACAATTAAAACAAATCTAAGCGTCGTCTTTGCTACTCTGAACCGCAGCATATGTCTACGCGGAGCAGCGGCGATTATGCGGGTGTCAAAAACTCCTGAGCCCTCAGTTCTCCTCATTGATCGAGATCCCTTAAAGCAACAATTGCGCGCGATAGTTTTTAGGAAGAGCGAAATCGACGTGCAAACGGCGGGCAGCCTCACCGATGCGGTTCGGCTTTGCCGGACATATCGGTACGACATGGTCTTGCTCGCGGGAGACCCTGATTCGCAAGAGGCCTCTCTTATATGCAGTGAACTATGGAAAGTCGCCCCTCGCCAGCGGATCGCGCAGCTTGTCGGTCCCCCTCGCTATCTGCGGGAAATGGGCTCTGGACAAGGGCGTCCGCGATACCGGCAGACACCTTCAGTTCCCAAACTCAGGCTCGTGGAGCCCCTGCCACAACGCACGCACTGGAGTGCGCTCATGGACCGTTTGCTAGCTGCCGGATAAGGACCGAATTAAATCCTCACGAAGGTTTTCTTTCGCCCGAACATGCAACATCCTTGTCCGGCCCTCGATACGAGGTATAGCTCAGTGCCCTTGGCGCACCTGCACGCGCAGCAGTTTCGAAGGTAACAAATTAGTGCGGAATCAAGCCGATTCTTATGAGCTCGTTGCGTAGAGCACTCGGACCGGTGAAGTGTATACCGTGCATGCCAACAGCTGTTGCTGTATGGACGTTCGGCTCGAGATCGTCGATGTAAACGGCCTGCTCAGGATCGACGGCGTGAGTTTCGCAAAACAGGCGGTAAATGCGTGGATCAGGCTTGAGTAGGCATACTTCACCGGAGAGCAGGATGCCATCAAACCACTGAAGGAAGTCAAACCGTTCTCGCGCAACGGGAAAAGTCTCGGTAGACCAATTACTGAGCGCATAAATAGGAACACCGGCCGAACGTAATTCAGAAAGCAGTTCGACGGTACCTTGGATGGGGCCTCCGAGCATTTCGCCATAGCGCTCCATCCACGCATCAATCATCTTTATATGGTTGGGATGTTTCGATTTCAAGAGAGTGCAGGCCTCGCCTAGAGAGCGGCCGGCGTCCTGTCGTGCATTCCAGTTGGATGTGCAGACCGTGGCCAAGAAGTGCTCCATGGCATCGTTATCACCGTCGAAGAGTTTGCGGTAGAGGTAGCGCGGGTTCCAATCAATCAGTACACCACCCAGATCGAATATGGCCACAGAACGTTTAGCCATCATTCGTCATTGTATCTCGCAGGTAACGGATCGAAGATGTTGTGCCTGCCGAGCTGAGCTCAATCGTTGAGCCAGCCGAGAACGGTTAGACTGACATTCGGCTCTACTGACGCGGGGTTTGGTGCAGGACTGACAAAAAGTTCTGTTTCCAGTCCTGTGCGGAAATCTTGACTCCAAAGATGCCATTCTGGGCGATAGTTTGGCGTAGTTCGCTCTTCGATGTACGCCAGGTATTTTCCGGAAGGTGAGACGTAAGGGCGACCGGCGCCACGTTTTTGCGGAACGTCCTTCTGGGCGTTGCAGCTGTTGCTGCAAGCCACAACAAACGGCTGCAGTTCTCCCATGTGGCCTTCTTTCGCGGCGTGGTCCTGAAAAACGAAGCTGCCCTCGAGCAACTGCTCCAGCAAATAGCGATTGACGTAATTCGGGTGAACGTATCCGGTCAATTGAAAACGTCCGACGTCCGGCGAGAGTTCGCCAAGATAGCCACCGTCTTCAGAAGCGAGGTAGATACCAGGCTTAACGCTCGCATCGCTGCCTTCGCCTTCGTCATCGACCACATCGAGATTGAAAAACAGCCGATGCCCGTCGGCAAGCCAGCCGAATGACATCAGACTGCAATAGGCGCAATTTGGCTGTTTTATTTTCGCGAGGTCCCAGCTGTCGATCAGCTTCCAGGTATGAGTGTCGAAAATCGAGATCAAGTCCTTTCCGTCCACGAAACTGGAGAATGCGGCGCGTGTGCCCTGCGAATTCAGAATCGTCGCTGATTGATTGGGTCGCATTTCAAAGAGACGCCGGAATTGCCGCGAACCGTCGAGGCTGATTTCATAAATCGCAGGAGGATCGGCATAAGCGCCCGGACTCGGCGCAGTTCGCCACTCGCGTTCCACCCCTTCCATGTAGGCCTTTCCTCCGGAGACGGAGCCGGTCGGCGTGATCTCGAAGTTCATCCCTTCATCGGAAAAGAGTAGGGAACGCCTTCCATCAATCATCGAAACCGAGTAAATCTCGGTCTTGCGATAATGGCGCAGCATCGCCAACTTATCACTGACCGACGCTCCCAACACACCGTTAGGAAACCGAACATGCAGGCTTCCGCGCGTTTCCGCAAACGATACGGCATAGACGAGATTCTGGCCGTGCTGATAAGGACATAGTGCGAGGAGCGTCATGAACAACAAGAGTTTGCTGCGCATTTGCACTACGTAGGCCATACGAGGCAACGTAACGCGCCCTGCCGCGTACGACAACATCACGATGGTGACTTGAACCCTAGAAATGGCTTGACGCGTGTGCGCGGAAGGGGTTCCCTAGAAGAACAAGGGCTTATAGTTTAGGCAACGCCATGGCAGATGGCGAGTTGGCTGACTTGTCGAAAGCCTGCCCGGTGCGATCACGAGGGAGGGGCATGGGAATGAAATCACTTGTTTATTCACTGGCTTTTTTCTTCACCGTGGGGTTCGCGGCAGGACAGACGGACACGAAGGCTACAGCAGACTTTCAAGCGGCCGCCCACTGGTTCGATTACGATTCGAAACAACCCCTCGACATTCAGGACAAAGTGATCGAGCAGTTCGATGGTGGCACGCTGCACGACATCACGTACGCAAGTCCCAAAGGCGGGCCGGTAGATGCATACCTTGTGGTACCAGCCGGAAAAGGACCGTTCGCCGCCATTCTCTTCGGTCATTGGGGAAACGGCACGCGGGCGGAATTCATTCCAGAGGCTAAGATCTATGCGCGGGCTGGCGCCGTCTCGCTCATTCCGGATTATCCGTGGGATCGGACTGCACCCTGGCACAAAACGCCGGATCACTATGACAAGCCAGAACTCGATCGCGAGACTTACATTCAGGCCGTGGTGGATCTGAGGCGCGGAATCGACTTGCTCCTGGCGCGGCCTGATGTCGATCCGAAGCGCTTGGCCTATGTCGGACACAGCTACGGCGCGCAGTGGGGTTCGATTCTTTCCGGCGTGGAGAAGCGAATGAAAACGTCCGTGCTGATGGCTGGAGTCGCCGAGTGCAGCGACATCATGTTGCGGAGCAATGATCCCGGCATGATCGACTTCCGCAAGACTCAGCCCGCCGGTCAGCTGGAGAAGTATTGCCAGGTCACAGGCGACATCGATGCCATTCACTTCGTAAGGCACGCCGCTCCAATCCCGCTGCTGCTTCAGTTTGCCAATTTCGAGCAGTACTTCGACAAGGCTTCCATGGATCACTATGCTGCGGCTGCCCGTGACCCCAAGAAAGTGCTCTACTACGACACCGGTCATGACCTCAACGATCCGAAGGCACTGGAGGACCGGTACGATTGGCTGGCCAAATATATTGATCTGCGGCGGGAGCCTATCAATCCTAGTGCGCCGTAGGTGTAGCGGAGCCACTCCGACGCACTGGTTGCTCGCAGATCGGCTAACGTTTTTGGACTTCGCAAAGCACCGGCTTGATGTCGATGACGGGAGTGCCATCGATGGCTTCCATGGGACCGATTCGCAAACGCTTCTTGCTTATTTTGCGTACGGTGACTTGATGAAGACCGATCGGATTTGGGCGATCGGGAGAGCGGGTCGCAAGCACTCCGGTAAGTCGTCGAGTCGGGTCCGACCGTGGGTGCACCTTCAAAACCTCACGGTGAGCTTGGTGCAACCAGGTCAGGACGATAATCTCGTCGCCTACAGCCAAGCCATCCATCGCTTCCGCGGCGAATGAAAACACGTCAATCCAGGCGTCCGGGGCACCTTCTGACCCCTGCTTGGGGGCCTTACTCCTTTCTTTGAGACTTGACCGGATCACACCGATCGGACGAAGTTGGGCAACGCGACTTGCTTTTGTGCCTCCAGCGCTTTTTCCTTCGATCTTTCGGGCCCTCATTGGCAATCTTTCCTTCCAAGGCTGGAGTCCTATTTAATCGTCCATTGGCCTTCGTTGCCGAAGCAAACGTCATTCTCCGAGAACGGCAAGCTCCAATTCCTTGAGTCGCGTCTGCTCGGCAATCACATCGACTGTAGCAATCTTCCCATCCGCGATCGAGAAGCGAAGCACCCTGAATAAGCGTCCTTGCGGTGCCCAGACAAGTCCCACCTCTCCATTAACCAGCATCGGTCGTACGTCTCCCGCCAGTTGCTGCGAGAACGCGATGGCTCCCTTCGCCCAGTTTCGCGCGCCACGAATCTCTCTCGGCGCACCTGGACGTGCGGCCGCTTCGTCGATTCGCACCACGACATCAGGATCAAGGACCGCGATGAGCCCTTCAAAATCGCCGGAACGCAAGGCGGCGAGGAAGGCATCGGCGACTTGTCGCTGTTCGCTGAGGCTGGCCTTGGGAACTGCGGGCGCACCTTGAACTCGCCGGCGTGCCCGGCTCGCGAGTTGTCTCGCAGCCTCGGGTGTGCGGCCAAGAATCGAAGCAATTTCATCGAAGGAAACCGCAAACATATCGTGCAGCACAAACGCTAGTCGTTCTGCCGGATCGAGCCTGTCGAGCACGATCAGCAGTGCGATGCCGACTGAATCAGCGAGAAGCGTTTCCTGCTCCGGATCGGTTTGCCCGTCGCTGGTTGCGATCGACTCGGACGCGCTAGTGTCCAGCGCCTCCTCGCGCTTGGCAATGCGCGAGCGCAACATGTCCAGACAAACCCGGGAAACCACCGTGGTCAGCCATCCACCGAGATTCTCGATTGTGCTCGCGTCGGAGCGGCTCAGACGCAACCAGGCCTCCTGCACGGCGTCATCTGCCTCGCTGGCCGATCCCAACATACGGTACGCCACTGCCCGTAGATGACCTCGGTTCTGTTCGAACCGTTCCGCAAGCCATTCGCTCTGCTTCTCGGATTCCATTGCATGCGCCTCCACGTAAATGACGAATCGAACCCGCCCAATGTGACAACCAGCCGACCAGGATTCGGCACGCCATTGGATGCCCAGCGTTATCCCGCTGCACTCTCGTTTCTCACAGCACTTTTGGGCGGCGTCACATTCTCCCGTCGCCGTTCGTCATGGTCATGAGGAACGAAACGCAAAATCATTAGGGTATAGAACTGACCTTTGCCCGAAAAGGAAGGAGGTCTTCATGTTTACTGCTTACATCATTGTCACGGTCGTGGCTGCTGCGGCCAACATCTATGCGGCTGCGAATGACTTCATCCGTCCGAAGTGGCTCCTCGCCAACATGTGCAAGTTAGGTGTGCCGGAATCGTCGCTCCCCCTCCTGGGCGTACTGAAGGCAGCGGGTGCACTGGGACTGTTGATCGGTATTGCCGTACCACTGATTGGCGTCGCTGCTGCTGCTGGACTCACGCTGTTTTTTGTCGGCGCAGTCATTACTCATCTCCGCGCGCACGATCAATCCTTGGGAAACGGCGTGCCGGTGATGTTCCTTGTGGTCGTTCTGGCGGCACTCGTGCTCAGAATTTACGGCAGAGGGCCCCTTATATAAGACGAGCTGGTTTGCCACCAGATGGAGGTCGTAGTTCTCCATGGTCGTACACCACCGGGCCCCACCAGCCACTTCTTACAGGCGCAAAGCTCCAAACAGATCCGCGCTTAGCTGTGTGAGCTGCTGGGATTGGCTTCGGTAAGTCAAGCGGCGCATCGCTGTATTTTCGGTCGAGGTACTCGCTTAGCGGGCTGCTGAAAAACCTCGATTTCAACTGCCAGTGCGAAGACGACTCGGTTATCAAGCTTAATGGTGGTGGCCTGCTACCGCCGCATCCTCCGCCGCATAATCGAACTGCGCCAGTAACGCGTCGGCCGGCGGATTCTTCCGCTCCCAACTTATGGTCTGTCGGATCGCATCCTCAATCGCCACCGGCTCCTCGTACCCAAGCTCGTGGCGAATACGCGCCGAACTCGCTGTCCAGTGCTGCGCAGCGTTGCCGGGTTTTAGCAAGTGACGCGGCGTGCGCTCCGCCGGCAGGACGACGAACTCCCCTTTCCACCGCATCTCGCTGGCGATCTTTCGTGCCCATTCCAGTTCGCTGAACGATGGTTCCTCGCACACGTTATAGATACGTCCCTCTGCGCGATCATCTGTGGCAGCCAGCGCAATGGCTGCCGCCACGTTCTCCACGTAGCCCCGCGGCGACCGCCAGGCGGCCAGCGCCTCGGCAAAAATGATGTGGTCCCGTCCGTCAGCGATGCGCTTCACCACGGGATAAAAACGACGCAGCTGATCGCCGGGTCCATACACCATGGGCAGCCGGAGCACCGTGCCCGGAAGTTCACGGTCGTTCATGACAGTGCGCTCCGCCGGAATTTTGTCGTAATCGTCCGTCACCCAAGGGAAAATCTTGCGCATGAGCTGCATGCTCTCTGGTGGGTAGGGATGCAGACTGCGCCGCAGCTCCGATTCTTCCGTAAGCGGCACCTCCTGCAGCGGACCACTTTCCGTGCCCTGCGAAACGGCGATCGCACGGTACACGTCGATGCTGCTCAACATGACCACGCGTCGAGCCGCGCCACGAAAGATGTTCATCAGCTCTTTCGCCTGCGGACCCGAACTGATGACTAGGTCAATCACGACATCGGGAGCAAAGCGCTTCAGTTCCTGAGCGCTGGCGTTGAGTTGATGACGGTCGCCCCGAATCTCGTCCACGCCAGAGGGCGCGGCCGTCATGCCGCGGTGAAACACCGCCAGCATGTGCCCTTGCTGCTTCAGTGCGGCCACTGCGAACCGCCCGATGAACCCATTCCCGCCGATTAGAAGAATGCGCATAGGACAGTCAAATAATCACAGAATCACAAGAAAACGCGCCCTGTACCAGAACATTCTCTTGTTTCCACGACCAAGCCGATTCAACTGATTCTGCCAGAATTCTTCGAGCGTGCGGCGATTTACGCCGAGGAGGTCCGTACCGTTGTTCGAATTGTCATTCGCATCGTGATCAGAGCTTCGCATCTTATCGCATCTTTCCCTGCCTCCTTCACCACCGTTGACGGCTTTCGCTTTGCACAATCGGAAAAATCTCCGGATTGGAGTTCTTGGGCCAACACGTACCAAAAACTCCAATGCCGGAAAAGGACTGGGGGAGAGCGCGCCACATCCATCACCGCATTAGGGTTTGGGCCGATTAAAGGACATCCATAGACTCAAGACAAATTAACTGCACCAGTTGTGACACCCTTCGGATGGATGCGTCCGTGAATCGATCAACGAACTCCTGTCACATCGCCGCCTCTCGGATCGTCATACATATGACGGGTAGAAAGCAGAAGATGTGATCCCGTCGTGGTCGAACCACGGAGCTGAATCCCCAATTCGGCCAGAATTTCGAAATCAATGGAGGATGACTCGATGCAAGCACGGATGAAGAACCCCGCACTGATCACTCCTGGCGCAATGGAGGCCTTGCAGGCCCTGGCGAAGGCCACCGAACAAGGTGGTGTGCCGAGGGAAACGCTGGGTCTGCTTCACCTCCGCACCAGCCAGATCAATGGCTGCAGCGTCTGCGTGGATATGGACTTTCGCTTCAGGAAACCTAACGAAATCAATGAACGTCTTTTCGCAGTTGCTGCCTGGAAAGACGCTCCCTATTTCACTGATGCCGAACGTGCCGCTCTCGCCCTCACCGAAGCCGTTACGCGACTGAGCGATCGTCCCGACCCTGTACCAGATGAAGTCTGGAATGAAGCGGCGCGCCACTACAATGAACCTCAGCTCGCTTCGCTCATTCTTTGGATCGCGATGACTAATGTCTGGAATCGCCTCAACGTCGCGACCAAACAAGTGGCAGGTGAGTGGGCAAAATCCGAAGAAGCCAAGGAGTGGAGGGAAAAGCAGATAGCCGCAGACTAAGCGGAGTGAAAAGTGAGTGCGGTCATCGCCAAGGCACGCGGTGACCGCACTCTCCTGTCGGACTCATGTTCGCTACGAAGCCAGGATCAAAGTCGCGGCTAATGCCGCCAGTTTCTCATCCTGGGTCCAAGGTGGGCCGAGACGCTTACCCAAGCTCGAGATCCGTTCCCTTACCTGATTTACTTTCTTTCCGAATTTCTTCTTGGCGCGTTCTTCCAGGTCCAGCTCACATAATGGCGTTACTGTTACACCGGCATTCTCGCAAGCCTTACGAGCGACCATGCGGAAGAACGCTCCTTCTGCCGCGTGAATCAGCGCATGAGAGGCAAGGATCTTTTCCAGAGAAGGTAGTGTTCGCCCAGAGCCCATGAGGACTCCAGAACCCTCGACCGTGTACTCGTTCTTCTCCAACTGGGACAGGATTTCGCGAATGGCAGACGCCGCAAGTTGTTCTGAGATGGCGGTACACCTTGCCAGATATTCCTCAGCCTTTTTCAGCTCAAGACTTTCAGCATAGTGATAAGGCTGCTTCGACCCGGGAATGCTCGCCTCGGCAATGACAATGTGCCTCCTGTCAACTACCTCCAGCACGCCGTCATTAGAAACCGCAACCACAGCACCCCACCCAGAATGCATACGCAGACCGATGGCCACGGATTTCATCATGTCGACCCTGGGCATAACCTCGTTGTCTGGAAGCTCAGGTTCCGTAGAACAACGAAGGCTTATAGTTTAGGCTACACCAGAGCAGGGTCCTCTGCTGCTATCCCGAAATCCTGCCCGGCGACAGCTTTATGGAGCCACGAGACCCCTCCGCGCTGATAACCCCTCCAAGTGGGTAAGGCAATTCAGCCAGTGGGCATTCTCAATATTGATTCCCCTGGTCGCGGCAATCCTTCTCTTCGTGGTGATTCGCGCCAAACTTCACGGCGAGCAACTGCCTTCCTTTGTCATCTCTATCGAGGCCGTAGGCTTCGCCGCCGTCATCGTGACCGGAACATTGTTTTTGGTTCGGGCACTGCGTGAGCACCGGCAGAGTGAACAGCGATACCGGCAGATGGCCGCCAATATCCAGGAAGTTTTCTGGATGATGGACGCCGACTCCAAGCGCGCTCTCGAGGTAAACGAGGCATACGAGACCATCACCGGACGCTCGCGCGAGAGCCTGATGGAAAATCCGACTTCATATGAAGAGGTAATCCATCCCGAAGACCGCGCGCACGTGCTCGGCAAACTGGATGAGGCGAGAACGGGTAAGTTCGACGAACGATTCCGAATTACCCTCCCGGATCGAAGCATTCGTTGGGTGCGGGTGCATGGGTTTCCGGTGCGCAACGCCGCCGGCAAGATTTGGCGGCTGGTCGGAACAGCGCAGGACATCACCGAACAAAGGAAGCGGAAGATCAAGTCGCAAGAAACCTGGTGATCGCAGAAGAGGCTCGGGCCGAAGCTGAAGCATTGCGCAAGGCAACTCTTGCCCTGACGCAAGATCTTCACAATATCGTCCCGGACATCCCCTGACAGTCATCGCTGACGAGTGCCCCCTCTTAAAACGAATCCTGGATGAAGGCAAGAGTGTGCTGATTTCTGACACTAGCGAAGAGAAAGACTGGCAAACGTTCAAAGGCCACACTCAGTTGCGTTCCTGGCTTTCCGTGCCTCTCAAAGCGTCCGACGAGTATTTGGGATTTCTCTCGATTGGCCACACCGATCCGAACCGCTACACACAAGACCACATGCGTCGCGCAGAATTGCTGTAGATTCCTGCTGCCGCGGCCATTCAAAATGCCCGTCTCTACGCACAGGCCGACATCTATGCATCCGAACTGCAGAAGCGACTGGTAGACCTGCAGGAGGCGGAAGCTGCGCTTGCCGAGGTACAGGGGGATCGTCCCGGTTCCACCGATAAGTTCGAGAAGGTTTTTCGCTCCAGCCCCATTCCATTCTCCATCACGACCTTGCGAGAGGGGCGATTTGTCGATGTGAACACAGCTTTTGAGCGCAGATATGGGTATTCACGAGAAGAGGTGTTGGGCCGAACCGTTCACGAACTGCGAATGTGGTGCGATCCAGCGGACCGGATGTTCATGACTGAGCAATTGCGGCAAGGAGTCGCCGTTCGAAACAAGGTTACCTGGCTCCGCGCCAAGTCGGGCGAGGTCAAGCTCACAGCCTACTCGGCTGACAGGATTCACTTCGATGGTCAGCCGTGCATACTTGCCGTATCCGAAGACCTTCCGGAATACGATCGAAGAAAAGCGAACTAATCGTTCAAACTGTCCCTGTCGAGAGTAACTATCCCGAGCAGTTCGGGCAAGGTAAACTCGTCTCGTTCATCCGAGCTGCTATGCGCCTGCTGCTCCTTCAAGACGTCAAGATCGGCCCCAAGGACCGGATATTTCGCCACGCGCGCCTGCGAGCTTTGATCGTCTGGCTTGCTGGATTCGCCGCCACCACGGCCTTGTTCTTCTACGCATACACGGGTAAGTTTCTGCCCGGCTACTTTTTCGCCCCTTTTCTGCTGCTCTTCTTGCTTCTTACTCTCCGGATGGTCACGGCGCGCTTCCACCCGTCCAATTGGCTCGTCCGGATGAACGAGAGCGGAATTTACGTGCAATACCGTTCGTATCTGAACTACCAGTTGCCCCCCGAGGACCCCTCGGTCATTTTCCTTTCCTTCAGCGAGATCGCGTCGGCCCGTTTGATCAAGGAGCGCGTCGAAACCCCGGATACGACAAAAAGTGGCGGCACGCAAATCCGATATCTGCGCCATGTCGAACTTGAGTTACCCAGTGATACCGCGCCTCTTGCGGAGGCGTTGCAGGCTGAGCGCGGCGAACAGGCGCCATTGCAAAAACGCTGGTATGGCACCGGTTCGACTCTTTACCGCGATTATCCCGTCACCCTGACCACGCCAACATGTGTTCGTATTCATTGGGACGTCGTGCCTGGCGCACAGAAGTTCCTCGACGCCCTGCGCCCCTATACCGTCATTGCTGATCCGGCTTCCTTAAGGCAGGATTTCACGCGCCTGAAATCTCTCAGCCGCGACGAGCAACAGAAACAACTGCGCGAGCTCGCCGCCCGGGGCGAGATCATCACCGCCACGTACGCCGCACGCCAACTCTACGGCGGAAGCTTAGGAGAAGCGAAGGAGATGGTGAATTCTTTGCTCGACAGTAAGGTGCCCTAGACTAGATTAACGAAGCTGAGCACAAGACTGCGCGAGCATTTGTTGCTTCGGCCGACCGGCCAGGCCTAGCGCGCTCATTTGAAGCCGCGAGAACCGGAGGCATTGCATCCGCCCGCGGCGAACGTTGAGAGCAAGCGCTCAACATCCTTCGCACGACAGTGTCGGAGCACAAAGCATACTGCGTGAGATCAAGCGGCACTTAGTCTGCTTCGTGCCGGCACGACAACCTTCGTTCGCAGCAGTATTCGAAACGCCAAGCCATGGGTTATGAGAAGAAGAGGCACGTAGGCAGCCAAGATAAAATAACCAGCGCCTAACAAGCCTGGGTTATTCGGGAGTGATATGCGGCCTCCCTGGTAAAAAGCGAAGAGCAGGTCTGCCGTTCCGAAAGTATTGAAAACCCAAGTCACCACAGTCCCAATGCGGGTTCGCAGGGTAGCCAGGGCGAGCAAAGCCAGAACGGCGGTTATGAGATCACCGTAAGCTACTGGCTGAGCAAATGTGGCAGGTAACTCTGAAGACACAACTCCCGGCACCACAAATGCCAATCCGAGGAACCTGAACGCATGCAGCAGTAGAATGGGCTTCAGATTCTCGGGGCTGGGGCGTTCACTTAGCGCTGGCCAAATATAATCCCACGCAACTACACCCCAAACAGCCAAGCCGAACGCTACACTGATTCCGAACAAAACTGGAGATGGCATGATCGATCCTTTCTGGCGGCCTTCTGAATGACCGCCTCCAATGTGCTATCGCGAGAAGAGTTACTGCAGCGCTCCTGGGTTCAATGCCCGCACGGATGCCGCGGGAATCGCTGCCATAAGCAAAGGGATCATGAATTTCATCGGGTTCTCCTCTCGATTCAGTTTGGTATTTGTTCAGTTTCCGTAAAGAGTACGACAGTACTCTTCTCAGACAAAAAAATTTACTCTTCAGCGAAGCACTTTATGAAAAAGTTCCTCGCCTCCATCAAGATCTGCTCACGCCTTTGATGGTCCGAAATAACTCGCGTCATCATCAACACCCCCGCCATGCTCGGGAACAACAACCTGATCCTCGCCTGTCTCTCTTCTCGCGTCTGACCGGGTACGAATGGCAGTAGCCGCTCGCGATACGCTTCCAACAACGCCTCGATCCTTCTCCGCACGGCTACCGGTTTCCGCGCGAGTTCCGGCCCCAGTGCGGCGCGCACGCAACCAGTCCCCGGCGAATTCGCATGACCCGTGCTTAAATAGTGTTCGATGATCGCCCGCAGAGCCTGACCTTCGGGCGCGGACTTTGCCACTTCCACCATGCCTCTTCCCGTCTCGTCGAGCGCCCGTGCCACCGCTTCGACGAACAGATCGTCCTTGCTCTTAAAATGCCGGTAGAAGCCCCCTTTTTTCAGGCCTACCTTCTTCATCACCGTCCCGATGCCGCTCGTGTCACCGCCACGCTCGCGGAAAGAGCGAGCGGCCACGGAAAGAATCTTCTCGTGGTTCTGGGCTTTGTGTTCCAGCGAGTACCGCATGACATAAGAGTACGACAGTACTCTTATGCCTGTCAAGGCCAAACTTAACCCTGCTAACGCCCGGCCGCAACAGATCAAAATGCCGTTGGACAGCACGAAGACCGCCGACACAGAAAGCCTCGGTGCGCCTGCCCATACGGAATGCGTGAGTGGCCTTGCAGACACAATCCTGGTCTGTATGATGAGTCGCATGACTACGGAGTCAGAAGCCAAAGAATTTGCACGTCAGTGGGTCGCGGCTTGGAACTCACAAGACCTGGACGCCATAATGTCTCATTACGACGTTGGTGTTGTCTTGATCTCTCCCGTCGCAGCCAATATCTTGGACGATCCATCCGGAACTATCGAAGGGAACGCCGCGTTGCGCATCTACTTCAAGCGCGGGCTGGAATTGTACCCGAACTTGCACTTCGAACTCCTGGATGTGATGTGGGGTCTTTCCAGCATCGTGGTCTACTACAAGAATCAGAAAGGCACGAGGACGGCCGAGTTCATAGAGTTCGGTAAGAACGGAAAAATCATCCGAGTGGTCGCAAACTACAGCGGATAACCGGCGGGATCTTAACTTGCATTGACACACACGGCTCAGCCTTTTGAGCTGCCTGCATGGTGGCCTGAGGCGAAGTGGGGAAACCCTCGATTCCCGGGCCTAACGAATGAGTGAGGGACGCAGGACTTGACTTGCATGAATTCTGGATTTGGAAGAGCTGCCGGTAGCACAGGGATGGCGTCAACGTCAGCATCCCTTTCCGACAAAACGCTGCTACGCAGCGACGCCAAAATGGAGAAGGCCAAGTAAGGTGCAGCGGAGCCGTTTGGTCTCAGGTCGGTGAACCGGACCTATCACTGTTTCAGTATGGCGAGATACGACGAGCAAAATCTGCTGCCGAAAGCTCCGGGCGTATAACGGGCAACCCTTTCCATAATCCGGCAGGGGAGTAAGGGAAGGGTAGCCGACGACACGCTCGGGTGCCGAGGAAAGCGTCGTCCGGAGTGCCGCTCCGACTACTTGCTCCTAGATCCGATTGGGAGGTTAGGGCCATTGCCCCTCGCACCTCGAGGCCGCCGGACCGCTCTGATCCTCCCGCTTTTTCCTCCGCCGCAGAAGAACCGGTCGTGACCGTCGGACTCAAGTCCGGAAATGCTAACACCGTTGGGCATGTCGAGGCTTTCAAGAACTTCTCCGGTTTGAGGATCGATTCGCCTCAAATCACTGTCATCACCTTCCGAAGTGGCGTGCCAGAGCTCTCCGTCAACCCAGGTCACTCCAGTGACAAAGCGGTTGGACTCGATGGTCCGAAGAATCGCGCCAGTCTCGGGATCGATTTGATGGATCTTGCGATTCCGATACTGACCGACCCAGAGCGTTCCTTCCGCCCACGCCAGCCCCGAGTCCCCGCCACCGCCGGGCCCAGGGATGGAAGCGAGCACTTTGCCACTCTTCGGATCAATCTTCTGGATGCGATCCTCGGCGATCTGAAATAGATACTGGCCGTCAAAAGCGGTTCCCGCATGTGCCGCGACATCGATTGCGCGCAACATCTTCCCACTCGACGGATCGAAGGCATTCAGCTTATCTCCCGATGCAAACCAGACGTGCTGCCCGTCATAGGTGAGTCCATGGACGTGGTCAGCTCCAGGAAAAGGACCGTATTCTTGCGCGATTTCGGCATTTGATCGATTCATGGTTCCATCCTAGTCGGTCGGTAGTGGCGCGGGGAGTAACAAAATCGTCGTGAATCCAGGCACGGGCGGGGTTATCCACCGACGAGAGCGCGCCTGGCCGAACGACTGCACCTTGCCTTCTGCCGCAAGCGAGTCGAGTGCCCGCTGGACCGTGCGTTGGCTGGTGCCAAGCGCAAGCGCCAGTGCCGAGCTCGACCACGACTCACCGTCCGTCAGGAACGCTAGCACATCACCGTGTTCCTCTTCGACAGGCCGGGCCAGCACCATAATTTCGCGACCGGTCTGCGGAACAAGTGCAAACCCGTGTTTCGTGGCGCTGATGTCCGCCACCTTGCGAAGTTTTCTGCGGAGACGCGCGATTTCGACGCGCAAACGCGCGCGGTGTGATTCGTCGACGAACTTTGCTCCGAACGCTCGCGCCAGGAGCAGGTCTCTCGGCACGTCTCCGGGCCACGCTTCTCCGAGTGTCCGTGCGAGGGCGAACAATACCGGGCGCCTTGCGAGTGAAACAACATTGTTTGCGTGACGCACCACGTTTCGACATGCGTCCACGATGATGGCTTCGGACGCCAGCAACGCTTCGACCTCTTCGA
>Ga0070706_100003171_pt1 | contig 16242 bp, 8 predicted proteins | sample KBSK5501metaG_FD_65476 | JGI IMG/M metagenome (GOLD analysis project Ga0070706, IMG submission 65476) | Corn, switchgrass and miscanthus rhizosphere microbial communities from Kellogg Biological Station, Michigan, USA - KBS K5-50-1 metaG | ecosystem: Host-associated > Plants > Roots >...
TTGGAGGAGTTGTAGCGTGCGCCGAAGTTGTCGAGGCCGGATTCGGAGTCGCGTTCTTTGCCGGTGAAGTGGAGAGTGTCCTGGTTCGCGTTGCAACTCAAAGCGTCGCCGAAGGGAAGGCTGGCGCAGGTTTCATAGCCGGAGGTAGGAGTTCCATAGTAATTGAGCAAGCGGACGGTGCCGAGCCAGTCGGAGTGATGGAAAAAGGTGCCACCACCCTGCTTAGCGAGTTGGCGAGCACCTGCATATACCTCTATGTAGCAGGCCGTGCCATTAACGTTGTTCTCGACGATGGCGTGACCGGAGAGGTCGTAGACGTAGTCGCGCTTGCCCACGGAATCGCAAGTATCGGAAATGTAGCCGGTTCTGTGAACGCGACGCCCATCGGCATTGTAGAGGTAAGTGGCTGTGGTTCCGTTGTCGACGGAGATCAGGCGATTTTCGGCATCATAAGTGTAAGTGTGCGTTCCGTCGCTTAAGAGGTTTCCGGCGGTGTCGTAGGAGTGGAGGTCCATGCGGTTGTTGTTGGTGGTAGCGTTGCCCGTGAAGGTAGTAGCGAAAGTGTACGGGCCATTTTGCTGCCAGCGATTACCGAAACGGTCGTAGACGTAAGAGTAGGTGGGTGTGCCGTTTGTGGGGCTGGAGCAGGTGCCGTTAGTTACGAGATTTGAGCAGACCAACCGGTTGAATTGGTCATAAGAGTAGTTCCAGTTGCCATTGACGCTATCGTTGGCGGCGGTCACGTCGCCGTTGGGAGCAAGGGTTAGGCCGTAGGAGTAAATGGTGGTGCTGTTCAAAGTCGCGCTTTCCGCCTGCAATTGATTGCGCTTGGTATAGCTGTAGGTTTCGGTTTCGCCAGTCCCAAGAGTATCCGAGATGATCTGTCCAGCGGCGTTGTAGTGCGCGCCCGAGAGAAGGTTGGGCGGATTTTGTGAATCGGAATACGAGCCGGTCACGGCGGTGAGGCGGGCGGCTGAGTTGTAAGTATAGGTGAAGCTGTTTTGCCATGGGGCGAACGAGGAAGTCATGTTTCCCATGAGGTCGTAGGTGTAAGGCAGGGCGTAAGTGTTGGCGCACCCTCCCTGAGGAGTTTTCTGCCAGTCTTCAGAGACTCGACCCGTGGCATCGTATTCGAAAATGGTTTGGATGCAACCACCCGCAGAGGATGTGGTGTTGTGGTAGACGAGTCGACCGATAGTGTTCGTGTTATTGGGGAAATAGGTCGATGAGTCGTAGAAGAATGTGGATGTCGGAGTCGTGCCATCGTTGTAGGATTTCTGTGTGAGACGGTTGAGGGCGTCATAGGTGTTTGTAGTTGTGACTGTGGCGGTGCCGGTTTGGTTGGGGGCCGGGGCGGCTCTGGTGAGCACGTTGCCATTAGAGTCGTAGGTGTATGTGGTTGGGACAGTTGTATATGGGCTAACAGGCTGGGTGTTTGATTCCGGGTTGGCAGAGCTCGTGAGACGGCTCAGTGAGTCGTAGGCGAACGTGCGCGAAGCGATACCGCTTTGGCTGACTTGCAGTAGATTGTCCAGAGGATCGTACTGGTAAGTCGTAAGAAAACCCGTCCCTGCTATTAAGAGCCCGCAGGAGGCGGGCGCGCCGGCCGAGCCGATTAGGGAGGAACTCTGGGCGCCGCCAGCGCCGACGAAGGGGCCTGGGGCGACTTCGCAAAGTGAGGTGAGCCGACCTAGCGCGTCGGTTTGGGAGATGCGTTGAATGTTGCTCTCGTCGGTTACTTTCGTGGCGGAGCCCACATAGGCAGTTGTTGAGGCAGTGCCATCGGGATTGGCGACCTGGGTTGTTCGACCGAGGGCGTCGTAGGAGTAGATGGTTAAGCCGTAAGTGGGGTCGCTCGTGGTGCAGTACGGGTTGGAGACTGTGAGAACATGGCCGAGGCCGTCGTAGGTGGTGTCGGACTTGTCGCCGCCTGGGCAGTCTGGGTCGGATGTGACTTTGGTTTGAATGGTACGGCCATACGCGTCCAAAATAGTCTTTGTAGTTAGGCTTGTGGAAGCGGTCATCAATTGCGACGTGGTGGAGAATGGCGGCAGAGCGGTTGAATAGCAAGGGAGGTTTGGATCGTGGCTGTAACAATATGTAATCTGGCCTCCGTCCGGAAAGTTTATGGTTATGGGACGGTTGAACATATCGTAGGAGTAGGTCGTGCTCTTCCCAGCGTTGATTTGATTTTGCTCCGCGTTGCTTTGTTTGAGGGTTGTGCAGGAAAAATAGGAATATTTGGACTGATGACCTAAGGGGTCTGTGACAGTGGTTGGGAATGCATGTGTGATGGTTCCAGAAGGAATGCAGAAAGAATCTGCCCATTTGCCCGAATCGCTGTAGTCGTAGCTGGTTGGATTGCCGTTGGCGTCAACTGTTTGCGTCACGTTTCCCAGAGTGTCGTAGCACATGTGGGTGGTCGCGTAACTATTGCCGGAAATTAGTCGCTGGATGGTAGTGAGGTTACCGCGTGCTGTCCATCCAATGCCGTAATTGGTGTCATCGTGGCTCGTCGCGCCGGTGAAGTTGGTCAGGCCTGGCACCCCATTCTTGCAATAATTTGCGCCAAATTCATCGTACGAATAGAGGGTACTGGAAGCCGGCGTGCCATTCGTGTTCGCGCCAGCATAGACGTTGACACTGGAGGGCTTTGAATAAGGGCCGTTATATTGGGTGACTGTCGTCCTTGCAACGGCTCCGGTGAAGTCGGTTTCCTGCTTCTGGGTCGGATAATCGCGCATGATATTGTTAAGATACTGATACGAGACGGAGGAGCTTTGACCTATGTCGTTGACGGTCGTGATCGTCATCGGCAAGAAAAAAATGCCGCTGTTGTCGTATGTCGTGGTTACAGTCCTGAGCAGTGTGGAGGTGCCGCTATAGTATTGGGCAGTCTGGACATATGAAAAATTTGGGACGCTAACGAATACAGCTTTGTCGCTAACATTGGTACTGGAGACGCTGTCGTATCGGAGCGGCGACATAACCGTAGTTGTTGTCTTGCGAGAGGAACTATCGAAGACACGGTTCAGGTTCCATGTGGCCCCGCCGAACGTTACCGTCGTTACCGTGCTGGAGGAACCCGAATAGGTGAATGATATTACGCCGCCGTCAGGAAGTGTGACGGAAAGCAGACTGCCTCCATGGTTGCCTGTCGTACCCGTATCGTAGATAAACGAATATTGAGTTCCGTCCGGGAGGCCGATACTCGTTAGGAAACTCTCGGTGCCCGTATATTGGGTTCCGAAGAGTATCTCGGCAACGCTTAGTGAGCTGCACGTAAAAGTGTAGTTATTGGTTGAACCGTCGGATGCGCGGATACCGATGCTAGTGGGGCTCGAAGGACAGAGGTGAATGAAAAAAGAAGGATGGAACTGGAAGGGCGAGCGGCCCAACATGTCCGGCTGAGAACCTACTAGCGAGTTACTGTAGTTGCCATTGGTGTCGACCGGAGATCTAGGGTCACCGTAGGACAGCGTGCCGTCCGGAGCATGCACCTGGAGAACCGTATAATTCGTTACGGTGAAACTATACCCCGAGCCGTCACTGGCAAGACCAGATGTTGAAGGGATGTCATTGCCGGATCCGAAGTAGATACCTGTCGAGGGGTTATAGCAGCTTACCTGCTTGGTGTAGTTGAGAGCGTTGAGCCCGTGTGACGTCGAGTGGTCATCGATAAAATAAAAATAGTTTGAAGTGACTTGACCACTGGTGTACGGGCTATAGCCTGCCGAGGTACAGTCCTGATATGAGGAGTTATAAGATCCGGATCCTGAGTGCGTGTTTCCGGTAAATACCTGCCAACCCGGGCCCAGTGGTCCCCATCCGCCGTTATATCCCCAGGCACTTGAGTCGAAAATGGCTTTGGAAACTAAGGGGTCTCCGTTGCGTTCGGGAATTGAGGCGAGAGGAATTTCGAGATGAACGTTCCCTGTTGCGGCATCCACAAATCCGTTGGGAATCGGGAGCGGGATTGTGTACCAGGGAATGCCCTATGATTGGGCACTTATTACTGAAGGTAGAGAAAGCATTCCCAGTGCGACTGCAAGGAATTGGACGTGAGGCGAAACGGGGCGAGAGGGGGACATGGGTGCCTCCACAGGAAGTAATGGGGAAGGTTTTAAGCAGCTCAATATCTATTGTCAAGGGAAATAAAGTACTATGACTATAAATAGTTTGTTACGGGCAGGGAGACCGGTGGGGGATTCGAATGAGACGGGCGGAAGTGGAATGGTTGGAAGGAGTTGACGGGAAATTCGTAGTTTGGTGAGACGGGACGGGAACAGAAGAAACGAGAGAGCGGCTTGGCAAAGTCACTCAACGGATTTCGCCAGGACCGACGTGAAGTATGCCGATTTTCCCGCGCAATTCGGAGGACAGTGCATCAACTTGACGCAGATCCTTTGCGATCGCCGGCCAAGTTTCTTCGGGAACATTCAGAAACACATCTACAACGAGCGGATCGAACTGGCTACCCGAACATTGCCGGATGATCTCGCGTGCTGACTCGAACGCGGAGGCGCGACGATAAGGCCTGTCGGAAGTGATGGCATCGAGAGTATCCGCTATCGCGAAAATCCGCGCGCCTAAGAGAATTTCACTTCCCCCGAGGCCGCGCGGATAGCCACCCCCATCGTATCGCTCGTGATGCATAAGGACGATTTCAGACGCCTCGGAAAGAAAGTCGATGCCCTTGACGAGATCAAAACCGATCTGTACGTGCCGCTGCATGAGTTTTCGTTCTTCCACAGAGAGAAGTCCGGGTTTGAGAAGGATGCGGTCGGGAATTCCTAACTTGCCGATATCATGCAGATAGGCGCCTCTGGCGAGATTTTCCAACTGTTTCTCAGACCATCCGATGGCGCGTGCAATTTCAAGCGAATAGCGGCAGACACGCCGGGAGTGGCCCGCGGTTTCGCTGTCGCGGAGATCAATCGCCGCCCCAAGCGCTTGCAGGGTGCTTTCGTAATTGTTTTCGAGCTGGTGAAGCGCCGCATGAAGCCGGCCAGTGCGTTCTACAACCATTTCTTCGAGATGCTGACGGTAGTTCTCGACCTCCTGTTCGAGTTGCCGCTTGTGCAGGGCACTCTCCAGACTTACAAGGATGGCACTTTCACGAAGAGGTTTAACGAGATAGTCGTCCGCGCCGCAGCGCATGGCCTGCACGCCGACCTCCAGGTCGTCGACGCCGGTGGTGACCAGGAACGCCATGTGAGGGTAGGAGCGACGAACCTGAGTAAGCAGTTCCAGACCGCTGATCCCGGGCATTTGAAGGTCGGAGATAACGGCATCGAATCGCTCGCCTTGCAAAGCCACAAGGGCTTCCTCACCGCTGGAGGCGGTTGTGCAGTGAAAAGCCGGCGAAGAAAGCATCAGGGCAATGAGCTTCGAAGCAGCCAACTCATCGTCGACGGCGAGCACGCGGACAACAGAGGGCCGACCTAGGGCAGCCGCACCCGAGATGGCTTCGACTTGTGGAGAAAGAGGGACTTCAGCATTTGACATGAAAAGGGTTCACCTACAACCCTAGCTCAGCACCCACGGCCCAGTTTTTTCGATAAAGCGGAATCCGAACTGCCGAAGGGCAGAAGCCGCTCGTTCCGAGTGAACTATCTCGGCCTTTCCCACGTACTGCGTCCCGGAGTTCATGAGATAAACCTCTACGATGGAGCCGACAAGCAAAGCGGCGGAGCAGCCGCACCGAAAGCCGCTTAGACTAACATCCTCGGTCGTCGTCTCGTAGTCCATCTGCTTCCCGTGGTTGTCCATAGCGCGCAATTTAAGGGGAACATGTAAACGCACGCGCACTTCAGCTCGAGGGATAAAACGGCGAACTTTCGTGAGTTGTGTAAGGCAGGTTCGCAACGCATCGAAATCTATGGGTTTCTCGAAATAGGAGAAAGCCCCGAGTTGCTTGCAATGTTCTTTCGTCTGTCCGCCAGCCTCGCCGCTGACGATGATTACCGGGATCTTCTGGGTATGGCTGAAGGCTGTAAATGTTTGAAGCAGCTCATAGCCTGAATACTTGGGCATCCGCAAGTCGAGCAGGATGGCGTCCGGCTTGTTTTCAAGAGCGAGAGCTAGAGCCTCTTCCGGCACGCCTGAGTCGATGATTTCGAAGGTATCGCTCAATTCAACACGAATCAAGCGCCGTAAGGCCTCGTCATCATCCACAACCAACAATTTATCCATCGCGGAGCTTCTCCTATCAGGCCGAGGGGATGTGGCTATCAACAAATTCGGTCACTGGGGTTGCACGGGCCGCGGGCTTCTTGCCACCATCAAGCACGTCGCGAACTTTTCGGATGAGAACCTCTTCGATGAAGGGCTTGTGCAGAAGGTGGGTACCGGGATCCAGAACACCGTGACCGGCGATGAAGCTGTCGGTATAGCCGGACATGTAGAGGACCTTCATCTCCGGCTGTCGCAGCAACATATGCTCGGCCAGGACGCGGCCGTTCATGCCGGGCATAACAACATCCGTCAGAAGGAGATCAAAGGTCGCGCCAGAGCGCCTCGCAACTTCCAGAGCGTCTTCGCCGCTCTCCGCGGAAAGAACGTGAAATCCGCTGGATTCAAGATAAGTCTTGGCGAGCTTTCTCAGGGGCTCAGAGTCTTCCACGAGCAGAATAGTTTCGGTACCGCGCAAATTATCCGCGGACTCGGGTTTCAGTTCGTCGACTGCAGGCGGGCCGGCATACCGCGGCAGGTAAACCTGAAAGGACGTGCCGCGCCCCGGAGCGCTGTCGAGGCTGACATATCCGTTGCTTTGTTTAACGATGCCGTAAACGGTGGCGAGTCCGAGTCCGGTGCCTTTGCCTAGTTCCTTTGTAGTGAAGAAAGGTTCAAATATGTGCGTGAGGGTTGCTGCGTCCATGCCCGTGCCGGTGTCGGTTACCGCCAGGAGCACGTAGGAACCAGCTTTGGAGCCCGGGTGGTCCCAGACGTAAGCTTGGTCTAACTCCGCGTTCGTGGTCTCGATTTTCAATTTACCGCCCGCCGGCATAGCGTCACGCGCGTTAACAGCCAAATTCATGATGACTTGTTCAATCTGGCTCTGGTCCGCTTTCACATTGCCAAGCTCCGGGTTCAACACCATAGACACCTCGATGTCTTCGCCGAGGAGTTGGGGAAGCATTTTTTCCATATCAGAGGCAAGCGTGTTGAGATTTAGAATGGCAGGCGTCAAGACCTGCTGCCGGCTGAACGCTAACAACTGTTTGGTTAGGGACGCCGCTCGCTGACCCGCCTTTTCGATTTCCAGAGCGTGCTCACACAAAGCCCTGTTTGTCCCCAACTCCCGCTTTAACACTCGGCTATAGCCAATGATTACTCCGAGGAGATTGTTAAAGTCGTGGGCGATGCCACCCGAGAGCCGCCCAATCGCTTCCATCTTTTGCGCCATGCGCAACTGTTTTTCGAGGACTCTTTTTTCCGTGACATCTTCTGCAAACACTTCAAAGTAAGCTGGAGAGCCATTTTCATCGTTGACGCGACGGCCAGAACAGTGGACTGTGATCGGCGTGCCGTCCCGCCGTTTCCATTCCATTTCGACATCCTTACTTTCTACCGTGCGGGCAAGCAGTTCGGCGAATCGCTGATATTCGCCAGGGTGCCGGAATATTTCGCTCGGCATATCTCTCTGGAGAAGTTCTTCCTTCAACTCGTAACCGAGCATTTTCTGGAGCGCGGGATTCACCTGGAGCAACCGGCCGGCCGGGCTCGCGCGATAAATCCCGTAGGGTGCATCTTCCACCACAGACCGAAAACCCACTTCCGACCTGCGCAGAGCTTCTTCCGCTCGCTTACGCTCGGAGACGTCGCGGTTCACGATGATCAGCTTTTCCGGCTCGCCTCTGTCATTTCGGATAACGCTCGAGGTGGATTCGAGTACCAACCACGCGCCATTCTTATGGCGAAGACGGTACTCCATAGTTTTTCCGATTCCCGAGCTACGCGCATCCTCCGCCGCTTTTTTGACGCGTGCACGATCATCCGGGTGAATCTGTTCAAAGCCTGGAGACGCTTGCAGTTCCTCGGGGGAATAACCCAAGACCCTCTGATAGGAGAGACTGTTGAAAAGCCGTTGCCCGTCCATGTCCACCACGGCAATCAAGTCGGCGGCATTCTCACTGATCAGATGGAACAGCTCTTCCCGTTCCACCATTTGTTTGCGGATCCGGTGAATCAGCAGATGTTGATAAATTGTGTAAAGGTCGAACAGGAATACCAAGCCCACCAGGCCCCGCATGGCCTGAGGCAGCACATTCTGAGAATAGAAGTCTTGATGCTGACTTGCGTTAGGAAGAAGAAAGGAGGCTAAGCCTATGGTGAGCAGCAGCGTGATGATTCCGGCTGCCATCCACAGCCACAGTTCCCGCCTCTCAATACGCCGGAAGTTCGCGCGGGGGTCATTCGATTGCGCGAGTCGCCCCTTATCGACAGTCTTTGATTGATTTGATGGCAACGATCACCGAGCTAAGTCCACTCTTTCGCGCAGGCCCTCAATCTTTTGGTCGCTGAGTCCGGCGCCTTACGTGGATCGCAAATCCCTTCTGTCTGCACTTGCAAGAACATATCCATGCACCGCCCAATCTCCATCGTCCCGTCCGCACGTAATGTATTGAAATCGCAGTCGATATATCGGTTGCTCAAGCAGGAGCCTCGGAGGGGTTTCGGTGGCTCCAGTGCCATCGCGGACCGACGGTCCCGTTTTGGAACAGCTTCAAGAAGACTTTGATGAACACCACATAGGAGCCTGCTACAAGATCTCAAGTAATTTACACAACTCTGAAGTTCGTTGGAGCCGGTCTGCTAAGGAACTTAGATTGTTGGAAATTTGCTTTTGTCTGTTGCGCACTTAATGCGTGAGTGTTGCAGCCGTGGATGGTCAACGCCGACGCTTCTTAGAAAGTTTTGGTGGACGTGACAGGGTTCGAACCTGCGACCCCCTGCTTGCAAAGCAGGTGCTCTCCCAGCTGAGCTACACGCCCACAGTGGGAACTACTACTGATTTTAGAGCATTTTCAATGGTTCGCAAACTCCGAAATCCTGGTCCTTGCTTTCTTAAAGGGGACCCCTTCGTAGAACATTTTGATCGCGCTAGGCGTAGCTAGCGGAGGCGCCGCGATTCTTCTCGCTCCGCTCACGTGTGATGCGTTCCAGGTATCCACTGGTGCGGAACGCCTGCAAAGGATCTTCCGGAAGGCCACGCGATTTTCTCCATTCCCGGATTGCGGGCCGCACGTCCAGCCAGAACGACCCGCGCAGAGTTTCCTCCGCATCGACTAGCGAGCACTCTTCCTGGAGCTTCGCGAGGGCGGCGTGGTCCACGAGAGCAGCGCGGGCGTAGAGTTCCTGGGCCGTGCAAACGGTTTGGAGCATTGCTTCGATTTTTCCTTTTAGGTTGTGGCTCTGGTCGACCATGTAGGCGATGTTGGCAGTCGTCTGCGTTTCCCACTCGAACATTCGAATCTCGTGAAAGATTCGGAAAATCTGATAGGGATCGATCGAGCCGAGCGTCAGATCGTCGTCGGCGTACCGCCGATCGTTGAAATGGAATCCGCCCATCATTTTCTTCTGAAGGAGCCACGCAACAATCTGCTCGATGTTTTGTCCCTGGTAGTGATGCCCGGTATCGACTAGCACCATGGCTTGGGGCCCGGCCTCCTTTGCGAGGAGAAATGCCATACCCCAATCGGCGATGTCCGTATGATAGAAGGCGGGCTCGAATGGTTTGTACTCGAGAAGCAATCGCTGGCCGGGTTTCAACGCGCCGTGAATTTCTCGGAGGGCTTCCTCAAAATAGCCGATGCGCTTACGAATATTCTGCGTGCCGGGATAGTTGGAACCATCGGCAAACCAAGGAGCGATGTCTCGGGAACGAAGGGCGCCGGCGATTGCGACGCATTCAAGTATGTGTCGGAGAGCCATGCGGCGAACTGAGGAATCCGGATTGCCGATGGACCCATATTTGTACTCCTGATTTTGAAAGACGTTAGGGTTGATCGAACCAGGCCGGATTGAAAAATGCTTTGCCAGCCTCTCAATTTCAGAAACATCCTTCAAGCCGTTCGGCAGATCCCACTGAACGTGAAGCGCCAGAGTCGGGCATGCTCCGGTGAGAGAGTGAACCTGCGCGGCGTCGCTGAATTTCTCTTCGATGTTTGTTGCGGCGGCAGGCTGAATGAACTTTCCGAAGCGAGTGCCCGTATTGGCAAAACCCCAGGAGGGCAGCTCGATATGGAACTTGTCGAGGGCTTTCCATACGACTTCAATCGCCGCGTCTTTCATTGCGAACCCTCCGTTCGAGATATTGGTCTCACTGTTGATACCAGGCATGAGTTGGCTTAGCGATCGCTGAACTGCGCCAAAGAGTTAGCTGACATCCGCTCTGCCCACTTGGCGACCGAACTTGCGGTCACGCCCGTGGACGGACTCCAGTCGTCTTCGAACGTCGCCAGCTGAACCGCGAAATTTCCGATAGTCGCGCTTTCTTTAGACCCGAGAATAACTTCGAGGCCCGTGCGCTCAGCGCTGATGCGATTGAGCACTGCGTTCTGACTTCCACCACCGACGATGAAGAGCCGTTTGAGCTTTTTCCCAGCGATCTCTCCAATCCGGGCAAGCACTTCGGCGTACCGCGCAGCCATGCTGTGGAAGATGGTATTGGCGAGAGCTAGCGGCCCGGAACCGTCCAGGCAAAGCCGCGGCTGGCCAAGGCGTTCGAGTTGCGAGTTGATGTTGTCGATGGCATGTCCGGGAATCATCAATTGCGGATCATTCACGTCGATCGGGACTGCAGGCGCAGGCAGAGAGGCGCAGCCCGAGATCAGATCCTCAAGCGTCCAGCAAACGCCTTGCTGTTTCCATTCGTCCATGCATTGGCGGAGCAGCCACATGCCGTTTACGTTTTTCAAAAAACAGATTTTTCCGCCCACGCCGCCGAGGTTTGTGAAGTTCATGGATCGCGCATCATCGGTAACGCAAGAAGCATCGAGAACCGTCCCGACCAAAGACCATGTTCCGGAACTAATAAATGCCCAGTCGTCGCCGATCGCCGGAATCGCGGCGATGGCCGAAGCCGTGTCGTGGCAGGCTGGGACGATGACTTGCGTTTCCCGGAACGCAGAGAGGCTGGCGAGTCCCGTGGAAATCGGCCCGAGGACCGAACCGCTAGGTACAATTTCAGGAGCCGCCGTCACATCCAAACCAAGCTCTTGAAAGATCTCGTCGCACCAGCGCTGAGTTCCCAGCCGGACAAGCCCCGTATGGGTTGCATTCGTGTACTCGCTCACGCGCCTTCCGCAGAGGCGGCAGGTAATAAACTCAGGCAAATTCACCCATGGTGAGTGCGGATCGAAGCCGGCGAGTTTGTCGGCATATAACTGGTAAAGAGTGTTTAATCGAAGGATTTGAATCCCGGTCAACGAATAAAGACGCGAAGCAGATAAGATGGCATGCACTTCCTTCTGCGCCTCCTCCGTCCGTGCATCTCGATAACAGAAAGGTGGAGCGACAGGATTGCCGCCTTCGTCCAGCCGCACATAATCGACGGCCCAACCATCTATGGCCACAGAAGCAATTCCTTCAGGGGCGTGGGCCGCGCAAGAACGCAAACCGAACATGACGCCATCGAGGATGGTCTCGAGATCCCAGTGAAGTCCGTTGTTCGCCGAAACGGGCGCGTTCGAGAAACGATGAATGATTTCGATCTCGGGTTCGCTTCCGATCCAACGGAGGAGGGAGACGCGGCAACTTTGTGCGCCCAGATCGACCGCAACCAGCGCCTTCTGATTTGCCGCTGACTTCATACACCCTCAAGAATCGAATCGTTTCTTCGACGGTTCCCCTCTTCGAACAAGGGGCGGGGCTTATCGCAAAAAAGCTTCCGTTAAACCCCCATCCACGGGGATTAAATGACCGGTCGTGCATCGCGACTGCGGGCCAGCGAGAAACAGAATGGCCGCCGCGCAATCCTGGGGTTCAATCGGCTGGTGAGTGAGCGTGCGCTTTGCGTAGAACTCCGCAAGAAGAGAACGCAGCTGTTCGTTCGAAGCCGCCTCGTCGAAGAGCACCAAATACTTCTTGAGCGAGGCGATCACTCGATCGCGGGGAAACATCGTCGAGCCGTTGACGACAGTTGCAGGACTGATTCCATTCACTCGGACTTTCGGCGCCAGCGAAATCGCGAACTCACGAACTAGATGGCTTACCGCTGCTTTACTCACGTCGTAAGCCTCGCTTCCAGATTTCGGCACGACGGCGTTTGCCGAACTGACCAAGACCGCGCTTGCGGTTAGATCCTGCTCACGCAGTATTTTCGACGCCTCTTCGAGGAGACGATGATTGGCCGTCACATTGACGTCTAACGTTAGTCCCCACTGTGCGTCATTGATTCGTCCGTCCGGTGAAGAAGGAAATATCGCAGCGGTGTTCACGATGATATCCACGCCGCCGTATGCGGCAACAGTGTCGCGAAGCGCCTGCCGGATGGACTCCCGGTCCCGGATGTCGATGCCAATCGCGATGGCGCTCTCCTTGCCCCCAATTTTTTGAGCTTCTATCGCGACTCCCTTGGCAGCTTCAAAGTCTTTGTCGGCCACAGCGACATGCGCTCCGCGATGTGCTGCGAGGAGCGCGGTCTCTCGCCCTACTCCGTTCCCACCGCCGACTACCAAACAAATCTGGCGACTCAGTTCCTTTTCCGGCGGCTGACGCCGGATTTTTGCTTCCTCAAGCTGCCAGTATTCGATTCGAAATGCTTCGGACGGCGGCAGGGCCACATAATTGGAGAAGACTCCGAACGACTCGGTTTTCGCGGCCGGACCAGCTTGCGGCAAAACCGCCGGCTTTGCCTCCGAGTCCAATGCCGTCGCGCCTTCCATCACGTGAATGGCGTTCGTATAAAATTCGCCCGTGATCCGCGCTTCCGTTTTGTTTTTGCCGAAACTGAACATGCCTATGCCCGGGATGAGCACAACCGTGGGATTTTCATCCCGCATCTTCGGAGAGTCGGCCTGTGCGAATGATGCGTAGTAGGCCGCATACTCCTCGCGATACTTCGCCAGAGCGTCGTCAATCGCCTCACGCAATCCAGCCAAGCCCGGCTGAGGATTCCACGGTACAAAAAGCGGCCGTATTTTGGTCCGGATGAAATGGTCGGGGCAGCTTGTTCCGAGGCGCGCAAGCTCCCGCGCCTCCGCCGAGTTCACAAATCGAAGAACCTCGGGAAGCCTGCTGAAATTGCCGATCAGACGATTCTTGGCCGATACCCGTCCGCGAATAAACGGAAAGAGCTCTTGAGCGAGTGCGAGATGATTCTCGAGCGTGGCCGAGCGGCTTCCTCCAAACAACTTCGGTCCCCGCCGTTTCAAATGCTCGGAAATGAATTGCCCGAGTTGATCGATGATTGTGATTGTATTCAAGTAGCAGTCGCGCTGCGTTTCTCCCCAAGTGAAGAGCCCGTGACCGCCGAGAAGGACGCCGTCGCAATCCGGTGCTCCATTCACGGCTTCACGCAGCATCATGGCCAGTTCAAAACCAGGCCGCTGCCAGGGCAGCCAAATCAGCTTGTGAGCGTACGTTCGATTGAACTCTTCTATTTTGTCGCGGCCATTCGCCGCAGCGGCGAGAGCGATTCCCCAGTCCGGGTGCAAATGATCGATATGTTTAAACGGAAGAAAGGCGTGCAGAGGAGTGTCAATCGAGGCGGCAACCGCATTCGTGCCGAAAACGCACAGGGGATACAAGCCAACCATCTCATCTTCGGTATCGGCCCCGCGATAACGTCCGGCAAGAGCGTGCAGCTTCTCCAAATACAGCGTGGCAAAGTCCTTCCTCTGCATGCTGCCGATGTCCCCGCCGCTTCCCTTGATCCACAGCACGTTCCTTGGCAAACCATCGAGTGGGTCGGCATCGATAATCTTCGAGCTGGTATTCCCCCCGCCAAAATTCGTGATGCGAAGGTCGGAGCCCAAAAGGTTAGAGCGGTAACGAAGCAGTTCGGCCTCGTCCAGCGCGCTTGCGGCGCGCTCGTCCCACCGATCTTCCAAATAGCGAAGTTTTTCTTGGAGCTTCATCAGGAGTGCCTGGCCATAACACTAAAGTCCGCCGGCTGTTTGACTGCGGAAATGGCGCGACGAAACTTCGAAACCATACTGCAACCGTACCATCCCTGCAATAGGCCCGTCATTTCCATAGATTCACCGCTTTTGTGTTGACCCTTTGGGCCATCAAATCTAAAGTCGCTTCCCGTGCCCGGCGGCCCGCTTCACGGCCACCCCGGAACGTCAGTTCGATTGCGCGTCGATCCTGTTCTGGAAAGGGCTCCACTTGGTACCGAATCCTTTGCTCGGCGTTTTCTTTCACTGGCTGGGTGGACTCGCTTCCGGAAGTTTTTACGTTCCGTTCCGCCGCGTGAAGGTCTGGGCCTGGGAGACCTACTGGCTCGTCGGTGGATTTTTCAGTTGGATCATCGTGCCCTGGATCCTGGCGCTTTGGATGACCAGTGACCTGACCCGTGTTCTTCAGGAGGCTCCCAGCCCCAGCCTGTATTGGGTTTACACCTTCGGCGTACTTTGGGGCCTTGGCGGGCTCACGTTCGGCCTAACAATGCGCTACCTCGGCATGTCCTTGGGAATGGCCGTGGCCCTTGGTTATACCGCTGCGTTCGGCACGTTGATGCCTCCCATTTTTCGCGGACAGTTTGCGACGGAAGTTCTCGCGACCACCTCGGGCAGGACAATCCTGGCGGGAGTCGCCATTTGCATGATGGGAATCGTATTTGCCGGCATGGCTGGAATGTCTAAGGAGAAGGAATTGTCCGAGGAGCAAAAACGCGCCTCCATCAAGGAATTCAGCTTGAAAAAGGGCTTATTGGTGGCCACTTTTTCGGGCGTAATGAGCGCTTGTTTTGCGTATGGGCTGGCTGCAGGCGATCCGATCAAAGCAATCACTCTTCGTCATGGCACGCCCGTCTTATGGCAAGGTCTTCCCGTGTTGGTCGTGGTTTTGCTCGGCGGATTCACCACAAACTTTATCTGGTGCGCGATCCTGAATTTCCGCAACCGCACTGGATATCAATACTTCAGTTCGCAAACCCGCGGGCCGGTTCCTTTGCGAAGTGACGAGCCGATTCTTGAGAACGTAATCGACGCTCCCGCCGAAGAAATGGCCGAACTTGCAAAACCCAAAGCGCCAGTTCTCTCGAATGCCCCCATGCTTTCGAACTACTTCTTTTCCGCTCTCGCCGGAACTACTTGGTATTTCCAGTTTTTTTTCTACACAATGGGCGAGACCCAGATGGGCCGCTACAAATTCTCCAGTTGGACTCTCCACATGGCCAGCATCATTATCTTCAGCACGCTATGGGGAATCGCCTTGAAGGAATGGAAAGGGAGTGGGCGCCGGACCAAGTGGCTGGTTGGCCTAAGCCTTCTAGTGCTGGTGTCATCGACGATTGTCGTGGGGTATGGCAACTACTTGGGCGTTGTAAACCCGGCGGCAAGTTCGTCCGCGAATCGATAGCTTCACGTCCAGGAAATTTGGAGGTTCAAATGCCTCGAATGGCGTTTCGCTTGCGAATAAAACTGGGCAAAGAGGATGAATACGACTCTGCGCACAGGAAAGTGTGGCCCGCGTTGCTCGCCAAACTGAAGGAAGTCGGAATTTCAAAATATTCGATCTTCAGGAGGGAGCAGGATTTATTCCTTTTCATGCATGTCGATGATTTCGACGCCGCGTGGCGCACGCTTGATCGAGATCCAACGAACCTCAAATGGCAGCAGGAAATGGGATTACTCTTCGATCCGGTCCCAGGCCTGAAGGCTGGCGAGAAATTCGCTATGATGAAGGAAGTCTTTTACTTGGATTGATACTGCCACTCCCTATTGATGAACTCGCGGTCCCCTATCGTAGTGGATGGGTGTAGAAGCAGGAGAACTTTGGCATTCATGGTTGTTTGTTCTTCAGCTGCTTCCGTTCTGTTCCGTCCGGTATTGAATTGGGCTTGCTTAGGCGCGCCGAACCCGCCAAGGATATGCACCACATGCTGGAGTGCCTAGCCAATCGGCGTTAACATTGAGACGCAGTCACATTTGAATCTGCACCGTCCAGGAAATCTCTCCGATTCCCGGATTGGTTTGGTTCGTCAATGCGAGGTGAAACCGTGGGACACATTCCAAGCGGGCGACTCACCACGCCCCTAATTCGCGAAAACGGAAAGCATCGTCCCGCCAC